>Ga0310786_10001817_pt1 | contig 33938 bp, 10 predicted proteins | sample AusTroGonzalo_MG_FD_203881 | JGI IMG/M metagenome (GOLD analysis project Ga0310786, IMG submission 203881) | Bovine rumen microbial communities from tropical cattle in Woodstock, Queensland, Australia - Gonzalo_03 (v2) (version 2) | ecosystem: Host-associated > Mammals > Digestive system >... | reverse complement strand
TTATTTATGGCAGAACTATCAATTTCTGAGAGGGGCAGGTGGCACGAAACTCTGACGCATAGGCACAGTGGATTGTGGCCAGTCCTATCTCATAGGTGCCAGGACGGTCGAGCCAGAACTCCGTTTCAATGCTGTGCGTTCCTTCTGCCAATCCATAATAAGAATAGACAATCTTTGTATCGTGCGGAGCAACATGCTTGAAACTGTCACACCATGATAACTGATTAACAGGTTCCATGCAAGCAGCCTTGGAATCAATAATCTCAACCATATCGTAGTTTCTGTCACACCTGTAGGTAAGTCTAACAGTGATGCGGTCGCCAACATGCAGTTCTTCTTTGTCTGAAATGATTTCCCTTTCAATAGACATTCCACTACCACTAGATTCTACATCAGATAAAGGCTGCAGGAAGTTTGCGTAAACTGCTCCCCATGCCATTCCCTTTGATTCCTTCTCAAAGGTAATCAACTGTGCTTCTGGATTAAGATCTGTCTGTACATGTCCTTCTTTTCCATCGCAATCACACTCCAATCTCTTGTTATCGACAAGAATGGATGTTGCAATCTTCTCATGCAGAGCGTCAATATTGCCCTGCAACAGGGCATAGACCGCATTAACGCTGTCTATTGGGGTTTCCCAAACTTGCGTTCGTTTCTCATTCAGCAGCCACTTTTGCATTTCTCGGATAATCAGCTTATCATCAGGGCAAATACGGCAGATTGCTTCCATGGCAGCAACATGAGTTGGAATCTTGTAGCTATACCAGGAATAACATGCCCGACTGGTCTTGAACGAACGTCCTCTGTTTCCATATTCCTCAGTATATTGACGCAGGCTCTCAACATATTTTAAGGCAAGCTCGTGCTCTCCTGCATAATCCAAGATGATTGCCGACATAGCTTTCTCATATATTGTCTGTTTGTGAACGTCTCTGAGCATCAGCTTAACCAGATAATTGTAGTCATCGCGTATTCCCTTGCTTATCGTCCTGCCTGAAATAGCATAACTGTATAAGTGTTGGAGCAATGTAAAGAACGGCATTCCTTGAACTAAGCCTTCCTTTTCTTGCTTTCTCAGCTCTTTGACGGTCTTTTTCATATCTTTGTCAGCGAAAGAGAATCCTTCCTCCATCATCTTTATTAGCTTTTGGGGAAGAGGCACCATCGCAGACAGACGTGACAAGTGCATTAGCAACTCAGCCGTGATATAGATTGAAGAGGTCATTCCCTTGTACCAGCAGAAACCACCGTCTGACAACTGGAGTTTGCCAAGTGTTTTGATCAGACGTTCTATCTCTTCATTTGACTTAATACTCTTTGGTTCTCCAATAACTTGTTCATTCAAATGCTTAGTGAGTATGGCACTATAAAGCGCAACCATAACACTAACAGCATTTTCCTTGTCATATTTGACCATTCCCTTCATTGCCTTGATTGCAAGCCAAAGTGCGTTGTTGGTATAGTCAAGTGACAGTTGATGACATGATGTATCATTAGGAAATAACTCTTGTGGCTTCACTTGATATTGATTTTGCCCACATTGATCAAACACATGAGTAACTGTCACCTTGGCCTTATTTGACAACACAGGTATAGTCCTCTCCTCACCGTCACTACAAGTACCACCATTGGCAAAGATACGACAGATATAATTCTCAACATCTTCTTCTGGAACGAAGCTAAACGATGTTGCAACTGTTGAACCAGAATCTAAATTTACTGTTTTTGATTCTGAGAACACTATTTCTCGCGAATTTGAATGAAGTATTTCCATCACAACCTGAGCACTTACAGTTTTATCAGACTGGTTTGTAACCTTAGCAGATATGGTGGAACTATCGCCATTACGCAAGAACCTTGGCAAGTTTGCTGTCACCATAAGGTTCTTCTTCGATACAAATTCTTCTTCAACATAGCACCAATGCAAATCCTGCGTACAGGATATCATCATCAGTTTCCACGTTGTTAGCGTATCTGGCAAATCAAATTCAATTTCTATCTCCCCATTCTCATTTGCATGGATGTTTGAGGCATAATATGCAGTTTCTACGAAATTCGAACGAATTGACGAGTTTTCATCACCTCCAAAATCCATTATGTTGCCCAATCCTCTTTTGGGATTACCGCCACCACATGGAGAGGCGCAACTACACATATTACAACTTTCATAAGTCATTTCGTCAAACGGAGACTGGCTGGCTCTCCAGTGTCTTACAAGAGAATCTATTTCATAGTATCTCCATTCCGACCTGGGAACACTCCAATCCAATCTGGGGCCGAAGCTCGCCCATGAGTGAGGCTGGAGCTGGTCCAATGCCTTGTCATATACAACAGCTATGGTATTCGTTGGTAGAAGTTGACCGTCAAAATTATTAATTCGCGCTACCCATTTCACGTGTCCTCCTGGAGTATATTCCTGCTGCCATGAAACCCATTGATGGCTTAATTCCATTTTAGGTATTGGCTTTTTGATAGTCATTGAGCTATGTTGTACTTCCTGATTTCTAACCCAGACGAAATTGACAAGAATTCCATTCCCGAATGAACTATCGTAATGAAGTTCCCTGCGAATCATGCCAGATTCCGTCTTGACAGCTCCACTCTCAACAAGATCATTGCCTGAGAAAATATCATAGAGGATATATGTATTTGGATTGCTGGCTCCGACCTGTATTATGACAGGGCCTCCGTCTTCAGGAAAGACCTCGGAAGATAGATATTCCCAACAGTCAGTCTCACATGGGACTATATTACTATTGCTGTCGAAAACGATAAATTCGCGTTCAAACTTCTCACCACAGTAATCGAGCTGCAACATGTGCTTTCCGATAGGGATATCACATAGCACTACATTTTGACCTGATGTTGCATTGTGCCAGTCGTTATCATCTATTTTGTAACGGATTACACATTCATGGATATTGCCAATAGCATTCCGAACAAAAGGGGTGAAATCAAGACCTTCCGACATCTCTATTTTGCTATCCATTTCCGTGAAAAGGACGCATTCTCTATTAGAGAGCGGTAACATAATAGTGTCACTTTGAGTCTCTCCTGTTAAATCCACAACATCGACATTTACAGATATATCCAAGAACACAGGTTTGTCTTTCAATTCTAGTTCGTTGGCTTTATCTAACTCTAAAGGAATCTCAATTTTAAAGTTTCCTTTTTGGTCTGTTTCAGTTTTGCCTCTTGTCTCACATACTTCGAATGCTCTGAAAGAATATCTATCCATTCCCCAATATGAGCTAATTCGGTAGAACCACATAGATAATTCTGAATTTGTTTCATAATTAACTTTAGCATTGGCTATAGGAACTCCGGCGAAACTGATGGCTTGACCTTTGATAATAATGGTGTCACCCATTTTGTAGGGTTGGGTATAGGGTTCTAACTTAACTTTAAACGTCGGGCGTTTATATTCTTCAATTTCAATATATGTACTTGGTCTATCTCCAGCACGAAGAGTATAGGTGCCCGGTTCAATATCTTCAGGAATTTGGAAGTCCGTCTGTGCAATACCGTAATCATCAGTTTTCACTCTTTTCTTCCATATCACATCCCCTCCATATCCCTTAGTTAAGGTAATCCCCAGATTTTCTTGTTGCAGAGTTTTCACTTGATTGCTCTCGTTGACACGATAGCGGACAACAGTAATTTGCACCGTCTGACCAGGACGATAGATTGACCTGTCGGTTAGTACATCGCCACTATTTCGTGGTTTCATCTTGTCATATTCGTAAGAATACCAATAATCCCGCAACTGAACAGTTTCACTCCATTGATCATCCTGTAGGAAAGGATATAACGTTACATCCATATTGGAAGAATCCCATACAGTTTCACCTTTCTCGTCACATTTTATCGTCTTGTATTTTGCGACTTTCTTATCAATTCTTATATGAACATCAGCGTAAGGAATAGGTAGTCCCGTTTCAGCATCCAACACTGCTATTCGCTTCTTGTCTTTAGGAAGCGGCTCAACAAGCAGGCACAATTGACTGACTTGTATCATTTCTGCAAGACAGATTTTGTCATCCGCTGTTAGAACTACTTTATATAGCCCAGGCTTGAGAGGCCCAATTTCGATATTGTTAGACTGCCAATGATGTTTGTCCTTTAACTCAAAGTTATATTCCTTCTGCAAGACAGGAATTTTGTTAAACGATTTATCAACAACCTTTGAGTGGATTTCATGATGTCCTTTCCTGTTTTCTATAGTTGTACGATAAACAAGCAAAGATACGTGCCCAATATTCTTGCTCTCAAAAGACAATGAGCATGGTTTATTGGGCAAAATAACAGTTTTTTCCATCTGTACTTTTGCCTCTGGTTCGGCGAATTTGTCCAGAAGATCTGCTACCATCCCAATTTTTGACCAATTAGGGAACTGTTCCAAATACGTGTGCAGTTGATTAACGACCTTTGAAACTAAAGAGTTCCTCTCTTCAATGGTCTTGTAGTTGTTTGAGTCTAATAGATATCTTTCTATAATTGCTCCCCATGCATAGAGAGTTACTGGCGTATCCTTGTAAGAATCAACCAAGTTCCACAACTTCTCTTCTCTATTGTAATAGCTTTCTTCTATTTCCAGATATTGGGCATAGCATGCGGCATCGCGATTATTTGCCTGCTCGTAGTATTTTGCGAGAACGTCGAACTGCTTAGTATTTTGTGCTACATACGTCAATAAAGTATGACCAAAAATAGGACTGTTTTCTTTGTTATAAACGATCTGCAATTCATCTCCTCCGACAAACCATTCGAAATCTTTAATTGGCACATCTAATTCTTTAGGATGTGACATAGCAGCCTTGGATAGTGATTTTTCCTCGTCCCAATCATAATTTCTTCTAAATGCCTGTCCAGCAACCATAAAGAATAATGCTTTCAAAGGTTCATTCCCGAATGCACTGATAGCATCTTCTACTCGCTCCAAAACAGATAGGATTTCCTCTTTAAGCATATCTGTCATTGGAAGACAGTGCTTAAAGAATACCAGCAATCCTTTATAATCGCTGTCCTTAATGAATTGTTCACTGACTTCGGTGAACTTAGCGATTACAGTCTGGGGATGATCCTTATCCCATGCGCTCTTGACTTTGTCAATCATCGCAAATATATTCTTCGTTTCCATATCCTTAGTTTCTAATTTTGCCTTGCATCCACAAAAATCCTCTTAACAGCGTACCGACCTTGGTTTCGGGCAGATACTCTTTCTTAAAGTAGAGAGGCACATACGTTTCCTCCGGCTCATGACAGATAGAAATGACTGCCTTGATGAAATCAATGCCAAACAGAGAGACCTGCTCAACAGACTTAACGGTTGAAGCGAACTCAGCATCATCAGGAAACTCCTCGTTGTGGGGCAAGTATGCCACCAACTCATTGTTATAGAGTTCCATCGGCAGAATATTACCATTCTCATCATATTCGGGTTCAATTCCCATGTCCTGACGCATCATTGCCGACGTCTCAGCATCCAGTACCGTCTTTTCTTCGCCCTCGACTACTTTGTAACCGCTTGCAGCTAATTCTATGTCAAGTTCTGCGCCAGGAACATACTTATCCTTGTTGGCATAATAGTCTGTGGCGTAGAAAGCAATAGGCATCTCCTCTGTCTCTGCATACACAACGGCTTCTACCTGACTATCCCATTCTGCCACCTTTTTTATCTTCAGTTTATGAGGGATGCCTTTGTGAAAAGGGTAGGTACACACGAAATCTATACGTTTTGACATTTGGTTGTTAAGCAGTATAGCCACCATTCCCATATCGCCACCTGTCTTCACCACAAGCAAGTCTCCCACCTCGTTATCATACTCATTGTGGGTTATTTCCGTATGTGCGGTATCGAAGAAAGTCCATTTTCCCACATCAGGAAGTTGTTTTGCCAGAAACTCCTCTGGATCCATGATGGTGTCAATATGGTCGCCATGTCCCTGATAGCACTCAGGCTTCTTCCAGCCCTTCTCTTTATAGAAGTCATTGAAGTTACCCTCTACAACTTCTTCTGAAGAGGTTGCATGTGTCCGCTCAATATAGTCAGCCCAGACTTCCTCCAGCTTTGCTGATTGGTTGTCATTGAGAATTTCGCCCGAATGACCTTCCTTCCAGTTGAAGTCAGGGAGGGCTTCTGTCAGTTCATCGGTAGTTAGCAACTGCGGTGTCCGCTCTGGATGAATCATGTTCGTGAGACTCATTCTGATGTAATACACCTTACGGCCTTTACCACTCCAGTCCTCATCAGGATAGGGAGAGCCAATGATGGTACCACGCATCACCACACCATTCGCACCTTCGCCAGTACGGATCATGTAGAACCGGTCGCCGATATGGGCTTTCTGATAATCCCAAATACTCCAATCGTAGTAGAATCCCTCGTCAAAGAAATCCTCCATAGCATCTTCAAACTCTGACAGCTTATAGTTGCTGATGTCGGTATTCCAGCGCATGATAAAGGTCTTACGATAGTTTTCCTTGACAATACCCTTGGCCTTATTATACAGTTCGTCCCATTGATCATCTTCTATCTGGCCAAGCAGGACCTGGGCTGCATCTAACAGCCGGAACTCCTCCTGTCCCTCCATCAGTTTGCAAAAGTCCTCAAACTTTACCATCTTGCAGGTGTTACCCTTCATCATACCAACATACTGACAGGCACCGATAAATACATCCTCCGTATTATCTACCACACGGATGGTGCTCAGTTCCTCGTCTTCAGTAATATGACGCTTCTCTTCCCTGATGTTAATGGCCTCCAGATTGGCCCACTGGACATTGAGGAAGTCTGCAAACGCATCCTCTATGCGATTCGTTGCTTCATCCCGTCCAATGTACTTAGCGGGATTCAGATGGAAGTCTCTTATCGCGCCAGCAATGACTGTTGTTTCACCCCTATTGATGATGGCATCCATGTTCTTGCAGCGCAGATGCCACTGCTCTTTGGCTTCTGTCTCGGTCAGTTTAACGCCCTTCTCCTCTTCATCAAGGATTCTGGCTCCACGATAAACCTTCTTCACGGCATTCAGATAGGCATAGCATAGCTTGACATCCATTTGTGAAGCCAGCCACGGCAGTTCCACAAGAATATCTTTGCTAACCAAATGCTTAATGTTGACGCCTTGGGTAGAAACATTCAACGTCATCACTGTGTACGAGTCTGTTTCGTCATTAACTGGATTGTGATTTAAGATCTTCACATCCTCAATCTTCTCAATTTCCTTGAATGCATCAAAGAACTTCTCAATAACCCGTTCTTCGTTGAACTTACGGATTCCTTTAATTGTGAATTTGTATGCCATAATCTATGATTTTTGTAATTTCAATGGCAAAATTAAACTGAGGTTCTCTCAATTCGTGGGACAACCTCAAAAAAAGATTGAAAAGTTTGCAGAATTGGCGGTTTTTCACTACTTTTGCACCCGAAAAAGCATCAAGAGTGATTCAATTCACACCAACCGAGCTTTCGTTATGCCACGGTGGTAAGATGATGCGAGTTAAGTGAGTATTAACTAAAATGATAACGGTATGCAATACACCCGAATTGTTCTTAATGAACCGCATGCCTCCATCGAGGGGCTTTATGACAAACATCTGAGTTTCTGGAACATTGACGAGAAGTTCGTCAATGACATTGTGTTGAAGTGGACTGACTGGCACACGGACTATCTCTTTCATGGCTACAGAAAAGAGAATATCCGAACAGTCAGGTTCCCATATTCACGCTTCATTGTTGACGCGGAGCGTCTTTGGAATGATCCTCTGGAGGCAGAAGGTCAGGGGATCCTATATAAACAGTTTGATGGTTATTCGCGAATGATTCCCCAAGAATATGAGGAGCATTTACTGAATCTATGGCATCATCATCAAGAACGACTAAGGCACAATCTCTGTCCTGATGCCCTTCTGTTGGACTGTCACTCTTTTCCCAGTGAATTAAGTGATGTAGATATCTGTATAGGTTATAATGAAGACTGGTCTAAGCCCAATAAGGAAACCATAGAACTGGCGGTAAATCTCTTTGAGGACTGCGGTTATAAGGTTGGTATCAACGAGCCATACAGTAACTCCGAGACACCAGATTGTCCCTTTACCTACCAGTCAATGATGCTGGAGGTGAACAAAAAAGTCTATATGGAAGACGGAACTTTGTTTCTTCAGCACAGTCCCGCATATAGGATGGATGTTCGTGAAATGATGACAAGTCTATTGTCTGAATTATCAGCCTAACAAAGAGGTTGCCCACTTGGAGCAACCTCTTTGTTACATATTAGCAATTACTTCTCTTCCTATAAGGTGATTCAGTGTTGCTCCAACTTTGGCATCGGAGTATATAGAAACCCAATGGTCCTCAAAAATTGGGTTGCTCCGGTCTGCACTACCATTTTTATCAACCTTATACAAAATGAGACGTTCCTTATCACATATTCCCATAATAGAAGAACGTAGCATTCGGGCATACGAAAGACCCTGTTTAAAGGCTTTCATCTGTTCCTGTACAGGAGCCATATCAAGTTTGGCTTCAATTATCATGGGTGCATTCTCAAAATGTTTCTCTCCTCTGGGAAAAAAGACAAAATCGGGGATGGCCTTCTCTTTCCGGCCTGCTTTCTGTGAAAGTTGACGAGTCCAATCTGCCTCAGTGTATCCAAGTTTTTTCAGCATAGGTATAAGAATCTGTTCTTCCACATTCTTTTCCAGCTTGATCTCACCGAAATCAATGTCTGAGCCTTCAAATAATTGAGGAAGTTGAGAGTAATCGCCACCTTTTTCTTGTATTATGCGCATCAATTCTGCATAGTCCTTGGCAGTTAGTTCAATGCCATTAATACCCTGAAGATTACGTCTTACAATAGGAACCTGTGACATATATTCATCATCCTTCAGGTCTTTAAAGGTGATATGGGGAGTCAAGATGCCATCGCATACCGTTGTTCTGCAGTGGTAATAATCAAATGGATTGAAGATGCCACCACTATTTGATCTCCAGATGGAGTGAATATAGCTTCTTGGTGAAGTGCAATACAAAACAACAATATCACCTCTCCGTGTCCGTTCATTACATGCCCATATGCTTTCGCTGTTTTCTCCAGCATCTTTGCCAAGGGAGTCGAGGAATGCAAAATCTCCTTTGCCAGAAGCACCTGTTAGCCACACATTTGTCGGCTTAGGAAGTTCAGCTTTCTCTGAATTCTCTTGAAGCATACTAGCATAGTCATAAATGCAGGCACACAACTCCGCATCTGTAAGATCGTTTTCCTTCTGAAATTCATTCCATGCAGAACAGATGTCAAAATAATAAGTTAGATATGCTTTATAATCATTGGTTCTTGGGATTTCTGGCATTTCAATTCCAAGCGCATCACAGTTCTTTTGGATGATATCGTACCTTCTAGGCAGAAGAATTGGCTTGAATATTTCAAAACTATAGTACAATAGCAGAGACAAGAATGGAATTGCGGATGCTTTATCTCTATACTGCTCTTTTTTTAGCAGATAGGCACCATCTTCAAAAACAAGCTTATTGTCTTCTGTGTACTCGAGTTCATTTTTCTCATTTATTTTTGGTCGAAGAATATCAAATTCTTCCATCATCTGGGAAAATGTATCACGTGTCCACTCTTCTGGAATGAAACCCCTAATAGACAGGTTGTTTCCCCATAGCCACATGAAACCGTCTAAGGTATCAACAAATCCTTCCTCGGGTTTATCACCACCCCAGTTAGTCGCATAATCCCAAATTTGAAATCCTGCTTCAACGAGCTGCTCATTCTCTGGGTCAAACAGTTCTATACACTTCTTACCTCGTTCTGAATCCTTATAAAGATTCCATAATTGTTTGTTCATACTAATCGATTGTATTATAAGTGTTCCACAATTCATTTAACTTATCAGCTACCTCTTCTGTCAACAACTGACCGGAGTGACCTTTACGCCAATCGATTTCAGGGATTTCTTTCTCCAGTAGATCAATGTTGAGGGGAGGCTTTTGGTCGGCAGGTATACAGTCATAGCAGTCCATCTTCATGTAATGACGTTGCTTGCCTTGGCCAGCCCAATCCTTATCTTCGTATGGATCACTGGTAAAGATACCTTGCCAGACGATGCCTGCATTCTCATCACCAGTCCTAAGCATATAGTAGCGGTCGTTCTCATGCGCATCTTCCCACTCATAGATGCTCCAATCAAAGCCGAATCCATCTGGGCACTCAGTAGTAGCCTTGCGATAATTATCCAACTTGAAGCTGCTGATAGCAGGATTCCATCTAAGGAGATATGTCTTTGGAGGGCGCATAGGCTCCACATCGATAGCATCGTAGAGTTTCTGCCACTCATCATCCGGCATCTTTTGCATGGTGAACTGTCCTGCATCCACCTTCTTGAAATATGCATTACCCTCTACAGCCTTGAAAAAGTCCTGAATAGGAACATCTTTCACTTCCTTGTTGCACATAAGGCATACGTGTTGACACATTCCGACGAAAGTATCTTCTGCATTGGTCAAAAAGCGGGCAATGTAGCTTTCACCTGCAGGGGTTGTAATATCGGCCTTACTGGCACTGTAATACTCTGAGTATGCCCATTGCAATTCCACAAACATGTTAGCAGCCTTGAATACCACATCTTCTATATCCATATCAGGATAGTCGTTCTTCGATGGGACTATGAAATCATGATAGAATCCTGTTGCGCCCAGATGTTGGCCGGGAACCTGTGTTTCAACCATTGACCTCAAATTGATAAGTCTCCTAACAACCATCGCATCATAGTTATCATCTATCACGGCAAACTGGCCATCCGAATTGTCATCCATAAAAATGCCGCAATCCGGGTACATCTTCTGAAGAGCTTTCATATACGCAAATGCCAACGTCACGTCACCGATGGAACCCAACCAAGGTATTTCGATATGCAGATGCGTATCTTCTATATGCATGTAAGTCACACGAACACCTTGGGTCGATGCTCCGCAAAGTACGGTGTTGAAGACCTCCAGACCTTCTTCTTTCGTATCTTCCTCAAACACCTTGATTTCTCCAGAGAATCCGTCATCTCCACAGAAATGGACTGCTTCATCCCAAAGGTCATTCATCACCAGACCATCAATGCCAAACACATGGAATGTATTCTCCATATAAGGCGGTTTCCAGTCCATAGCCCTGCTTATCTCACACAGCATACCACTAACGGGATAGTAGATGAAACGCTTGATGACCTTCTCACCTGCGGTTTCCAAGGCGTCGGTGTAGGCATCCAACTGTCCGGCATACCAGCCTGCATAGTGCTCTGACTCCTCGTTGAGAATAAACTTATGGCCCAACGGACAGGTCTTGAAGTCAATCAGTATGTCGCCTTCGGCCGTCTGCCACACAAGGTCAATGCTACCCGTAAACACCTGACCATCCTTCAAGTGAGTGAAGGGGCGCTCATGATACACATGCGTTGCCTGACCATAGTTGTCAGTCAGCCATTTCACCAACTCATCCCAAGCCTTCCTGATGCCCATATAGTCAATCAGGTAGGTGGAGAGGCCATAGCTGGCAATCAAATTCTTGTAGTAAGCCTCGTTGTCAATATTTGGCTCGATGCCACAGTAAATCTGGTGGATGCAATTACCTACATCGGCCATCGTCTTACCTACCAGATTGCCACGTTTTAGGCTGTCACAGATATGATAGGTCTCTTCTACATATCCTTTCTTCCGCTGCGAACTTGGCGAGAGATACTTCCTGTCTGCCTCGCACAGATCCTTCTGATAAGGTATGCGGCGGGTTTTCATCTTCTCGTTCTCTGCCATATAGCGGTAGGAGTCCATCTCTTTACTCTGCTCTTCTGTCAGTGTTTCATCCTTGAAGTCCATGTCAACGCCCAGCAGGTCACTGTCAGCATCAGGATTGGCACTATCCAACCCCACATCCTTTAGCCACTGCAACTCGTGGTTGTTCTTGGCAGGCTTCTCTAATGCCAGAATCATCACATCCTGGGGTCTGGTCATACCGACATACATCAGGCGATTGCTCTCAGACAACGAATCACTATTTACCTTCTTATAAAGTTCAGATTTCTCTATTTGCTGTTCGATGTCATCAGGAACCTTGGTATTACCTGCACCATAGACAAACGGCATCACGCGGATATATACCTCTGGATAGGGTGTCTCAGCAGAAGGTTGCTCCGAGTAGTTGAAGTGAATGCCATAGATGCTCTGCTTCACACATCTTGCCGGGTCATCCATTCTCTCCCTCAGCGAAGTCAGAATGACATATTTCCATTGAAGTCCCTTGCTGGAGTGGTAGGTATGCAATTGAACACCATTGGCATCGCCCGTACCCACAGGATCTATCACTCTCAGATAGTCCATGAAGCCGTTTACGGTTGCAGGCAGATTCATCTGCACGCAGTGCTGTTCATAAGCATAAGCCGTTCTTATGATTGTGTTCAGACAAGAAACGGACTCAGAAACACGACCAATCTTCTTGACTACATTATACAGGTCAAGTTCTATGATCATGGTTTCAACCAGTGCGGCCACTGACTGCTGTTTTAGCATAGGACGAAGATCCAGCAGACGCTCTACCAGTGGAATCTCATTCAAGAAGTTCATATCCTTTGAATCTTCCTGTGCATCAAACAACAGCTTGTTCTCTATCAGTTCTTTGGTGCCGAAGCCCTGCTCCGTCAAAGTGGCTATCTGTGCCTTTGCCAATGAGTCCTTCTCACTGGCCACCAGAGCCAGCAGTGCCATAACCAGCGGTGTGGCCGCCATCTGTGATACAGGCAGGTTCTCCCTGCTGGCAGGAATACCGTAGTTGTCTGTAAGAATACCAGCCAATATGTTTAGCGGATCATTAGCTCTACCAAGAACAGCAATCTCATTGGGTTTCACCCCGTGCTGTATCAGGTATGCGATGTGTTGTGGCAGACCTGCGTAGTCTTGTGTTGACAAGTCCCAATATCGGAGGGAGGTGATGCCCTCTTTATTCTCGCGGTGTTCCTTCAGTGTGATGGATTTCTCATCAAGCACATTGGCAAATGTCTTTTTGAAGGTCTTGTTACAAACCTTCACAATGTCAGGCAGTGAACGGTATGAGGTGTCAAGCGGCTTGGCCATCTCACATCCGTTCTGCCCTGTAGCAATGCGGTCAACTACAGCCTTTGTCAGCGTGATGTCACTGCCACGGAAACCATAGATGGCCTGTTTATAGTCACCCACCCAGTAGCTACGCTCCATCAGTTCTGACATACGGTCGAAGATCTTCACCTGAATAGGAGAACAGTCCTGGTACTCATCAACGAACAGATAACGATAGTCCTCCGAGATTTCCTTTGACAGTTCTTCATCTGTCAGCAGGTCTCGCATATACTTCTCCATGTCGTTGTAGTCCAACAGGTTCTTCTCCTTTTTATAGCTGCTATATCGGTCTTTCCATCTTGCAGCCAGAGTGAACAGTAGTTTGATATAAGCCTCCTGCTTCTCATAAACCAATGGCCAATGCCATATTGAGGTCAGCTGTTCTCTCATGGTCTCAGCTTCCGGGGCACAGTTTGTCCAGGCACCCAACAATTTTGCCAGACGCTTATACCAGCCAATGGTAGGATTGTTTGTGCCGCGTCTCATGCTGCGAATCTCAGCCAAGATGTCTTGTTTCTTTTTGCTTTCTCGTTGAGTCTCAGCATAGCGGTTCTGTGCATCAAGGATGGCAGTCAGTTCTTCCTTGGTAAAGTGAGACTTTTGGTTTGGATTCACAAACTGACGGATATAGTCCAGCGACTCCTGAATGCTGCGCTCATAGCTTTCCAACTCATAGTTGGTGGTGAACGTAATCACTCTGAGAATATCATTTTTCCAGTAATCATAGTCTATACCACGTTTGCCAGAACCATATTTATACTGGATGTCAAAGTCCTCACAGAAGGCGTGCAATAGCTTCAGTTCTTCCTGTGTAGGCAGGTCTGATAGTGACTGAGAGGTGTAAAACTGCGTATCTTCTTCGGCCATCACACCCATGTCAGGCGACAGTCCAAGGAAGAACCAATACTTATTGATCAGGGCATTGGCCACACTGTGAATAGTACCAATCATGGCCTGATCCAGGTGAGAGGCATCCTCAAAGAGACCCTTTTCATAAAGCACCTTCTTGGCTTCTTCTTTCATTTCACTGGCAGCCTTTACGGTGAAGGTTGTCATGATGACCTGCTCCGGCTTGACTTTCTTGTCGCTGATAAGGTCTGCAAGCGTATGGGTCAATGTATAGGTCTTGCCACTACCGGCACTGGCATTGATATATGTTACATTTTTCATTATGCGCCCTCCTTCAATCCTTTAAACAGTATATAATTGCTAAAAATATTGCTTTCCTGCTGCCCGTCCTTGATATTCAGCGGGAACAGCGATTCTGCCTCTGTAGCGTTGTAGTAGTCGAGCATTCCGCAGGGGAATCCTTCGCCAATCTCTATCCGTCCGCTGTCTATCTGCTTCTTGCGGTAGAAGAAGGCATTCTTCAGCTGCTCCACGATATTGTCCTTGTTCGCTGGCTGCAACTGCGTACAATGTAAACCATTGAAGTGTTCCAGACTGTATAGATGACTCTCTGGCATGAGGAAGTAGGCCACCTTCTCCACGGCATCGCGCTTTTCTGCTGAGAGCATGGTGCGATAGAGTTCCAGCTGTATGGAGCGGTTGGCTGTCAGCAGGTCTCTGTAATATGACTTCGATGAAGTCCACTTGAAGTCAAACACCACGGGATGGTGGTTCTCGTCTTCCAAGGTCATATCAATGAAACCAATCATATCCCAGCCCTCTTCGGTCTTGATCATACCCATATCCTTTGTTACTCGCTGCTCACAACCTGTCACAGTCAAGCGGTTCTCACGGATGATGGTCAGCAGCACGTCAAGGCACTTCTGTAACTGTTCGGTCAGCAATTCTGCCTCCAACCGATTCTCTGGCAGATAAAGGATGGCACCACAAGCTTCGATACTCTTCCTGACCTGTTCCTCAAACTCTTGTTTCACTCTCTGTTCTATCTCATCAGCAGTGCTACGATCCTTGCCATCGCGTGGAGCAAACAGCCCCTCAATCACAGCATGGGCAACAGTTCCCTTGGTGGTCTTAACATCGGCGATGCTGCCTGGACCTGTATTGACAATTTTGAGCATCCGCTCCAACACGAAGTCAAGTGGATACTCCACCAGTGTACTCAGTGATGTTGGACTCAGATGGTTTGGCCATTTCAACAGGTCAGCATGGTCAAAGGCAATCTGTGACTGAGTATTCTCATTTCTTACTAACTGGACATTCTCCATCTCTTCGTCCAGCAGATTCGGAGTCCTGACAAACTCCTTCAGGTTTTCCTTGTCTATCAAACTCTCCAAACGTACCATGAACGGATGTTTCTGGGCCAGTTCTCCACCTACATAGTCAGTCACCACCAGTATCAACTGTTCGTCGGTCATCTGAAGAGGTATCATTTCCATTTTCTGATGGTAGTCAGTCTCCTTGCGCTCATCCCACAGTGTTAGACTGTCCTTTACCTTTTTGCGCTCAGTGGGATAGAGGAAACTGCAATCCAAATGACGACCATTATCCCCCGTGAAGTTCATCCAGATAGTACGTTTGCTGCGGGCAGCCATCTTGGCCGGACTGTCTATCAGTTCACGGCAGCCTTTCTGAGAGGCATACTGCATGAATGTCTCACCTTTGTAAAGGGTACTCACCCAACTGTCCACCTGTTTCCAGTCAGCATTCTCACCCATGTTCGATGAATCAAGCAGCAGGATAAAAGTGTCACACATTTCAGCCAGGCTCTGCAGCTGACTAATCCAACCTTCATTGTTAGGTTTCTCACGTAGGAAGTGGGCGCGGCTGGTAGCCCAACCAGACAGGCTGTTCAGGTATGACTTAATCCTGATGGTATCGACCTTATTCTGAACATCAAACGATGGCAGATAAACCTTCACCAACAGTTCGCGTTCTTTCTTCTCGCGATCATCCCTCTTAGCTTTGGCTTTGTCTGAGAGTTCCATATCCTCTTCCTTGTCGTGGAAGGTGTATTTGCCCATAATATAATCGTTCACCACTTTCTGGCAAACCTCGTTCCTGTAGCCACCTTCACCAATAATCGTCTCAGCTAATAAGCCTCCGAAGAATGTCCCCAACGGCTGCATGGGCGAATAGAGCCAACTGATGACACTTTGGATGTTCAGCGGTTCCTTCATCATCTCCAAACCTAATACAAAGAGCTGTACCAGCTGGGGCGATGCCTCTACCATGCTGCTGCCCATCGTAGGCTTGCCCATCATGCGCAGCCAGTTATCCATTGCTTTGTTGCTGTTATTTATCCATACGTCGGCATTCAGTTCTTCTCCCTTCAGCGAAAGGTATTCGTTGGCTGCATTCTCGTCTGTAAAACGATAAATCAGGAAGGAGTCGTCGCCCTTGGTCAGTTCTATCTTCTCCTTTGTGTCCGATTGTAGAAGCCGTGTCACCTTGGCCAGATTGCTTTCTCCTTCAGTCTTGGAAGCCGTAAAAGAAACAACAGTTCCAAGGTTCTCCAATGCCGTCAGCAGTTCACAGATGGCAGGATGCAGTAGCTCCTTCTCGCAAGGCAGTTCAATCTCCAAGTCTGTGAAAATACTCTTTTCCACTTTATTATATAAGTAATGTAATATAGTGGCGATTCTGTCAGCCAGTCCTACGCAATCAAAAAAAACCTCTGTTTCTTCCAACACATCCAGTCGTCCGCTGCCAGAACCAGCCACTGGCTTCCACTTGTCCATCATGAGACTGTCACGCCATCTGAGGGCCTGTTCGGCAGTACCCAAGCCAGACAATTTAAAAGATTCTGCCAGGATGTTGTCGGGGTGACGTTTCATGTACTCCGACAACGCTTTGTAATAAAGTACTGTACGATTATTGCTAGACAGTTCCTCCACATGGATTCCCATCCGCAGTTCCAACATGGCAACCAACCCCATGGTATCACAGACCATTGTGTCCATTAACTCTGGTAGTTGCTCGTTCAATCCGATAAAAACATGCCCGCTATATTCAGGCGAAAACAGTATCTTCATATCAGCGATATTTATATTTCGGTTGCAAAGTTACTTTTAGGTTGTCTCAATTCGTGGCACAACTTTTAGTTATTTTTCTTATTGTTGGGTACAAATTTAGAAAAAAAAGTGCAGAAAAGTGAGAAAAATGCAATAAAAATGTGATTTTTTGTCACTTTTTGCTCAAATTATTATGTTTTGTGCTTCTTTTTTCGTAACTTTGGCGCAATATTTATTAAATAGGTGAAACCAATAGCTAACAAGATGGATAAGGACATTAACCGAATAAAAGTCGTGTTGGTAGAAAAGAAGAAAACCAACAAGTGGCTTGCCGAGCAGTTGGGGAAGGATCCCGCAACTGTATCGAAGTGGTGTACTAATAGTTGTCAACCAACCCTTGAAACATTAATCAAAATAGCTCAGTTATTAGATGTTGAACTGAGTTCATTAGTTCATGTTAATAGATAGTTGTTGGTTTTAGTATGGTATTTGTTATGAATGTAAGTTACGCAGCCGGACAAAGAATCACTGTTCGTGGTGAGGATTTTCTCATTACCAACATTGAACGAGATATAAACGACGTTTATCTGTTACACGCCACAGGTATCAGCGAATTGGTGAAGAACCACCATTTCATATTTGATACAAGTATTGATACTGACATTGAGATAGTCAGTCCTTCCAATACTCTGCTTGTGGCAGACAAAGACCCACGATGGCGTAAGACACGCCTTCTTATTGAAACAGCAATCAGAAGTAATGCATTCTTCTCCCATAAGATTACTGTTGCACAAGGCGGTGCATACGATATTGCAGAATATCAGATGGAGCCAACTTTAAAGGCCATGGAACTACCTCGTCCCCGTTTGCTTATTGCTGATGGTGTAGGTCTTGGTAAGACTATCGAGGTGGGCATTTTCCTGAGCGAAATGATACGTCGTGGTCGTGGAAAACGTATTCTTGTATGTGCTTTGAAGAGTATTCTCGCACAGTTCCAAGAAGAAATCTGGAATCGTTTTGCCATTCCTCTTGTCCGTCTAGATAGTGTGGGTGTTGCTAAGATTCAGAGTGAGATTCCCATGAACAAGAATCCCTTTGACTACTATGACAAGACCATTATTTCTATCGACACACTAAAGAACAACGGTCGTTTCCGTGCTTGGCTCGAAAAGACCCATTGGGATATCATCGTCATAGATGAATGTCATAAAGTAGCTAACGAAGATAGCCTTCGTGGCGATTTGGCACAGTTTCTTGCTCAGAAATGCGACTCAATGATTCTCACTTCAGCAACACCTCATAATGGAAATGCAGAGTCTTTCGCAAATCTCATGCGAATGCTTGATCCGATTTCTATTCCACGCAATGGCGAATATACCCAGGAAGATGTCAAGCCGTATTATGTGCGTCGCTTTAAAAAAGATATTGAGGACGAGAAGATACGTGGCCAGTTCCAAGATCGAAAGGTCATCAGTATTCCCGTTGATCTCCATCCTGAGGAAGAAAAGTTCCTGAAGGTACAGCATACAAAGTTCCGTTCTGTCAGTAATGCTGATGAAACAGACCCGTTATATGCGTTGTCGCTTTTCAAGAGCTATCTTTCATCACCCTATGCAGCAAAGGCATCTTTGGAGGAGCGTATAAAAAAGGATGATAGCATAGAAATCAAGGCATTACTTGATTTGGTAAATAGTAACATCAATCTTGGTATTGATACCCGCTATGTCGCTTTTCGTGAGAAACTCAAAGAGATTTGGAAAAAGAATGCCAAAGAGCGTGTCGTTATTTTCACAGAGCGTATTGCTACCATGAAGTTCCTTGAAGAAAATATCAAGAAGGAGTTTGGGCTTAATGAGGAGCAGGTGAAACGTTTTGATGGTTCGCTAACTGATACCGATCAGGAAGAGATGGTTAACGATTTTGCTAAAGAAGATAGTAAGATACGTGTTTTCATTTCCAGTGATTCAGGTTCTCAGGGCGTTAACCTGCATTACTTCTGCCACATCATGTTCAACTATGATATTCCTTGGAGTCTTATCACTCTTGAACAGCGAAACGGTCGAATCGACCGATATGGTCAGAAGCAAACGCCCATTATCTACTATCTCGTGGCACAAGGTCAGGATGCAGACCTTCGTACAGACTTCCGCATCATTGACAAGTTGCGTGATAAGGAACAAGAGGTTCATGACACACTTGGCGATGCCATGAGTGTTATGGAGCTATACAGTAGCAAGAAAGAGGAAGATGAAGTAGCTGAAGCCTTGAAGAAAGGTGATGAAGAGTTTCTGCAGCCGGCTCGCCGCCAACGTGGAGGATTCCGTCGACCAGATATAGTTGCAGCTACACCAGCAAAGGAACATCTTTCAGACAAGATATTTGAGCCAAAGCTCTCATTGTACCAGTCAGATGAATCATTCTACCGTGATTTGTTCAACGAACTGGAGGCTATTGATTCTATCCATCATGGTGATGTAAGCTGGAAAGAAGGCGATGTTCCATACGTAGAGGTTAAAAACAACGCAGAGTTAAGCGATGTCTTATTTGACATGCCTCGCGAAGCCGTGCCATCAGACAACATTTTCCGTCTGTGTGCAGACAAACCTACTTTAAATAAGTCTATAGCAGCATCTCGCAAGAGCAAGGATGGAGGCTGGAGTAAGTTTCTGCCTCTGTACGACCTCCACCCCATCATTCAGTATCTGTTAACAAAGTTCACGGCTTCTGTACCGAAAAACCAGGCTTTCGTTGTCAAGGGAGAACAGTTACCCAAAGGAATGAGCTACTATTTGTTCTATGGTAGCCATGCCAATGGTTTAGGTCAGACACTGGTAAGTAAGTTCTTTGTTGTTCCACTCGATAAAGAAGGAGCAATACGTGAGCAACCAACTTCTCTTGATGAGTTCTTGAACAAGTATCATATTACAGAAGGTTACTTACAAGGCGTACAAGAAGCAGATGTCGAAGTATTGCAGCGCAACCTGCCAAGTGCTATTTCTAAAGGCAAAGAGATGTATATGATGCAAAAGCAATTCGACATTGCAGTGGAAATGGAAAAGCAACTGACAGATTACAAGAAGAAGCTCGACAAATGGGCAAATGATGCAGAAACACTCTTCGAAGGTGAAGACGTTGTTATTACTCGTCGTAACCGCGATAAGCAGATAGAAGAGATACATACCATTCGCGACGAGTCGAGTCAGTTCTATAAGGATATGTTCTCTCTAGACGAAGCAGATCCATACATGCGTCTGCTGGCAGTTTTCTATAACTTTTAACCGAATTAACAAGCAATATTATGGCTGACAATATAAAATATCGTTTCATTCAAAACGTAGGTGATTATTTCCCTTCAGGTTATTTTGGCGAGGACTTCTTGGATAAGGTTCAAAAGTGTGCTGGCCTCTCTAATGACGAGGTTAAGGAACTTTGTTCTCCCTTTGTTCGACTCCAGCATGACTATGATGAATATAAGAACTTCATCATCAATAATAATCCGCGTACAGAGGATGCCATCAAAAAGACCCACGACTTTAATACACAGCTGTTGAAGATACTGGGCTATGAGACTGATCATGCTTACCAAGAGTACTGTGTTACCAATGAAGATTCTGACCCTATTGAGATGATTCCTGTTCGCCATATTCTTCGCCAAGGTCAGCAGGTGAAGATGTTCGTCATGGAAATGCAGAATCTGATAGCTATAAACGAACAAGAACCAGCTGGTCTTTTTGAACAGCAATATGAGAGTGAACCAGACCGGAACACTAAGCAGCAAAAGTATTCGGCTCGGCAGTGGCGATTCGTCTTTGAACTACCTGATGGATATAAGATTTCTCCAGCCATTATCAATAAAGCCATAACCCAGATATTCTTATTACCCGAAGAATGCCGTCCACATTTCATTCTGATGATGGCTGGTAATGTCGTATTCCTTTTTGACAAAGATAAATGGGCAAAAGGCAGCTATCTGCAATTCTCTCTCGACGAACTGTTTGCACAGGCTCGTATCACTGCCTTTAAGAACTACTACGCTCTATTTCATATGCTTGTCAGTAAACAAACACTGGCTGCTGATGGAGAGATGGTTCTTATGGATACCATTATTGAGGAGAGTTACAAAAATGCCTACGAGGTTACCAAGGATTTGAAGGAAGGTGTCATCTTAGCTGTAGAGACACTGGCCAATGAGGCCCTATATTGGTGGAAGCAAAACAATAGTATTCCAGTTAGTGACTATACTGATGATTCATTTGAGGCAGAAGTCAAGGACGACTGCCTTACCATCGTCTACCGTTTGCTCTTCCTCTTCTATGCAGAAAGCCGTGAAGAACTGGAGATACTTCCTGTTGGAGATGAAGTATATAAGCATGGCTACTCTCTTGAATCTCTTCGCGATTTGGAGATGGTTCGTCTAAACTCACAGGAAAGCCGTAATGGTTATTTCTTCGATGACAGCATTCGTCATCTGTTTAATTTGTTATCTGATGGCCACAATGCCACCTTATCGGGATACTACAAGAGTTTCCGTGTTCGTCCTATCGATTCGCCATTGTTTAATAACAAGAATCTGAAGCATTTGGCAGATGTTCGCATTCGAAATATCAAATGGCAAGAGATTATCAAGGCATTGTCACTTTCAAAGAAGAAAAACTACTGCGGACGTATCAGCTATGCCAATTTGGGCGTGAACCAGTTAGGTAGCGTCTATGAGAGTCTGCTTGCCTACCGTGGATTCTATGCCGAAGAAGACTATATTGAGGTTCACAAAGCCAATGAGCCGCAAGACGGAACATTCTTGGTACCTTATAGTCGCATGGGCGATTTCGATATTTCTGAGGTGTTATGTAATCAAGAGACAGGTGAGCCCATCATTCTCCCAGAAGGAACTTTCGTTTATCGTCTAAATGGTCGTGACCGTCAGAAGTCAGCTAGCTACTATACGCCTGAAGTCCTTACTCGCAGTACGGTTAAGTACACGTTGAAAGCTATTATCGACGAGGTAAAAGGAAATAAGCGTAATGCTTCTGACTTGCTAGATTTAAAGATCCTAGAGCCAGCCATGGGTGCTGCAGCCTTCCAGAACGAGGTTATCAACCAGTTGGCAGATGCCTATCTTACCCACCAACAGCGACAGCAACGTGAACGAGGATTGAAGAATTGGCGCATTCAGCCAGACAAATATCGTGATGAGTTGCAAAAGGTGAAGGCCTTCATTGCTACACATAACGTCTATGGTGTTGACTTGAATCCCACTGCTATTGAACTAGGAAAATTGTCGTTGTGGCTTAACGTTATCCATAAGGATATGGAAACACCATTCTTTGCAAACCGCTTGGCAGTAGGTAATGCAGTAATTGGTGCCTGGTTAAAAGTTTACAGCAAAGATGATGTGAAAGGCATTGCAGAAAGGCAAGGCCGTTCCTTAAAGCCTAATAAATGGTGGGAGAAAGCACCCCATAAGATTAAGTTCTTCAGCAATCGTGTCAACCGTTCTGTTAATGATGTCTATCACTTCCTACTGCCAGATGCCAATATGCTTGGTGTTCGTACCATTCGTGAGCAAAAACAGACCCATCCCAATGAATATGCTCGTATGACGCTAATCCTAAAGGATTGGACGAAGCCAATTACTGAGTACGATTTCCAGACGCTCCAGCGATTATCTGGTAAGATTGATATATTACTGAAAGAGTACTATACTGATCAGTTATCTATTGACAAATATACAAACAACCGAAAAGAAATCTGGGATGGTATAGATCATTCTGATACAGAATCGATGTTTAAAGAAGAGGAACAAGCCGAGACTTATGCCAAGAAGCAACAACTCTTCGATACGCGTTACCGTCGAGACAATGCCTATCGCAAGCTAAAGCTGGCGATGGACTATTGGTGTGCACTGTGGTTCTGGGAGTATGATGAAGCCAATGACCTGCCCACTCGTGAGGAGTATTGGGCAGACATAGAAGTTTTACTTGATGTGGATAATGACAAGTTAGACACTCGTACCCGCCTGGCATTAGAGCGCTATGGATCTTTGTTTGCTGCTGAAGACGGAGTTGAGAGCGGTGGCAGAATGAGCGAAGAAGAATCCGAGATTATTACAAAAACCCAAGAAGAGCTCTTAACATCCTCTCATGGATCTTCAACGCTGTTTGCTCATGAGGATTCATTACGACTGAAGATTGCCGACCGTCTTGCAAAGCGCTATCTTTTCTTTCACCCTATGTTGGAGTTTATCGAAGTGTTCTGGCTCCGTGATGGCTTTGACATTATTTGTGGTAATCCACCATGGATTGCTGTTGAGTATGATGAAAAAAGTATTATTTCTGAGAAATACCCAGAAGTAGAAATTAGAAAAATTACGGCAGCAGAAGTAAGAGCCCAAAAAGATAGTTTGATATCTTCTAGCAATATGGAATCTTTGTTCGTAAACGAGCAAAATTTAGCATTTTGCACTGTTGCTTTTATGAATGCATATTCCAATTACCCATTATTGATAGGACAAAAAGCGAATTTGTATAAATGTGTCCTTTCAAATTGTTTCCAACTGAGTTCTAATACTGGTTTTATGGGGTTTTTACATCCAGAATCAGTATATGATGATCCAAATGGCCAGCCACTACGTCGTGAAATATATCAAAGACTAAGATTCCATTTTCAATACAGAAATGAACTTAATTTATTTTCTGATGTAAGTCATACATTTAAATATGGCTCACACATTTATGGCGCAAAATCAGATAGAGTTTTATTTTATTCAATTAGTAATTTATATCATCCCAATACAATAGATAAATGTTTTATTCATGATGGACATGGTATATGCGAAGGATTGAAAACAAAAGCAGGCAAGTTAAATACTCGAGGTCATAAAAACAGAGTTATATGTTATTCGGAAAAAGAATTAAGAATACTGTCAGCTGTTTTTGAGAATTCAAGTAACTGGGACACTGTAAAACTTAGCGCAGTTCATACTAAAGATGTAATTGATATTTTAGATAAATTATCTTCGTTTAAAACACATGTAAGGGATTATAACAAAATTATTACAGTTGGAATGGATGAAGCCGCTTGTGTAACAAAAGGTATTATTAAAAGAGAAGTGATTAGTCCTTTAGTTGACAAATATGAAATGGTCTATAGTGGACCTCACATTTTTGTAAATAATCCCTATTATAAAACACCAATAAAAGGAGCTTCAGTAAATTCTGATTATGATTCAATCAACCTTCAGTTGATACCGGACATCTATACCCCTAACACCATCTATAGTCCTTCTGTTTCTTTAAATGATTATAAATCCCAAATTAAAGGATTTAGAGATAGTCAAGACGAAAGCGGAAATGTGTTTTTTACAGATTGGTTTTCTTACTATAAGGTGGCACTTCGTCGAATGATGGATCCAAATACTGAAAGAACTTTAATTCCATGTCTTTTATGTCCGAAGGTTTTTCATATTAATGGTATTATATCAATTACATTTGAAAATAAGAATGAAGTAGTGGAGTTGTGCTCTCTCACCTCATCTATTGTACTCGATTTCTATATAAAGACTATTGGTTCTCAAAACATGTCAGACGGACATGTTAAATCATTTCCTTTAGGTGTAGCCACAAAATACAAATCGGCTTTATATGTGCGTTCTTTATTACTAAATTGCCTTACCAAACATTATTCTGAATTATGGAAAGAATTATGGCTTGGGGATTATAAGCAAGAAACATGGAGTAAGGTTGATACACGACTGAAGCCGTTCTCCACTCTAACGGAGCAATGGCAATGGTCAACACCACTTCGCAACTTTTTTGAGCGTCGTCAGGCATTGGTTGAAATAGATGTCATCTCAGCTATGGCTTTAGGTTTGAGTCTACAAGATTTGGAGTTGATATATACAATTCAATTTCCTGTACTTCAACAGAATGAAAATGATACATGGTTTGATGCCGAGGGGAAGATAGTTTTCACTTGTTCTAAGGGACTCACGGGAATTGGTCTTGACCGCAAGCGCAATAGCAGTACTGGTATGCTCGGATGGGAAGACATTCGTGGCGAACAGATAGATGAAAACACCTATGCAGGTATTGCGCCCACTCATACCCACACCATTGACCCTGCAAAGAGTGAACTCTATGGTGGCCAGCAACAAACCTTCGTAGCTCCCTATACTCGCTGTGACCGCATCGCCGACTATCGCACAGCCTGGGCACATTTCGAAAAGATATTTAACAAGTAGCTAATAAATCTATGGCACGATATATTAATAGAAACCAATTGAAAAAGGCTTCGGATGAAGAGATTATCAGATTCTTTGAAGAAACAACCTTTGAAGGTATTTATTCGTCTGAAATAAAAAGTAAGAACTCAGATTTCTATAAGGGGTCGATAACTGATATCAAGCTTGAAGGAAGAACGACAAATCTTGCTCCCTTCTTTCTTAACGTGCCACGTAGCAGCAATCGGATTCCAGAAGGTCCATGTTCTTTCAAATGCAAAATAAATATCGATGCATTTAGAGAAGAGCCTTCACGATACATCTTGAATCTTGCAGGTAAAACTCTTGCGTCGATAGAGTCATTGTCAGCTCCAAATATTAATGTCAGTTCAAAACACACAAAAGAACAGGAGCTGTTTGACATGTGGGGTGTTGACAATTGTCAGTGTATTGGATTCTACCACTATGATGAAGAAAGTGAAATCTATGTGGTAGATGATTTACGCAAGCCCAATTTTGATCATATTCCATATTACCCAGGTGATGCAGAGAAAAAGCCAATTCGAATAACGTACCCACATGAAATCAGAGGAATAAAGCCCAATGATTACTACCTGTTCACATGGAAACTTTCTCACAGGAACACATTTAACCCCTATGAGATTTTCCTTGATTTTACCTCACAGCCACGTCCTATTGACCCGAAATGGTTTATAGATACTTTGTTCGATGACCGTCATAATGACAAATCAAAGAATTTTGGCTCTGCAACAAACTTCCTAGATACCCTTAGTAAACAATTAAGCGCCAAAGAATCTACATTCGTCTATGAATTGCTTCAGAACGCTAATGACTATCCTGTTGAAGGGAAGATGGTAGATGTTGAGTTTCACATAACAGATAACTATCTATTATTCTTGCATTCAGGAGAAAAATTCAATGTTCGTAATATTTCTGGAATCTGTGGTATCAATGAAAAGGAGAAGACAGCAAATAAAAAGACTATTGGTTACAAAGGAATTGGTTTCAAAACTGTATTCTTGCAGAATCATTATGTATATCTGAGAACTGGTGATTATTCTTTTAGATTTGATGAAGGAGAAACTCCAGAGAAAAAGGTTGGAGGAAAGATTCGTCGTTTAGGAGCACCTTTCCAGATACTTCCTATATGGACTGGTCACAATGAGGTGGCAACTGAGGTTAACGATGTTTTTGATACCGTAAACAAAAAGTTTCAAGTGAAAATCGCTTTACGTCCAAATGACAAGAAGCTATTACATGTGGGAAGTAAATCCTATGAGAATCTCTTCAGAGAAGTTTTTTCTGACTCTAATATTATTTTATTCATACCAAACATCAATTCTGTTCGAGTTTTTATTAATGGAAAGGAGGAAAAGCCATGTATACGGAATAATGACGAATGGATTGTTGGTGACTATGAGCAGGAAATAGATTTCGATTTACAAGAATTGGTAAATAAAACGATCGAAAAGGGGAATAGTAGAATACCTGAGAAATATAAAGACTTTGAATGCACGAAAGTATCCTTTGCTTGTAAGCATAAAGGAGCGATGATTGAGCCTATAGAAAAGTCATTACTGTATTGTTATCTCCCGACTTCTGCATCATGGGGATTCCCATTCCTTATGAATACAGACATGATACCAAAAGGTGACAGAAATGACATTGAGAAAGAAGTAACGCTTGTTGGTGACGAGGAAAGGAACTTTAATAAGGAACTAGCGGCAATTGCTGGTGTGAAACTATTCAATTGGATTAAGGATTTACTTACATCTAAGAAATATCAATTAGGGTCTGTATTTTCACTTATTCCTGATTTTAAGAAATGTATTAAAGAGCATGATTTTTACGATGATTATATCAAGAAGTTCGCTGCAAGTTTCGATGAATGTATAGAAAATGACCAGATTGTTCCTGTTCATCAGGGAATTGCAAATATCAAAAAGGTTATATTAGATACAACTGGACTAACCACATCAGGTATATTATCTGATGAGGAATTCTATAAGTTCTCTGGTATGGAAGATTCATACCTTCCACTTCCAATGCTTCGAAAAGATAAACACTTCAATTCCTTCCTAAAAAGATATGCTGATGACGAACAAAAGTTCACTGAAGACAATTTGCCTGATTTGATTTCCAACTCCGATTTCCAAGAATGGTTGAGTGTACAGGAAAACAACGACAAGTTTTTAAATTTTCTTTTAGAGAAGGGATATTTAGAGAATCTACTTGAAGAAGAAATTTTCTTGGAAGCAGAAGGAAATCTTTACTCGTCTGGTGATTTGTTCTATGATATAGATGAGTATTTAGTCGATTTGCGAGCTTTTGAGAACCATATTTTCTATCTGTCTCCCAAGACTAGAGAGTTTTTCAAAGACAATCAGAAATGGGCTGACGTAATTGATGGCGCATTTGCAGAATTTGATTGCGATAATTTTATTGACAACGTGCTCCTGGATGGTGATAATTTGGACGAAACTATAAAGAAGCTTCACGATAAAAACACTTCTATTCATTTTTATAAGTTTCTTGCAGAGAATGTCGGTTTTGGCGATTCCTATACTGAGCTCCCATTTATTAATGACAAGGGTGATGTTGTTGATAGCTTTGAAGATCGATTCATATTCTTTTCTTCCGAAAAAGGACATCAAGTTTGTGAGTCTTCATGGTTGTCACCAGTAGATATTGAGTTTATATCTAACGACTATACAAAAGAAACAAACAAATATTTCACAAAAAACTTCTCTGTCCGTGATTTCTCAGATGAAATCATCATTAACGAAATCGTCTTATCTGATGACCATAAAAAAGAAATATCAGATGATATGGATGGGAAATATGACGTTAGCAAAGATTTTGTAAACTATTGCTATTCTCATAAATCTCTATTTGATACTGGTAGTTTAAATAATTATTGTCTTAAAGTGTATGATGGAGAAGGTGAAGAGCAATGGTATATCGCAGAAGGAGATGTATTTTTCCCATCATCCAAATATGATTATTATGCAGGAAAATCATGGATTGGTTCCTCTTGGATGGTTGCTCTCGAAAAAGATTATTTCAAAGACATCTCAGACCAAGAGGATTTAAAGCATTTCATTGCAGATGCATTTGGAGTTGAAGAACTAACAGAATCCAATTTTTATTTGAACATTGTAAAGTCTAACATAGATGATATTCTGGCAGAAGTTAGTGGTGACAACGATCCAGACGGTTCAAAGAACATTGATTTCGTCAAATACCTAGATGATAATTATAATCTAATATTTGAAGAGAATCGTGATGCTGAGTTGTTTAGTTCTTTTAATCCTGTATCAACAAGTGATGGTGACCTCAATATCGATGAAACAGTTTACATTTATGATGAGGAACTGGCACAAATAATCGAATACGACTGGTTCCCTGAAGATTTGGTATACTTGTGCAGCAAGGAATATGGCAAATCTCCTGCTCTTAAGGCCATTGGCTGCAAGGAATACAATTATTCAGACTTTTACGATGATGTCCTTGTTGGGGAAATAAGCACTATTAATGATAATATTGACACTGTCGAGAAGAGTGTTGAATTTCATAATTTCATCATCTCTAACCTGCGTGGATTAACCACTGAACAGCAAGAGAAAATGACAAGTGCCAAAGTCTTTCTCTATGGCGGAGAGGAATCGGACGAAGCTTGTGGGCACAAAACCCTAAGTGCGAAAGCAAAAGAGCTGTTTGACAAAAAACTTGTAGAATTTTCAGATTTGGATATTATTGATCCTCTATATAATACAGATGCCAACACTGAGTATTGGGAAACCAGATTGGGTAATACGAAGTTTACTGTAACACATTTCTTTGTATGGCTGAAAGACAATGCAGACACATTTAGCGAGACTATTAGGGATGAATCGTTGAATATTGTTTTCTGGAGATGGGTTAAAAGCAATGTAACCATAAGTGACAAGTTGAAGGAAGACATTCCTGCATTACCCATTTTGATAAATGGAGATGAATTCGCTGATTGTAGTGATGCCATCTACTTCTCTGATGCTTATTTGGATGGTCAGAGCTTGGAAACCTATGTAAAAAGATTCGATGAGAATGCGTTGTTCCTAAGTTCAGCATACATTGAAGAAGGCGACAAATTAGACTCTTGGCTTCAGTTCTGGACTAAAATCGGTATTAAGCAAGAGGTTTTAGATGTCATCATCGAAACGATAATCCCAAGTCTGTCAGACATTGAGGATGAAAGCCTGCCAAAACTGTTTGCTGAGAATCGAGAGAAGCTCGAAGAGCATTATGGTGACGAATTTATTTCACAACTTACAGACCTACGGGTTAAAGGGCGAGATGGGGACTTCTATTCATTAGATGAATGTATCTATATTGATTGCGAAAAGGATGAGCCATTTGCGTATATTGAATTGCCCAATCAGATATCTTTTAATTCAGCTGAAGAAAGGCGTTTGATAAAGGAGTTGATTGATGAATGTGATGGCGATTGCGTCTCAACACTTAGCGAATGGCAACAGCGCAAAGTTGACCGTTATCTAGAAATGCAGGAAGAAGATGAAGATACTATTAGAGATTTTCACTATCAATTTATTAACGATTTATCTGTTATCAGGAACACAAGAACAGAAAGTCTTAAAGAAATAGAGCGAATTAAAGAGATTTATTTGTTGAACAGAGATAATGAATTCTGTTCTGCAGAAACTCTAACTATGGGGTCTATTTATAATCCATTATTTGATTATGAAAAGTGTGAAATAGATGAACTTGACTATGTAAGTAACGAATATTATGAGAAAAATTCTGAATATACTGGCCGTCTATTCGGGGCATTAGGAATGCATTGTGATTTCAAGAAAGATGATATAGAATTCTTGGAACAAAGAATCTGTGCCGTCTATTTCTGGAATTCGTATCTTACTAAGACCGGTATCGACATTACACCGATTATTGAAATGATTGAAGACCATCTTCTGGATGATGTAACATGCATTCCAACTAAGGATTATATGAAAACGCCAGAAGATCTTTACTATGGAGAAAATGTATCAAGATACATAAAATCCATAGAAGATTGGGAGAATAAGATACCATTAAAAGACCTTCCAGAAATCAAACTTACCGATGGCTCAACTCTGTTCGGAAAACTTCCGTTTAAAGAATCATTGGATTTCCTTGATGCTCTTTATGCTTTGGTTAACATTTCTGGACAGGATAGAAGGAGGCAGCTTCTTTATTGGATGATTGATACTTATGATGAAGATTATGATGAGGTGATTCAAGCATATCGAGAAGACGAACATGCCACATGGCTAAATACCAAAAATGAGCCTGTTCAGATTAAGGAATTGTATGCTTTGGATTATTGGAACAAGTCTTTGGAGCAGTATTTTGGATCAAACAATCCCCGTATCATCAACAAATATTATCTGCCTGCAGGTGATTCGTTCAAAAAAGCCTGTGATATTTTGGGTATCAAGACAATATGTGCTGAAGATCTTGTTATGGTACCAGAGAATGATACTGTATTTACACAGAAAGATAAAGCCTTAAAACTCTTTGCACTTGTAATTGCAGGCAAAATAGATTATGAAGGCTGGCAAGAAAGGTATAATGAGTATTGCGATAGGCTTGAGGAGCTCAAATTACATAGATGTAGCTCAATTAAAATATCGTATAAGGAAGACGAATCTATAAATCAGACTCTTAAGAAATTCTATCACGAAAAGAATTCTGACGATTTCTATTTTGTAAAATCCTTGGATGACAAGCGTGTGTTCCAGTATTTTGTGAAGGAATACATGCAATATATTGGCGTTGATGATGACCAGATAGCTCCAGAACTGGTTGAGGATATTATGGATAGCGAACAAAATGCTTTGGATATTGCTAAGGATGACAATGAATTAATGATAGACGAAGATTTTAAGGGCGAATTAGAGAAGTTAATCCCTAATATCAAACGTGAACTTAATGGTAATGAAGCAATAGAAGATAATGAAGAAGATACTATTTATCGTCCTTCATTCTCAACTCAACAGAAAAATGAGGACGAAGGAGAATTTGATAATATAGAAGAAGATGATGGTACTTCCGTGGAAGATGAAGATACTATGGAAGATGAAGTCTATTCTCCAAAGCAGTCATATGTACCTGCTCAGCATCAATCTTCAGGCAGAAGCGAACAGATGTCTCAATACCAAAAGCCTGTAGAGTATAATGACATTGAAGGTGATGCGAGCCAGGCAGCTTATGGCACTCCAGCAAGCAACAGTAGTACTCCATCAAACGACAATAATGCCCAATCGTACAATAGCAGTAACCAATCAAGCAATCAAAATCAAACTTCAAAATCGCCAGCCACTGAGCATCGTCGACAATCAGATGATTCTAGAAGCGAGGCAGGTATTCCTCAGTCACATTCTCATAATGAAAGCAGACAATATTCTGAGCCATCAGATATACCAACGCCAAAGTATAATCCTATCGACGATTTGGCTGAGGAGAAAGAGAAACAAGAATTTCATCTTGTGGAAGGAGATGCTGACCCTGAGGAGCTTGCACACAATGACGAGTTGTTTGAAGGTGGCTTAACACGAGAAGAAATTATTGACCAAAATACTCTTGTAAGGACACGTGTTTTTAACGATTTCAAGGAACATAAATTGGATCTTGAAATGAGTGAGGTCGATTTTATTAGAAAAACAAGGAATAAGAATAATTTCATAGTAAAGACAAAATCAGGTACTTATGTACATGTCAAAAGTGCATTAAATGGCATTTTGTATCTGTCTCCAACCTTCTGGAATAGAGTCCAACTTGAAACAGCTGTGGTTTGTGTAATTCTCAGCCACAAAGCAAAGAATTTCTTGTACATCCGCAATCATGAAGACCTTGAAAAACTGATTGGTGGAGACCAAATATTTGTCAAGGTAAAAGGTGCGGATAAGATTGGCATCGTCAATCAACTCTTTGGTAAGAGCCTGACTGGAGCAAAGGAAAAAGTATATACAATGCTTAGGGTAAAAACTGGTGGTAAGCTTGATTATTTGTTCCAGCCAGCGAGATCTGAATTTGAAGATGACGAAGAACAAAACTTTATTGATAACTTATGACACAACAGATAGAGAACTACCAGAAATTCTTTCTGGACCAAGCAAATGAGCAACAGCGTGACTATCGGAAAATACGTTTTGCTTCTATGAAACAACTCTTCAGAGAAGAAAAGGTATGTTATGCCGTTGTCGATCATATTAATAATGAGCGTGGACATATTGTCTTGAAATTCAAGAAAGGATATGCGCCACGTCTTAAAGTATTACGTTCTTTCGTTGTTATTTATAAGGGTGCAAAAGAAAAATGGGGAGATTTTCCACCCTTATGGGAATGCATTTTTAATGACTTCATTAAATCTAAGGATAATTGCTCTCCCTGTTCAGACATTACACCTTTGTATTTCTTGAACAAAGATGATGGAGGTTATGATTATGTAGGATGTAGTTCGGTAAGTTTGGATCTGTTCGGCAAAATTAAAGGTGCAGTTGAAGCCAAGAAAACTGTCCCCGTCTTAATTTTTGAGCCGGAGCCGCCAACTGCATATTTCTTTAATCTCAAAAATTATATTGAACAGTATCCATTTGATAAGGATCTTTTAATAAAGCCAGTCATGAAGTATGAAGATTGGCACCCTGAAGAGTTGGCGTTTAATCCCGATGATAAATTGTCAATCCAAAAGACGGTTTTGAATTCACTTCAGGAAGAACACTGTGTTATACTTCAAGGCCCTCCAGGAACCGGTAAGAGCTATACTATAGCACATGTCATCGCTCAATACTTAAAGAATAGTAAAACGGTTTGTGTGACAACTATGGCCAATAAAGGCTTGGTGGAGCTTATCACCCAACCACCACTTAAAGAATTCCTAGAAGCTGGTAAACTATATAAAACGCTTTTAACTGCAGATGAATTTGCTCATGCTCGTGGATTGAAAAAAGCAAGCAAAGACATGATAATCAATGGTGGTGAAGCACTATTTTCAACGAATTATAAGCTGTCAATGCTGTATGCTCCTGAAAAGAGAGATGCGCTCCCTTCCTATGATTTAGTGGTCATAGAAGAAGCTTCTCAGGCGTATCTAACAACTATCGCTGCATTTAAGAAATTAGGCAGAAACTGTTTAATCGTTGGTGACCCAATGCAATTGCCACCTATTGTGATGAATAACAGAAAAGCTGACTATAAGATTTGGAATGCTGATATTCAAGCAGATGGTTTAACTACCTATGCATTAGGTTCAGGAGACAAGAGCTTTAGAATTACAACGACTTTCAGATTGACGGAACCATCTGCAAAGCTAACGGGATTATTCTATAGCAACTCATTGAAATCGGTAAGGAAGGAGCTTGTTGATTTCTCAGATATAGACCCAAATTATTTCCCAAAAGAAGGTGGGGTGTTATATCAAGTCGTTTCTGGAGCTACAAATGGTGTATCCTCAAAAGCTGCGATAGGGATTATTGAGAGAATCATTGGTATGTTAGAAAGGAACTATCCAAAGTCCACTCTTGCAATCATATCACCCTTCAAAGATACCATAAAAAACCTACAGAGTAAATTTTATACAGACAGGAGAAATATTGACATA
>Ga0310786_10001816_pt1 | contig 33939 bp, 27 predicted proteins | sample AusTroGonzalo_MG_FD_203881 | JGI IMG/M metagenome (GOLD analysis project Ga0310786, IMG submission 203881) | Bovine rumen microbial communities from tropical cattle in Woodstock, Queensland, Australia - Gonzalo_03 (v2) (version 2) | ecosystem: Host-associated > Mammals > Digestive system >... | reverse complement strand
TTTGAAAAAAAGTATTACCTTTGCAATCAATGCAGCCAATAAGGTCGCTACAAATGGAAAAGAAGATTAATAAAAATACAATGAAAAATAAGGGAAAAACGGTCAACCTTATTTAGGCATTGACACTTTAAATCCTTGAACTTTTGAACCTTGAACATTGAACGTTCCTTAGAACAGGTATCCCATCTTCACATAGAAGTTCATCATCTTGCCGTTGTCCTGCTTGTTGAGGGCAGTAGCCCAGTCGACCGAAAGGATGAAGTTCTCGTTCATAGCAACTTTCAGTCCTATGCCTGCTGCCGAGTGTGGCATGTAAGTTTCTTTTCTCGACAGGTTGAAGTAGTTCTCGTACTTGTCTGTGCGTCCAGTTGCGACGTTGTTGGCAGTAATGGCTGTTCTTACTTCGGTCTCGTCGAGTTTGTAGGGCTGGGTAACAACGCCTAAGTCGAAGAACGGGTTCAGTCCGATGTAGAAATGCTGCTTTCCGATGTCGAAGTTTACAATCTTGGTTCTAAGTTCCACATTTGCGTATGCAAAACCATTCGCTAAGATTCTGTTACGCATAATTCCACGCAATGAGTTTCCTCCGCCAAGTCCTTCGTACAACACGCGCTGTATAAAAAGCGTGTTGAGGTAGGTGTTCATGTAGAACGGCGATTCACCGGCAATTGTATTCTGCGTTCCGATTCTATATGCAAGCGTAACCCTATCTTTATAAATAGGTACATAATGCCTGAATGTGATGTTGAACTTGAGGTGGTTGTATTCGGTCTGGTTGCCAAATGCTGCCGAATATGTGAAGAAAGCATCAGCATAAATTCCGCGCGAAGGGTTGGAGCGCTTGTCGCGGCTGTCGAAAGTAAAGCCACCACGAACATACGGATGCCATCCGCCATTGGCTTCGTCGGGTTTTATTAAGCCCCAGTTTCTGTAAAGTTCGTAAAGCCCTTGCACTGATGGATCGAGGTATTTTTGGTCGGACGGCTGGCGTTTGCCGTTGAGCATGGCAATATCGCACTCGTCAATCATATAGCCGAGTACGCCAAGTCCGGCATTCCATTTCCAGTCTCCAGAGATTGTTCCTTCGATGTCACCGGCAACGCGTACAAGGTCGCGCTTGTACTTGTAGAATGCACGCGAGAGATATTCGCTCGAATCCTTCTTTGCATTGTGCCAGCCTATATGGTAAAGTGTCGGATAGCCGTTGTAGCCGTAGAAGTCGCACATTGCATCGGGCAGATACGACACATCTATCGTGAGACGATGGTCGGGAATCAAATACTTCGAGTCGTAGAAGAAGCGGAACAAACCGTATCTTTTTGTAGTATAGGCAGCTTCCACATAGAACGAATGTATGTATTCGGGGTACTGGCTTCCGTCACCATAATAATATATGTTCGACAATGCACCGAACTGGAATCCGAGGTCTGCATCGTAGGCAATGCTTGGCAGTATTCCGAAATTCCATCCGGTCTTGACCTTTGATGTGTCTTTTGCTTCCGTAGTAGCCATTACGCTGCCAGCAAACGCAACCAAAATGGCGATTATTAAGATTTTTCTCATATATGCAGTTTTTTATTTTAGAACAATTTGAGCAAATATGCAATGCCAACTCCCATATAAGTGCCTATGGCATAGCCGATAAGACCGATTACAATTCCGCTGATAAGCACCTTCTTGTTTCCCATTGCACCTACGACAGGCGGAATGAAAGGCGGTGAGCAGAAAAGCCCCACTTGGGCTACAGTGTATAGGTCGCCGTTGATTTTTGAGAATCGGCAGAAAATGATGTGTATAATTACCGATACCAGCATTATGTACAGCACGAATAGTCCGAGCGAAATTGCCGACATATCAATGCTATACGGATTGAATTGCGAAGCTACCGCTATGCTGAATATCAGTATGAAAATCATGCCGAGTTCGAAAGTTTTTGGCAATTCGCGTATTTTCTTCGAGAACGATGCTATTATCGACAATGTGGTTATGGTAAGAATGATTACCAGTTCGTTGAGTTTGCCTGTGCCAGTTGCCTGGTCGCCAACTACGCCAAGGTTGTATAGCAGCAGCGACAATCCAGCACCGATTGCAAGAAATCCGATTGACAAAAGCAATCCTAGCATTGTCTTTGGAAATACCTTCTTGTTGAGCATCTTTCCGTAGTTCTCGATGCCGTGATCTTCGATGTTGCTGTTGAGTTTGGATATGGATGTTGATTCGTCGGGGAAAGGCAGGATTTTGCGGAAAAGCCTGTATCCGCCGCCGGTGATGAACATTATCAGCGGGAAAGTGATGAGCATCTGGAAAGTAAGTACGAGGGTGATTGTTGTCGGGTCAACACCAAGAGCGGCTCCCAGTGCGTTGAAGTTCATTGTTCCGCCGGTGTATATGCCTGTCATCATTGCCGAGACATTTGAGATGTCGTTTACTCCAGTGTTGCGGAAGATGAAGAATCCGGAAACTACTGCGACAGTAATTGCGATAATTCCGCCCACTAGGGCAAGAATTGTCTTTGGCAGGGCGCGTGTCCACAGCTTGAAGTCGCAGTTGAAAAGCATAAGCGGTATGGCAAGCGGCACCGATATGTTCATTATCAATTTCTGTATGCTCTCGAAAGTGGCGGCATCGGCTGTGCCTGGTTCAAAAGTCACGAATCCCGTGAGGCTCATTATTATGCCGACCGCATAAGCCAATATCACGGTACCTATTTTTTGCAATATTTTCCATTTGTGGAATGCCGACACTATAATTATCGGGAAAAGCAAGTATATTGCGATTGCAATTATTATTCGCATAAGTGTATAATTTTCTTGTTTTAACATGCAAAAGTACTGCTTATGATTGAATGTCATACGACTTAATTGAAGGTTTAATTAAAAAATGTTTGTTAATAGTATGGAAAATGGAGATAGTTTGTTGAATCCTAGCTGCTAATGGTAATGAAAAAATCTATTGTCTTGTGCTTTTTTGATCTTTGATTGATAGAAAATTATTATTGTCCGTTAAAAATTAATAGGTCATTCCGCAAAGCTGAGTGAACCGACTAAGGAACGTGTCGTGTGAACTCGCTTATGCGGAACTATACTCATGAGCCAAAGGCGAATAATCTCCTTGATTATTAATAATGTGGGAGATTGCTCGCAAGCTTCGCGAGGCTGCAAGCAGCGTTTCGGATAGCAGTCTTCACAACGCTCCCCGTTCCGTATCGCGTGTTACGACTAGCTTTCGCACCTTTAGCTCACGCAGCGAAGCAAGTAAATGACAAGCCCTCTTATTAAAGTTGTTGTATAAATGTTTGATAATGATGTAATTATGTGCATTGTCTATTTTTTAGCGGACACCAATAATAAAAAATATTTTGTGAAAAGGTTCTAATAATGCATTATGGTTTAGTTGCTCTATTTCCCCATAGAATCTTTATCACTTTTTTCTTTTTCTGAAAGAAAGATGAATGTGGAAAATTGTTTACCTTTGCAAAAATTTTTTTAGAATGGACTATATAGGTTTAAGTGAACAGGAAATCCTCCGTCGTGAGGCTTTGAAGGAATTGATAAATTTAGGTATTAACCCATATCCGGCACCAGAATTCAAGGTGACGACCAATACAAAGGATATACTCGACAGGTTCAGCGATGAGAATCTGCCCGAAGACTTGAAGGATATTTCTATTGCGGGTCGCATTATGAGCCGTAGAATCATGGGTAATGCATCGTTTGCCGAATTGCAGGACGAAAAGGGTCGCATTCAGCTCTATTTCCGCCGCGACGACATTTGCGAAGGCGAAGACAAGACCATGTATAATCAGGTTTTCAAGAAATTGCTTGATATTGGCGATATTATTGGCGTAAAAGGTTATGCCTTCCGAACTCAGATGGGAGAAATTTCCGTACATGTGAAGGAATTTACAGTTCTTAGCAAGTCGTTGCATCCGCTGCCAATAGTGAAGGAGAAGGACGGCAAGGTATACGATGCTTTCAGCGATCCCGAACAGCGTTACCGCAACCGCTCTATGGACTTGATTGTAAATCCGCAGGTTAAGGAAGCTTTCATCAAGCGTACAATGCTCACCAATTCGATGCGTCAGTTCCTCAATGCAAAGGGCTACCTCGAGGTTGAAACCCCGATTCTTCAGCCTATGTACGGTGGTGCTGCAGCTCGTCCGTTCAAGACTCACCACAATACCCTCGATCAGACATTGTATCTCCGTATTGCAGATGAACTTTATCTGAAGCGCCTTATAGTCGGTGGTTTCGACGGAGTTTACGAGTTCGCAAAGGACTTCCGCAACGAAGGTATGGACCGTTTTCACAATCCTGAGTTCACACAGATGGAACTCTACGTTGCATACAAGGACTACAACTGGATGATGGACTTGGTGGAGGAAATGGTTGAGAAGATTGCTATTGACACCAACGGAACAACAAAGGTACAGGTTGGCGAAAACATAATCGACTTCAAGCGTCCGTGGAAACGTTTCACGATGTTCGAGGCAATAGAGCATTTCAGCGGTATTGACATTTCGAAGATGGACGAGGCTGAACTTCGCGAGGTTGCAAAGAAAGTAGGAGTGGAGGTTAACGACAGCATGGGCAAGGGTAAGCTCATCGATGAAATCTTTGGCGAATGCTGCGAATCTAAGCTTATACAGCCAACTTTCATCACCGATTATCCGATTGAAATGTCGCCGTTGGCAAAGAAGCACCGTTCAAAGGAAGGTTTGGTAGAGCGTTTCGAGGCTGTTTGCAACGGAAAGGAAATCTGCAACGCTTATTCGGAACTTAACGACCCTGTTGACCAGCGCTACCGTTTCGAGCAGCAGTTGTTGCTTGCAAAGCGTGGCGACGAGGAAGCCATGATGCTTGACGAAGATTTCCTTACCGCAATGGAAATAGGTATGCCTCCAACGGCTGGTCTTGGTATAGGTATCGACCGTCTGTCGATGATTATGACCAACTCGGTTTCGATACAGGATGTTCTTTTCTTCCCGCAGATGCGTCCCGAAAAGAAAGCCGATACGTTTAACCTTGAAGACTATACAGCATTGGGTATCAGCGAGGAATGGGCAAAGGTAATCTATAAGTGCGGTATTACATCGGTAAAGCAGCTCAAGGAAATGAGCGCACAGAAGTTGCATCCGACATTGTGCGGAATGAACAAGAAGCACAAACTTGGCCTGCAAAATCCTACAATAGAGGAGATTAACAGCTGGTTAAGTAAATAGGAAATCGCATTGTTTCAAACAAATTGAGACGGGATATAGCTCCCGTCTTTTTTCGTGATTATAAAAGCTAAAATTGTTAATAAAAAAGCAGATTGATTTTGCCTATGTTAGATTTAATGCTTATTTTTAAAGTTTAAATGTGTAGATTATAAAATGTTTGTAGTCAGTAATATCAGACGCATAACTTCAATAGGAAGTGTTGTCGCACAACGTTTTTGTTGTGCGCGGAAACGTGATATTATCAGATTAATTTATTAACAAGAAAAAAATTTTTATGAAGAGAATACTGGTATCGTTTGTTTTTTTGTTTTCGCTATGTGCTGCCTTTTCGCAGACGGTGACGCTTAGTTTTACAGGAAGGGGCAGAGGCGGAATCAATACGGAAGAAATCTATCAGCAGATAGACAGTATGCAGGTGCGGAATATTACCCGTCAATGGGAGCAAATGATTTATTATCCTGATACGGTAGTGCTGTTGGAGGCTCTTGCTGTTCCAATGCTTGATGTCAAACAATCTGGGCTTGAGCAGAATGTTCCTAATCCTTTTAACTGCGTTACCGAAGCACGGCTAAACCTGTTTGAGGATGACAATGTTACATTGCAAGTTATTGATGCAAGTGGCAAAAAGTACCTTTCATATAAGAAAAAAATGCCGGCTGGCGAGCATTTGTTTGAGATAACTCTCGCTGTTCCACAGACTTATTTTCTTACGGCGACAACAAGCACAGGCAAGTACATGGTCAAGATGGTCAACCTTGGAAGTTGCGGGACAAACAGTATGGTGCTGAAATCAAGTTCAGAAATACAGGTCAGGTCAAAAGGAGTGATTGCAAACGAGTTTGATTTGGGCGACCAGATGGAGTATTTTGCTTATACGACTTACAACAATATAGTATTTGAAGGTTCATTGCTTCATGTACAGAATGGCAGCGAGGATATAACAATACATTTCAATATTCCTTATTGTACATATACGCTAAGTGCTGATAAAAGGTATGGATGTGAATATCTTGTATTGGATGGAGTAACGTATTATGAAGATACTCAGGCAGCAGCAGTTTTACGGCTTACGTCTGCAGGTGGCTGCGACAGCGTGGTTGTACTCGATGTCGTAATTGATCATCCAACTGAAACCGAATGTGCGATAACTGCATGCCAACCAATTTACTGGAATGGTATTAGCTGTACGTCATCTGGTTTTTATTATGCTGACCTTTTTACGCAGGGCGGATGTGATAGCATTGTGACCTTGCATTTTACGAGAGCCGACAGTATTGTGCATCATGTTTATGAATCCGATTGTATTAGTGCAACATGGAATGGCGAAACATTCTATGAAACTGGCGAGTATATCAGACATTTCCAGTCTCAGTATTACTGTGATAGCATTGTACATTTCCATTTTAGAAATTTGAGCGATGATGTGGTTGAGTCTATATATGCATGCGACGAGTACACCTGGGTAAATGGACATACATATTATGGCAACAACAATACGGATACGGTGCACCTTATAAACCAGAACGGATGTGACAGCATTGTAAGGCTTAATTTGGTCCTTAATCATACTAGTTTCAACAGAATCGATAGGCTTGCATGCGGTCAGTTCGATTATAATGGTCACACATATTTTAATTCTGGTGTATATACCGAAACATTGAGTAATCCTTATACAGGCTGCGACAGCATTGTAGAGTTGCACCTTACGGTTATTCATGATACCATAATCGATATATATGAACATGGGTGCGATTCTTTCGTTTTTGACGGACAAACCTATACGCAGCCTAATGTGTACGACATACATTATCATCCTAACAACTATTGCGACAGTATTGTTCGTCTGCACCTTACAATTGGACATAATACATATTCGGAACAAAATGTTGTGGCATGTGATTCATATACATGGTTTGGCAATGAATACACTACTTCGGGAGACTACACGCATGTAATTACTTGGGGCAATCATGAAGGATGCGACAGCATAATTACACTGCATCTTACGATAAATAATTCTGTAACTAGCGAAAAGATAATTAATGCATGCCGCATGTATAATCTTGAGGGAGAACGTATAACAGAATCTTGTACGCGTGTGATTACATATACGGCCGCAAACGGTTGCGATAGTACGGTGACTTACACAATTAACATTTACGGATCAATTGCAACCGAATTTACTCAATATGCTTGCGAGTCGTTTGAATGGCAGGGCGAAACTTTCTATGAAAGTGGCAACTATGAAAGGGTTGTACCTTCTGTTTTGTATTGCGATAGTACAGTTACAATGCATCTGTTCGTTGGTGAACCAAACTATGGAATAGAAGTCAACCAGACTGCTTGTGATTCATACGTATGGAACGGACACACTTACACGACAAGCGGAACGTATACTGGTAATTTTACTAACATTTATGGTTGCGATAGTGTTGTAACATTGCGGCTTACTATAAACCAGAGCTATTCCAATATCGAAGATGTGGTAACTGAATGTGATTCGTACGAATGGGAGGGAGATGTATATACGGAAACAGGCAGTTATACTAAGACATTACATTCTGTAGTAACCGGTTGTGATAGCGTTGTGACTTTGCATTTGACGATTAAGCATAGTGTTACGACTGAGTTCAGTGATACGTCTTGTGGTGTATATGTATGGGACGGACGTAATTATTCGTCAACTGGAGATCATATTTATGAATATCCGGCAGCCAATGGTTGCGATAGCATAGTGACTTTGCATTTGGTATATCACGAATTGGTTGTTGACGACCGTAGCGAAGGTTATACAAATGGTACTTCTAATGTTTATTGCACAATGGAATATGGCGATCAGGTATGGATGACTGAGAATATGAGATATTTGCCTCAGGTTGACAAGTCTAGTAGCCGTACAGTTGCTAAATATTATGTATATGGATATGCACCTACTGGTACAGCCAGTTTGAATACGGCAACAAATAACACTAATTATAGGACATACGGAACTTTGTACAACTATGTGGCTGCACAGACTGCTTGTCCGGAAGGCTGGCGATTGCCAACTCAGAGTGATTGGGAGCAACTTTTTACTTTCTTGCGCAGCAATCCAGAATACTATTGTAATGATGCAAATACGAATGTTGCTAAGTCGATAGCTTCAAAAGAATATTGGAATTCTTCATCAAATGCCTGTGCTGTAGGAAATGACGCTTCTCAGAACAACTCGTCAGGATTCAATGGTTTGCCAGGCGGTTATGGAAGTTTCTCAGCCAACGCTTCTCAGATAACTTCTAATAATTTTTCGGATAGGGCAACTGCAACATATTGGTGGTCGGCAACCGAGCAGGGATCTACTGCTGCATTCTGGGCACCATTGAAAAGTAGCGATGCCGTAATCTCTCCTCTGACAAGCAAGTCTAAGGCATGGGGCTTGAGTGTCCGCTGTGTAAAAGATAGGGAATAGTTGATTTATAAACATCATGAATACTGACAGTAAATGTTGCTGTCAGTATTTTTTTTGTATTTCACTGATTGACATTCAGTGCAAGTTCCATGAGCTATGGTTTCAAAATGACAATGCAAACAAAGCACATTCATTAATTGTTCAGCGATATGACAAAATAAATCAGTAGTTTGTTTTATGTCTGAGAAAATTTTTAACAACCTCTCATTTCCCATTTTATAAACTTTTATTTTTTAACTTTTCTTTTGAAACTTTGATAGTGTCAATGCGTTATTTTCGCAAAAGATTTATATCGGAATAGATATGAGAAGATTTTTGTCTGTAATAGTTTTGTTATTTATGTCGTTAGCCTTGTTCGCCAATGACTTTATATTTACTGGCAAAGCTCCTGCAAAGGTTGGAGTGGGACAACAGATGCAAGTTCAATATACACTCAATGAAAGACCTTCATCAATACAGCTTGGCAATATTTCAGGATTCAAGCTTGTTGGTGGTCCGTCAGAAGGTTCCAGTACAAGTATGAGTATTGACAATGGAGTTACTACTAGTTCCTATTCGTATACATATACCTATACATTGGAAGCTGTTTCTGAAGGATCTTATACTCTTGGAGGTGCAGTAGCAGTTGTTAACGGAACAAAATATACATCAAACACAATATCGGTCATAGTACAGAAGGATGCGGTTCAACAGCAGCGAGAACGATCGTCGAATTATTACTACGATCCGTTTGAAGATATGGAAGAGTTTTGGGGCGGTCAATCGAGTTCGCAACAATTGCCGCAGCCACAGCAAAAAGTAGAGATAGCTGATGATGATGTGCTTCTTCGTATACATTCAACAAAAAGCAATCTCGTAAAGGGAGAAGCAGCTTTGGTTACAATAAAGTTATATACTGCAATAGATTTGACTTCAATAGAAGATTTTACTCCTCCAAAATTCAACGATTTTTATGTTGAGGAACTGGATGTTAATACAACCTTGGAATGGACTACAGAAACTATAAATGGTAAAAAGTATAACGCAGCTGTGTTAAAGAAATATCTTGTATTTCCGAGGCGTGCCGGTAAAGTGGAAATCGATGAGTCAAATATTTCTTGTAATGCAAGGGTATTTACGGAACAAAGTTATTGGGGTAATGTTTATGATAGCAAGTCTATTGCAGCAAAGGCTCCTTACGTAACATTAAACGTATCGGAACTACCATCCGAACACGAAGAATTCTCAGACATCGTTGGAAAATTCAACATATCTATGAATATGCCTAGCGATAGTGTTTCTGTGAACGAGGCAGTGGTTTGCAAGATAACTATTTCTGGTACAGGAAATTTCAATAATATAGAATCACCTAAAATGTTGGATGCAAAAGAAATTGAATCGTATGATCCAGTTGTAAATACTAATCTTAAAGCTTCAGAATCGGGTCTCTCTGGAAGCAAAACATGGGAATACACATTGGTTCCTCGATACGGTGGAACATATAATCTTGGTTCAATTTCGCTCGTGTATTACGATGTTGCCACAAAAAGGTACAATACCGTTTCAACCGATTCAATAATTATTAATGTTAGAAATATATCGGAATAGATATGAGAAGATTTTTGTCTGTAATAGTTTTGTTATTTATGTCGTTAGCCTTGTTTGCCGATGGCGTTACCTTTACTGGCAAAGCTCCTGCAAAGGTTGGAGTGGGGCAACGGATGCAAGTTCAATATACACTCAATGAAAGACCTTCATCAATACAGCTTGGCAATATCCCGGGATTCAAGCTTGTTGGTGGCCCGTCACAAAGCTCCAGTTCAAGCATAAGTATTGTCAATGGGGTTACTACTAGTTCCAATTCATATACATATACCTACACATTGGAAGCTGTTTCTGAAGGATCTTATACTCTTGGTGGTGCAGTAGCAGTTGTTAACGGAACAAAATATACATCAAACACAATATCGGTCACAGTACAGAAGGATGCAGTTCAACAGCAGCGTCAACGTCCTTCGAACTATTACTACGACCCGTTTGAAGATTTGGAAGAGTTTTTTGGAGGTGGTCAATCCCGTTCGCAACAATGGCAGCAGCCACAACAAAAGGTTGAGATTGCTGGTGACGATGTGCTTCTTCGTATACATTCAACAAAAACTAACCTAGTAAAGGGTGAAGCGGCGTTGGTTACAATAAAGTTATATACTGCAATAGATTTGACTTCAATAGAAGATTTTACTCCTCCAAAATTCAACGATTTTTATGTTGAGGAACTGGATGTTAATACAACCTTGGAATGGACTACTGAAACTATAAATGGAAAAAAGTATAACGCAGCTGTGTTAAAGAAATATCTTGTATTTCCGAGACGTGCCGGTAAAGTGGAGATTGACGAGTCTAATATTTCTTGTAATGCAAGAGTAATAACTGGACGGAGCTATTGGGGCTATGTGTGTGACAGTAAGCCAGTTGCTGCGAAGGCTCCTTCCGTAACGTTAAACGTATCGGAACTGCCTTCCGAACCAGAAGGGTTCTCTGGTGCAGTTGGAAAATTCAACATATCTATGAATATGCCTAGCGATAGTGTTTCCGTGAACGAGGCAGTAGTTTGCAAGATAACTATTTCTGGTACAGGAAATTTCAATAATATAGAATCTCCTAAAATGTTGGATTCAAAAGAAATTGAATCGTATGAACCAGTTGTGAATACTAATCTTAAAGCTTCAGAATCGGGTCTCTCTGGAAGCAAAACATGGGAATACACATTGGTTCCTCGATACGGTGGAACATATAATCTTGGTTCAATTTCGCTTGTGTATTACGATGTTGCTACAAAAAGGTACAATACCGTTTCGACTGATTCAATAATTATTAATGTTAGAAATGGAGGCAATGCCTCAAATACTATATATAACTCCCAGACTGGAGTGGAAGTGATTAATCCGGAAGATGTCAGGTATATACATAAGGGCGATTTAAAGTTGGCTTATGCTTATTTGCCGTTTATCCAGACTGGATTGTACTGGTATATAATAATAGGTCTGCTCATAGCTTTTATCATACTGGTTGTCTTATTGCGCAAGAACATAAAGAAACGTCAGAATGTAGGACTTATGAAACAGCAGAAGGCTAACAAGATTTCTAGGAAGCGATTGAAAACAGCAAGGAAGTATATGAAAGCAAACGATCCTTCTGGATTCTACAAGGAGGTTATTTCTGCATTGTGGGGATATGCTAGCGACAAAATGATGATTCCAACAGCTCAGCTTACTAAGGACAATGTAATGCAAGCCTTTGCCGAACATAATATTTCGGAAGAAATCTCAAGGCAATTTGTAGAACTTGTCGATAAGTGCGAGTTCGCTCATTTCGTATCTAATTCTGGCAATGAAATGCATGCAATATATGCCGAGTCAACAAAAATTATTGAACAACTTGAAGAAAACATAAGGTAACATGAAAAAAATATTAGTATATATTTTATTCTCCGTAACATCCTTGAATCTATTTTCCGGGAACTTGCAACCTATGGTTGACAGTGCGCAAGACTTATATATGCAGTCACGCTATTCCGAAGCTCTAACTTGGTACGACTCAATTAATAATATGGGGTATTCATCATCCGACTTATACTACAATATGGCAAATTGCTATTTCAGAATGAATGATGTTCCTAATTCTGTATATTACTACGAAAAATCATTGATGCTAGATCCATCCAACAAGGATGCTGTGTATAATCTTGCAATTGCTAACCAGATGCTTAAACAAAATATTGAGCCTGTGCAGAATTCTTTTTCCGACAGGGTTAACACTTCTATCATGACATTTATGAGTACTGATGCATGGGCTATAACAAGTTTAATATTTTTCATATTTATACTTGGCGGAATAGCAATGTACTTGTTTTTGAATCCTATAGTCCTTCGAAAGATAGGATTTTCGGTCGCTGTTGTAGCATTGGTATTTTTTGTCTTTACAGCAATATATGCCTACAAGTCCTCAAAACTGATAACTGAAAATAAATATGCCGTAGTATTTGAACAGTCGATGGTAAAGACATCGCCCAATGCAGATGCGGTAAATTCATTTGAATTATATGAAGGAGTTAAGGTTATGGTTTCCGATTCGGCAAACGGAAAGTACAACATAAGGCTTGCCGATGGCAAAGAGGGCTGGATAGATATTAATAATGTTAAGATACTTGCAAAATAATGAGGACGGCATTATTGAAAATAATGTTATTGTCATTGATTTTTTTTAGCTCATGTTCCTTATTGAGACCTATATTCAGCTTAAATTGTAAAAGATATACTACCGACAAATATGTATTCAGGGCATCTGTAGAGGTAAGTTCAGCAACTTTGCCGCTGGCTCAGGCAAAAGCAATTTCTATGGCAAATAACGATATGCTATCGCAAGTTGACAATTACATCGCAGAAAAAATTTCTTACAAGGATTTCCTTGCCGACGATAAGTATGAGGAAAAATTGGATTTAATGAGAACCAAGGCATTGGAAGCATGCGAGGTATCTTGTTCTCATGTGACACAGAGAAATGGAGCGATATTCTATTCTACAACCTTACAATTGAATCGTTCTACTATGGATGAAATTATATCTGATTGTAAATGAATGGAATTCTCGATACTACATTGATTGTTATAACTTTGATTCTTGTTCTTGCTGGAATTGTTGGTTGCTTTGTGAAAGTAATACCAGGTCCGCCATTATCTTTTTTAGGCCTGATTGTTTTTTATTTTGTCAGTTATGTAAACATCGAACCTTTATGGCTGCTAATTTTGGGTATAGAAATGCTTGTAGTTTCTGTTATTGCTTATTTTGTGCCCAAGTTGGCGACAAAAAAGATAGGAGTGTCAAAATTGGCGGGACGATGTTGTGCGATAGGGGTGTTAATTGTTGCATTTTGGGATATAACTAATTGGATTATTGCTTTTACAATACCTATTGTTTTTACTCTGATTGGTGAGATTATTGATATTAAGACGGATAAAAATCCTCTTAAGGGTAATTTTCTAAAGATGCTAAGATTTACAGCCGGCTCGTATCTGAATATGATGTTTGGAATAATATTGAAGCTGGAATATTCCTGTTTTATGTTATATTTTGTTGTTAAGGAATATATTATTGGTATGCACGAATTTGCTTCTACTTTTCAGGGTCAAATATACTGAAATGTACACTTCCGTATCTTTTTGTTTCAACAAAATGAGGAAACTCGTCAAACTTATTGTCTTCTCCATGTTCGATAATCAATAAAGAAGTGTCGCTTAGTAAGTTGTTTCTAAACACAGAATGATATATATTCTCAATGTTTTCGAGAGCGTATGGGGGGTCGGCAAAAATCACATCAAATTTTTGTTTGCAGCTGTCCAAGTACCTAAATACATCTGATTTGAATATTTTGGCTTGAGAGAAACCTAGCTCCAGAAAATTCTTTTCTATATATGCGGCATGTTTTACGTTGCTTTCTACTGCGATTATTGATTTAACTCCTCGGCTAGCAAATTCGTATGAAATGCTTCCTGTTCCACTGAAAAGGTCAAGTACATCGATATTTTCGAAGTTAAAATTGTTATTGAGGATGTTGAACAAGGCTTCTTTGGCAAAATCAGTAGTAGGTCTTGCCTTGAATGTAGCTGGTGGTACAAAATTTTTACCTCTGTATTTTCCCCCAATTATTCTCATTGGATTATGTTTATGAAGTTGTAGTAATAGTATGGAGGAAAGTCTTGGAGCCGGAAGAAATATTTATAGTCTCTGTTCATTGATTCAAAGTATACGGTTCTTACAAATTTTTTCAAGTATATTACAGCAAGGTCGTCTTGTTCGATAAATCCCGAAAAAACTACTTCACAATCTTCCTGCGACAATCCTAATTGTTCGAATGTGTTTATAATAAAATATAATATGTCGTTCTGCGATTTCCATCCGTATGTATTGTAGTTGTATATTTGACCCTTGTCTATTACTAGAATCTCGAAAAAGTTTTCGAATACCTGAACCAGTATTCTTTGACGATTAGGCTTTTCGCTGATTTTGGTTTTTGTCAAGCCTGATTCTATAAAAGAGTATGATTGGGGATATAAGTTGTATTTTGGAAATATTTCATCAAGAGTTTGGATTACAGTTTCGTCAATTGAAAAAATAATTACAGATTGGCTTTTGGGCAATCGTGAATAATTGATTCTTTCTCCTACATTGATTTTTCTGTTTAGTGCAAATATTTTTTCCGCAGATTTTTCATCAAATATAGCTTCGGGAACTATTGTAACATTCCTTGTAGCATATACGACACGAACATCATCAAACGGTAATTCATTTAACCCTTCATCATTTATAAACTGCCTAACACTATTGTTAAAATTCTTATTGTCAGGAAAATCTGTTGATATAAGGGCTTGTATCTTATTGTCGGAATAGTCATATATAAAATAAGAAAGTCCATCTTGTGTAATCAAGATGGACAAGCTATTTTTTGAATATGAATCTATATCACCTTTTATGCGTACAGGTTTCACTTCGTTTATGTTTTGTTATTCTTGTTTTTTGCTTTCCATAGTGGCATCCCAGTTACCACTTGTGTTTGCTTCTTCAAGACTGCCGACTCTCAAGCAAGTATCTTGAACCTTGTCTTTATAGTTGACAGTCAATTGTCTATCAAGGCCATCAAGTATATCGTCGTACAATGCATAGCACTGGAAAACTCTTACTTCAACACCTGAACCAGTCATGACTTTTGCTGTTGCCATGTTGAATTTTGTTTTTTTGCCTACCCTTATATATCTCAAGCTGTCTATAGGATATCCAATGTTTTTGCAAAGAGAATCTTGTACCGAAACGTAGGTTGTGTCACGGCAGAAGTCGTGGCTCAATTTATACTCATCAACTTCTTTCCAGTCATTTGTTGATTTTGCCTTGACAATCATATCGATAGCCTTTTTGTCATTCAAGCCTTTTTTCATCTGCTCGTCGCTAAGAGATCCTATTGATTTAACGACCTTTATTTTACCATTCTTAACGAAATCAATCAAAGTATCGAATGATCCTGTGTACATATTTTCATAGGATGATGGAACTTTACTTTTCATGTAAATTGTATCTTTGCCTATAATGGTATCGATAACTTTTTGGCCTTTTATTGTTGAATCTTTCTCATACATAGGCGTTTCTACATTTTTCTTATATGCATCTTGCAGGCTACGTATTAAAATCAACTGGTCAACAGTTGTTTGAAATCTTTCTATTCTTTGATCTTCGTATTCGATAGGAGATTTGATGCCATCAACAATCTTGTAAACCAAAAGTGCAACTAATCCCAGCAGCACAACCGATAAAACGATTCTAATTACCTTTTCCATTATTAAAATTTTAAGTTTAATTTTGCAGTTGCAAAGTTAGATTTTTTTTTAATACGACAAGCATTTATTAAAAAACTTTATGACACGAGATGAGTTTAAGGATCGACTTCGTTTTTTTATGAATTGTGAACTGACTGTCGGGCAGTTATCGGCTGCCGACTCGCTCTATTCGTTCATGGGCGACCGTGAAAAACTTTGCACATTTCTTCTTAAAGGATATGCTGGAACAGGAAAAACGACATTGATAAGTGCATTCATAAAGTTGCTTGAGGAGGTAAAAATAAATACTGTTCTGCTTGCTCCGACGGGCAGGGCTGCCAAAGTGTTGTCGAATTATTCTGGACGGCATGCTTCGACAATCCATAAATGCATCTACCGCAAAAAGTCAACTTCCGACCCAGGCAGTCCGTTCTCATTGAATTTCAACAGCTACAAGAATACCGTGTTCATTGTCGATGAAGCCTCGATGATTGGAAATGCACCAAATCCCGAAAATGCCTTTGGCAGCGGACGGCTTCTTGATGATTTGTTTGCCTACGCTTTCAACGACAACAACTGTCGCGTGATATTGCTAGGCGATTCCGCACAGCTTCCGCCAGTAGGAACGGCTCTTAGTCCCGCTTTGGACGAGGCTTATCTCAGTGCATACGGACTGAAAGTTTATTCGTGTGAGTTGTCGGAAGTGGTAAGACAGGATGCTGATTCGGGTATTCTGTTCAATGCTACGCAGTTGCGCAAGATGATGGCGGAGAAAGATTTCTCTTTTCCAAAATTAAAGACAAAAGATTTCCCCGAAATACAGGCTATCACAGGTGCTGAACTGATTGACGAAATTGAAAGTTCGTATTCTCGTTATGGCAACGACGAAACGCGAATCATCTGCAAGACAAACAAATACGCCAACCGCTACAATATGGGAATCCGCAACCGCATTCTTTGGCGTGAGGAGGAACTTTCGTATGGCGATTTGCTGATGGTTGTCAAGAACAACTACTCATGGTTGCCCGAAAATGCCGAAATCGACTTCATTGCAAACGGAGATATGCTTGAGGTTCTGAAAGTTAGACGTCACTACGAACTTTATGGACACCGCTATGTTGACCTGTATGTGCGTTTTGTCGATTTCCCCGACTTGGAAATAGAGGTGAAGGCTCTGCTTGATACTTTGGCAATTGATTCAGCAGGAATGCCTGCCAACTACTACAAGGAATTGTGGGAGCAACTAGAAGTTGATTATCAGGAAATTACCGATACAAAAAAACGTCACGAAGCTATACTTAAAGACCCATACTACAATGCTTTGCAGATAAAATATGCATACGCAATGACTTGTCACAAGTCGCAGGGCGGACAGTGGAAGTCGGTGTTCATCGACCACGGCTGGCTCAACAAGGAAGAAATCACCGATGAAGGCAAATACGAATTTCTTCGCTGGCTTTACACTGCAATCACAAGGGCAACTGAAAAGTTGTATCTGGTGAATTTTGATAAGGAATTTTTGGAAGAATAAAAAAACTAAACTATGAAAGAAATTACAGAAGATTGGTTTGATGAGATTACTGATTCAGGTCTGTTTGATAAAAGTGATTTAAAAGATGCGGATGCAACTCCGTTTCAAGTCCATAAAATAACAGATGAATATGCTATTGTTGGAGATGGCGAGGGCAGATATGTCGGCATTTACAAGTCTGGATTGTATTTGGTAAAGGATGAGCATACTGCAATTCCTAATTTTACCATTGACGATGAAAACACATTGAAACTCTATAACTTAGCACAATGTTATCTTGCAGAATATGGCAATCCGTATCACGAATATGTTAATGACGCAGAGGACAATTTGAAGTTTTTTGAGTTATTGGGTTATACTCTTGGCGAAAATCCAGATGAGGAAGTTAAGCGCAGACACGAACTGCTTGGCAAATTGAAAGCTCAGCCTCAATATTTGCCTGATACTTTAAATATGAAGAACATAAACTTCTCTATCGAGTCGGATGATTTCAATAATGCTCTCGAGTATAAATTGCAGCGACTGGAACGTGGCTTTGACGATACGGAGACATGGAATCTTTATGTTACTATTGCAGGTTTTGTAGTTCCGAGACTTAAAAGATTTAAGGAAGTAACAATGGGGTATCCTGCGAGTATGACGGAAAAGGAGTGGAATGAGAGCCTTGACAAGATGATTTTTGCATTTGAAACAATGCTAAACGAAGATGGTGATATTGACTGCTGTGATAATGAAAAAGTAGAGGAGGGATTGTCCCTATTCGCAAAGCATTATTTGCATCTTTGGTGGTAAGCTAAAGCAAGAGCTCTTCAATTTTGTCAAGAAAGGCGACAGGTGCAACCGAAAATTGTATTTGGTGAATTTAGGCAAGGAGTTGTTGGAAGAATAATGGACAGATGCTCACTATCCTTAAACAAACAAAAAACTATATCAATCAGATAAAAAGCGCATACAATGAAGATGATGAGCAATAGTGGCTTTATTACAAAAGGTAATCTTCAATCTTATCAAGAAAGGCTAGGACAGGGGTTGTATCCTTTACATCTGTTGGCAAATTCAACATTTCGCTAGAATATTTTGTCGCCACGGGAAAATCACATTCTCTGAAGTCCCATTGGTCAAAGTGTTCCATGACAGGGTGTATCGGACTGCAAAACCATTCGCCAAGAGGAACTTTACATTCTTCGGCAATTCTCATAACCTCGTTGCGTTCCTTGACAAGAAACGGATATTTTAGGAAAGAATGGTCTTGGAATTGTTCGGTTGGGACGTATGTCTTGCCTTTTGATTTAAGGTATTCGCTGTAAATGGCGGCGTTAGCCTTCCTCAATGGTATCATTTCTCCTAATTTTACAAGGTTGGTTATGCCTTTTTTCATCTGTGTGGTTGACATCCCCTTGAAATAGTGTGAAGGCATTTCTGTCGATTCTATCTCGGTGCCAGATGATGAACCTTGTACTAACTTGTGCTTGCTTAGCCATCTGTACAGCTTAACCATGCGCCAGTATCTGCGGTCTGTCAATATTTTTTCGCGGACGAAATACAAAGTTGACAACGATATTTTGTCCTTGAATGTCGCCGGCTCCAAGTCGGCGTTTACTTTTTCCAATTTTGCTTTCAAATCCTTGTCGGTAACGAGTGCAAAACCTCCTACGCCAGTGCTATACGGCTTGTTCCACTGCGTTGAATAGAAGGCTGCGTCGCAATAACTACCATTGGGCTTTCCTTTGTATGTGCCACCAAAACCGTGAGTACAGTCCTCAATAGTCTTGATATTGTGCGTTTGGGCAAACTCTATGACCTTTTCCACATTTGACGAAAGACCGAATGTGTTCTGGCAGATTATGACTTTTGTTCTTTCTGTTATTTTTGATTCAAGTTGCTTTAAATCAAAGTTGTAAGTTTTTGCATCAATGTCAACGTAAATAGGAGTTGCACCTAAGTATTTTATTGCATTTGGCACAACCACGCAGGTAAATGCAGGCAAAACAACTTCGTCGCCTTCGTGTATGTCCATTGCCTTGAGTATTGCGAAAAGTGCCACACGACCTTTCCAGTAAAGGTAAATTTCGTCGGCAGATGCTCCTAAGTGTTTTGCAATTTCGGTCTTGTATTTCAGTTCAATGTCATTCATTTCTTTATCGGTTTAAAGATTCCTACCAGCGAGCCTGTTGCGTATGAAAAATGCAATACGACAAAAGTCCAGCACAAGTATATGAAATTCAATTTTTTAGTCATGGAATATCTGGCGCATATCAAGCAGAGGACAAGCAAGTAGCAAAACAGCGAAGCTGCCGAAATCAGTCCTAACGGCCACCATAATGGGGCAAATGCAGTGGGTAGTATAAGCGACAACATAAATATAAGTGGAACGAAATGCCTTAGCGAAAGCGAGGAAAAGTTCTTGGTTATCTTGACTGTGAGCAAGTTCCATAGTCCGTTCCTGTAGTTGTTTTTGGCGATTGCACTGAATGTTTCGCGTGCATAATATGTACAGAGAGCTTCGGGGATAATGTATATTTTTTTGCCGGCAGCAATCAGTCTTTTCGAGAGTTCTATGTCGTGGTTGCGAATAAGTCTGTTGTCGTAACCGCCAATTTCCTTGAACAACTCGGTTCTGTATAGTCCGAAAGGTACAGTATCTACGAGTTCTTCTTTTTCGGAACCGACCCTGAATGTCGCATTTCCCACGCCAAATTTACACGACAACACTTCTTTTATTGCTTTAGTCTTTGGCGTTATGTTTTTGATTGCAGTCTGCATAAATCCACCTACAACATCGGCATTGAGCCTGTCCATGGCATTCATTAGTATTTCAATGTATTTTGGCGCAAAAGACGAGTGTGCGCTGGCAATCATGACATAGTCACCAGAAGCGTTGTCAACGCCTAAGTTTAATGCAAATGGAGTTACAATGTTTGGATTGTCAATTAATTTGACAGACTGCTTTTGTGCGCTAATTTTATTGATGATTTGACGAGTGCCATCATTGCTCATTCCGTCGATAACCAATATTTCAACCTCGCAGTTCTGCGGAGTATTGTCTAGTAATGAATGTATGCATGTCTCTATGTACTTTGCCTCGTTCCTGCAAGGTATTACTATTGATATTCTTATCATTGCCGCAATCCTGATTATTTGTTTATTATATTGTTGTACAAATCAAGGAGTTCCTTTTCCTGTGTTGCCCAGTTGTAGGTTTCTTCTACTGCCTTGCGTCCGTTTTCACCCATTTTCCTGGCTGTTTCCTTGTCGTTGCAGAATCTTGTAATCTCGTTTGCAATGGCTTCTGTATCAAATGGATTTACGCAAACTCCACATCCTGCCGATTCAACGATGTCTTTCCATAATGGAAAATTGGAGCATATTACAGGAATACCGGCTGCCATATATTCGAACATCTTTACTGGCAAGGAGTCTATATAACTTGGCATAGGGTGGAGGATAATAAGACCAGCAGCCGATTTACTATAAACTTCATTGACTTTTTCTCTGTCTATAAATCCAAGATACTCAACATTTTCCCATCCTTTTTCTTGCTTAATGCTCTCTTGCAGTGATTCCGGGCTGAATTTGCCGCCGAGAATTAGTTTTGACGATGTCTTTCCGATAGCCGCCACCATTTCGTGTATGCCTCTCGTGTAAAACAATCCGCCAACATAACACACAGTGTTTTCCTTGTCGTCCCACGACTGATTGAACTTAATCTCGTCAAGTACAGGGTAGTTGTTGACATTTCTGACAGGTGCGGAAGTTACTTTTTCAAAACGTTCCTTTATATGTGGAGTGGCAGCAACAACTGCGCTAAGTCGTCTTACTTTCCGGTTTTCTGTGCGTTCTGCTATTCGCGATGCAGTTTTCCGTAGGAACTTTGGTATCCAAGGCTTTGTGAGTATCTGGCGGGGAAGGTCTTCGTGACTGTCATAGATTACAATCTTGCCTCTCTTCGCCAGTTTTACGCCAGTAGAAAGTAGTTCCGAGTCGTGAAAATGGTATATGTCAGCATTTAGTTCCAGTGCTTTATGAAATGCTTCGCGAGGAAACTTCAGCATTCTTTGTATTCGTCCGCTAGGTTTTCCGACATCGAAAAACTTTATTCCGTTAACGGTTTCATCGCCTTTGCCGTCGGCTACAATAAGGTTTACATCGTTGCAAATTTTTGTCAACGACTTACATTCCTTAATGAATATTCTTACATCACATCGCGGATGAACAGTGGTTATGTGGCATATTTTTGTCATAGTCGGTATCTTTCATAAAAAATATCAGAATCAGGAGAAAAAACAAACCGCCGTGGGTCAACATGCTGGTCAACAATGCGCTGTTGAGGAAAAGCATGACGAAAGCAATGATAATTCCAAAATAGGTCTTGTCGATGTTTAGCGATTCTATAAACTTGATAATTACAGCTGTAAGCATTATGAATAGAATAGAACCTATGTGTCCGAAGTTCATAAATCCGTCGGCGATAATTCCTGTGTTGCAGCTCATGTTTGGCTTGCCAAACATATAGTCGCCCATCAGGAAGGCTGGTTCTTGTGAATATGGATAATCGGATAAACTGCTTAAGACACTATGCGACAGGTATATAGGATTGCCGTCGTAGAATTCGAAGCATCCGTCGCATATTTGAACCGGTATGAAAAACATTCGCCTTACAAATATTGATTCGGCTAGGATGTTGCCAGTTGTTGTGCTTACAATCATTGATGTGAATATCAAAATCAGCATGCCTGAAAGTATTAGCCCAGCTTTCGCCTTGTAGTTGTCGAAAAAGTAGAATGCTACTATCAGGAAGATTGAAAGGAATAGGGCTTTGTGTGGGTTTACGGCGAAAATGTACAACATGAGAAGTATTCCTATAATGCTCATCCATTGCTTCTTTTCCTTGATGCCGAGAATTATGGCAATCGGGAGGAGTACTTTCGTGAGCGGCCCCATTAGGTAGGACGTGAAGATGTTGCCCGAAGATTTTGCTGCTGCTCTAGCTTCATAAAGTTCTGAACCGAACGTGAATGCTTTAATATTTATGTTCAACTTGTAGGTCATAAAAAAAGGCACAAGAAACAGCAACGACAATAGTATCAGGATTATCGGTCTTTGCTTTTGTGGTACGACCTTCACTTTGATTTTAGGAGCGACAATGTATTTGCTTGTTATTGCATAGACGAATAATATAGAATATAACGGTGCAAATATAGTGCAGTTGCCAAACTGGTACATTATTATTGCTGGGATTGCGAATGTTATGGCGACAAACATACTGATTGCATACGCAAAATCGGTAATGCTTTTGTTGACAAATAGTCGAGTCATAATGGCGAATAGCATTACAAATCCCAGACATACGGTGGTGGTGTCGCATGACAGCACAAATTTGTTGACTGCGAACAATGGCACAACAAACTCAAAGTATTCGTACACCAGCAAAAGGTAGAAGCACACGAACAACAACAGGTGCAGAATATTGTTTGATATGAGTTTAGTTTTCATTTCCAGTCCGTTTGTCGTATTTATGTGTGCAGTTGATAATCAGCAAGAAATATATTGTATAGGCAACAATGTTGATGCCCGTGTATATTGCTAAGAAATATGTTATAGGTAAGTTGGTTAGACAAAGCAATGCAATAACGGAGCCGAAGTAGCAAACCTGCCATGCAGCAAGGACTTTCAGTTTTTCAAGGACTGTAAAACTTATGCTTAATGGCGAGACTATGAACTGTACAGCGAATGCAGGAGCCAATATTGCCGAATAACTACCTGATATTCTCCATGTTTCGGAGAAGAAGAAAGAAAACAGACTTTCTCCCCAAATCATTATGACAATCATGAACGGAAGTATGCCGATACTTAGGTACATTGCCGTCTTAAATATGCTTTGAGTTAGTTTTGTATTGTTTTTTACCCTGTCGCTCAATTCTTTTAGTAATACTTGAGATAAGGATGCTGTAATAAATGATATTGGCACGATTAACATCTGTCTGCTTAGGTCAAAATAACCTGCTGTTTCGGAACTGTAGAACTTGTTTATGAAAAAAACAGGAAGCAGCATGCTTGCCGTATTTAGTACTGCAGGAATGGTCTGATATTTAGGAAAAGAAGAGTAGCGTTTTAGTGATGCACGTATTTTCTTTATGGATAGATTGCTGAATGTAAATCCTTTACGCTTTGCCTGATAGAATCCTGATGCAATGTTAACAGAATTGCCGATTATGTCACCGGAAAAAAGTCCAAATGGTGATTTCGCAAATCCAAGTCCAGTTTGAGTTATTCCCTCCGAAAGTCGTCTGAACACCTTGTTTATTGAAATGGCTTTGAACGCTGAATTTCGAGTAAGCCAATAGTTTATAAACTGATAAACGGAAAATAGGAAAGTCGACAATGGTACAAAGTACAGCCAGTATCCATATTCTTCTGGAAAATCAAGCCACCTTATGATATGTGTCTTGAATATAACTGTTACAATTAGTACCAATATGTTGATTGCTAAGGAAATGAATATTCCACCTGCTACAAGTCCTGAAGCTTTTCTGTCTTCTTTTGGAAGTACCACGGCAAGTTCGTAACGCATTGTGGACAAGATGACTAGTATCCCCACAATGCTCATATATACCGAAAAAGCGCCGAAAACTTCTGGAGAGTATAGCCTGCGCAGGACAAGCTGGAAGAGCATCAGTATTATTTGTGCTATAGCTGTTCCCGACACCAACAGTGTTACATTCTTTAATATGCGGTTGCTCAGGAGTTTGCGGATTTCCATCGTCGGGTTGCTTGGACTGTTTTAGGCTTGTGCTTTTTCGTCGCTACTGTTTTTCCTATAAAAGTCGGCGAATATGAAAACAAACACCATGAACATGAATGAAATGACCGCAGTAGCTGTCACGCGCATAATTCTGTTTGGTGCAGGTGATATCAGTGTGGAAGGAGAATGCAGCACATCAAAGAAACTGTCAAGTTTACTGATATCAATTGAAACTTCATTTATCATTGCTCTTGTGATGGCAATGTACTTTGCATTTTCTTCAAGACTAGCTTTTAGCTTTGCCATCTTGGGGTCTACATTGATTGATTTTTCAATGTTTTCGTCAATTCTGCCGATTATCTGCTCGTAAGTTCTGCCAGATTCTCCTTTTACGGTTTCGTAAATTTCAACAATACGAGTTTCAATCAACTTTGCAATAGAATCATTTTCAGTTTCTTGCACTTTGATTTTTTCGTATAGCGGAGCGTTAAGCTGATCAAGGTTCTCTTTAAGATATGTCCTTACATGTTCGTTAAACATTTTGTATAAGATGTCTGCCAGATGTATGGCTTCTTCCTTTGATTCTCCCTTTGCCGACAAGGTTGTCTTTGTGTCATTCGTGATTAGGATGCGTTTGTTGTAGTTTGACTCTGTAAGGGTGCTGTTTTCTCCGGCTTGATTAATTATCGACTGCTTGAAGTTTTCATCACAGCAAACTGCATTTACCACATAGTCAACGTCAATAAATCCGATATTTTTGACATCCTTTGCACGAAGTTCGTACTTTGCTTCGTATAAATAAGGTTTTATTGATGGCTGTGTGTAAATGAACGATACAATAGTTGCGACTACAGTAACAGCCAATATCCATATCTTTTTTTTACATACTATTGATAAATAGTATCTTACAGTTTTCATACGTTTCCTTGTTATTTAGTGCAAATTTACATTGTTTTGCTTAAGTGTGCAATATTAATTTCTTTTTATTACTTTCGCACCAAAATTTGTAAACGATGAAAATAGCTCTTGCTCAATTAAACTATCACATTGGCAATTTCGAGTCCAATGCAGAAAAAATCATTTCTACGGCAAGGAAAGCAAAGGAAAATGGTGCCGACCTTGTTGTTGTTTCGGAACTGTCGGTTTGCGGATATTGCCCAGATGATTTGCTATACCATACCGATTTTGTTGATGGCTGTAATGCCTCTGTAGAAAAAATCATTGGAGAATGTGCTGACATTCCGATAATTATCGGTGCTCCGATGAAAAATGTTTCGGGCAAAGGCAAACAACTTTTCAATGCTGCACTATTTATTGCTAATGGCGATGTCAAGTCGCAGTGCAAAACGATTTTACCAGATGAAGGTGTGATTGATGAACATCGGTATTTCGAGCCAAGCGACAAGTTTGATCTAGTGGACCTAAATGGTGTGAAAATTGCCTTGACAGTTGGCGATGATGTTCTTGATTATCCGATGGATATACTCGCTAAGTTAAATCCAGACTTTATAGTAAACATTTCTGCATTACCATACGCTCACGACAATACTAGATTGTCGGAATTGTCGCAGGTAGCAAAGAAATATGGGCTGCCGTTGTTGAATGTAAATCAAGTAGGTGCAAATACAAATTTGATATACGAAGGTCGCAGCATCGCTTTCAATGCCGAAGGCAAGGTAATTGCTGAATGTAAGTCGTTTGAAGAGGATTTACAATATGTTGAAACAAAGTCGTTTAAATCGGCAGGAGAGGAGCTTCGTAAAAAAGACGCAACCGAAAGTATTTTTAAAGCAATTACACTTGGTTTGCGCGACTACTTTGCAAAGATGAACTTCAAGACGGCGGTTCTTGGTCTATCGGGTGGAATTGATTCCGCAGTGGTTTTGGCTCTTGCTGTTAATGCACTCGGACGCGAAAATGTCCACTCGATTCTAATGCCGACTTGCTATTCAAGTTCGCACTCTGTTGACGATTCTTTGGAAATGCTAAAGAGAACAAAATCAAGCTATAATATTATTCCAATTGAAGATTTGCGTAAACAGTTTGGTGTTGCTATGAGCGAGGCATTTGAAGGTACAAAACCAGGACTTGCCGAGGAGAATATTCAGGCTCGTCTGCGCGGAAGCATTCTGATGGCATATTCCAACAAGTTCGGCAATATTCTGCTCAACACTTCCAACAAGAGCGAGGAAGCTGTAGGCTACTCGACACTTTATGGTGACATGTGCGGTTCGCTGTCGTTGCTTGGCGATGTGTATAAGACTGAGGTTTACCGTCTTGCACGTTACATCAACGAACATTGCGGCAACATCATTCCTCAGAATATCATCGACAAGGCGCCATCGGCTGAGTTGCGTCCCGACCAGAAGGACCAGGATTCGCTGCCGCCATACGATATTCTTGATGGCATCTTGAACTGCTATCTTGAAAACAATATGACTGCCGACGAGATAAAATCTAAAGGCTTTGATACAGAAACCGTTGACTTTGTTTTGAAACTGGTTAAGCGTGTGGAATACAAACGTTTCCAAGCTCCACCGATTCTCAAGGTTTCATCTTGTCCGTTCGGACATTCGCAAAGCGTTCCGCTGGTTGCAAGGTATTAATGGACAATGGACAATTGATAATGAACAATTGATAATCTCTAGCAGCGCAATGTTTTGCGCTGTTTTTTTTGATACCTATATAAAAATAAATTGATAATGACCGTGTTGGTGGTTCCAATGTAGGGGCAGGTTTCAAAACTGCCCCTACATTATATAATTATCATTGGTTTTGTTGTTTACAAACAATAAAAATCCATCTGTTGATATTTTTGTTGTCTATAAACAATAAAATTTCAATATTCCGCATTTCAACAATCTGTAGCAGCGCAATGCATTGCGCTGTTATGTAGCATTGTCGCGTGCAACGCCATTGCAATTCAGATAATCATAAAATAAATTTTGCCATTTCGCTACCTATTTATATTTTTGCGATTGGTTTGGCGAATAACCAAGCCGTACATTTTGGATTAACGAAGCGTTATGCACGTCTTGCTGCTAGAAACGTGAGAAATTTCTAAGTAGATTATTAAGCAAGAGGGTATGAAGGTTCGCGCTTTCGCGTGGACTGATTACTATATCTACTTAATAAGGTAATTCTCACGACCTCTAGCAGGAGAAGTGGTATATCAGTGCCACGCTTCTTTATTTGGTTAAATTGCCTGCGAGGTGCTGGTGGGCAAAAGAAGTTGCGCCCGACACGGATTAGGGGTTTACAAATGAAAAAACTTTTTGTTAGTGTAATGTTTGTTGCTGTTACCATTGGGGCATTTACATCATGCAACAAAGAAGATGATTACGATGATTCCGTAGGAATTGAAGTTAGAATGAGAAATTATGACTATGGAAATGACGAAGTAGAAGTTTTTGTAATAGATTCTATTGGAATTACTTATTTTGGTGGTGATCCTAATGTTCCAGGTAGTTATGATTATAAACGTTACTATCCAGATAGATTCTATTTAAAAATAAATGAAAGCAATAATTTTTGTATTAGGAGTGAATTGTACAGCATGGGGAATTGTGCTAGTATCACATGTGTAGGGAGTGTAAAAGGTTTAGGAAATATAAAAACAATCCCCAGTTCTGGATGGGCAAATGAAGTCGCTGTTCAGCCTGGTTATGGCTATGTTATTACAGGGTCAAATGGTTATTCCAATAAGTCTCATAATGCACGTGTATATGTTAAGGATTGGATTGTAAGTACAGATGGTGGTATAATAGGAGCAATTATCAAATATCAGTCAGAGTGGAATGTGGAAGAATAGTTGATAGATTTTTTTGTAAAAATTGCCTTTGAGGTACTCGTTGTCTAAAAGAGTTGCGCCCGACACGAATAAGGGATCTAGAAATGAAAAAACTTTTTGTTAGTGTATTGTTTGTTGCAGTCTCCATTGGAGTATTTACATCTTGCAATAAAGATGATGGTTATGATGATTACGTAGGAATTGAATTTAGATTGAGAAATGAAGACTTTGGGGAAGATAAAATATTCCTTTTTGAAATGGATTCTGTTTCACATCAGCAAGGTGGTAGTTATCCTTATTATTATGATTATTGGGAACCTTGTACCTTCTATATAAAAATTAGCTCAAGTAATAATTTTTATATTTATGCTTATCCGAATTCATATGGAATGAATAATGCCGAATGTAGTATTGCATGTGTGGGAAGCGTAAAAGGGTTAGGAAATATAAAAACAATCCCAAGTTCGGGATGGGCAAGAGAAGTCGCTGTTCATCCTGGTATGGGCTATATTATTAGATGTAAAAACTTTAATCCCCAAAGTAAATGGCTCTATGCACGTGTATATGTTAAGGATTGGATTGAAAGTACTGATGGTGGTATAATAGGGGCAATTATCAAATATCAGACAGATTGGAATGTGGAATAATGGATTATAGCACGGGGATTGAGTCCAATGTTTTAGAATTATTTGAATCTATGTTAGCAATTTTGATTTTTAAAACTACCAAATCACGACTTGCACAGATTTGCTTATCACTACTATCAAGAAAAGGTTGCCATTCGACAACCTTTTTCTTTTTGTTACGTTACTATTTTTACAATAATTTCTTCTTCAAGTTAAGAATCATATCCTCGGTCATGCGGTCGAGGTCGTACTGCGGTTTCCATCCCCATTCGTTGCGAGCGCAGCTGTCGTCCATATTGTTTGGCCAGCTGTCTGCAATAGCCTGCTTTATTGGTTCTGGCTCGTAAACCATCTCGAAGTTAGGATAGTGCTTCTTGATAGCATTGTAGATGATTTCAGGGTCGAAGCTCATTGCTGTAACGTTGAAGCTGTTGCGGTGTACCAGCTTTGACGGGTCGGCTTCCATAATGTCAATCATAGCCTTCTGTGCATCAGGCATATACATCATGTCCATGAACGTGCCTTTCTTCAACGGGCATACGAACTTTTCGCCCTTAACTGCTGCGTAGTAGATTTCTACTGCGTAGTCGGTTGTTCCACCGCCAGGCAAAGTGAGGTGGCTAATAAGACCTGGGAAACGTACGCTACGGGTGTCAACGCCGAAACGGGTGAAGTAGTAGTCGCTGAGCAATTCACCGGTAACTTTTGTTACACCGTAAATAGTATTAGGACGTTGGATGGTGTCCTGCGGTGTGTTGTCGTGCGGAGTGCTTGGACCGAATGCGCCGATGCTGCTAGGAGTGAAGACTGCACAATTGAACAGACGAGCCACTTCGAGACAGTTTACCAACGAGCCAATGCCAACGTTCCAGCCCAGCATCGGGTTGAGTTCTGCGGTTGCACTCAATATTGCGGCAAGATTGTAAATCGTGTCGATGTTGTACTTCTTAACGGCAGTTGCAATCTGCATAACTTGGGTTGAATCAATGCGTTCAATCGGACCGCGCTCGTAATCCTGTCCCTTCAGTGGACGCAAATCTGAACATACAACGTGATTGTCACCATAAACATCGCGCAAGTTGCGTGTCAATTCGGAGCCTATCTGTCCTCCAGCACCAATAATCAATATGTTTTTCATCGTTTTATACTTAAAAATCTATTTCATTATGTTTGGCAAAAATATATAATATGCAACAAAGTACAATGATTTTTTTTGTTGTCCGGCAAAAAAAGTTCAAGTGCAATAATGCACTTGTTGTCATTGTCTTACATAAGAATATTAATGATGGGTATTGTCATTCCGAAAACCTGATTGAACCAGCGATACGGAACGGGGAGCTGTGTGAAATCGGTTGTCCGGAACGTTGCTTGCAACCTCACAAAGTAATCTGTTAACGTATTATTATTACAGAGCAGATTCCGTACAAACAGGCTCACACGACACGTTCCTTAGTCGGTTCGCTTTGTTTTACGGAATGACCAGAGTGAGTTTAGCGGACAACAATAATTTTTTTCAAATCTTCATTGGCATAAATGTCCAATATCTGTATGCCTATTTTTATGCAATAATGTAGCAAAAAAATCCCCGCCAATATTTTTAGCGGGGATGTAAATATAAAACATATAAAATGAGCTAATCGTCCAATTCTTTTACTTTATTACTGGTTGCAATAACTTCTCCTGTCGTCATATCTTTAACCTCCAATAAGGTAAAATACCATTTTCTTTCTCCACTTTCATAATCTTCCTTGTTTGTGCCAAACAGTTCGTATGCAAGATTGCTGATTTTTCCTGCCTGTTTCTGACCTTTTCTTAATTTTACTTCCTTCTTTCCAGTATGGCGTTTATCTCCATTGTCGTCTTCAATAAAAATTTCGTAGCGCACAATTACATCGGTTGTTCCAACGTTTTGGAAATATAGGGAAAGTTCAAGTGGACTGTTGGGGTCATTATTGCTGGCGTTTCTTATTTTGGTTCTTATCAATACGTCAGCTACAGTGTCAAAATCCGAGTAATCCTTTTGTGCAAATGTAGTTAAGCTTGCAAATGCTATAACAGCAAAAATAATTAACTTTTTCATATTACTTTGATTTTTCAGGTTTTACATATTTTCCGACGAACAATATTGCATTGTTTTTATTCTCCTTGATTATGAATACAAAAGGCCTGTTGATTGTAACCTTAGGATTGTCTTTTATTACCATGCTTTTTTCCCTGACTATTACAGCAGTAGCAGCAGCGGCTTCGGTTCCTTTTTCCGATACTTCTACAAATGACTTGTGTATCACTTCGTCTATCATAAGGTTGCTTTTTCCATTCATCTTCGAGAAATCCGCACTTTTTGTGAATGCAGCATTTATGCCCATGTCCATGAGTGTTTTCTTCATTTCAAAGCGTGACTCGATTTTGAATTTTGGCATTGACACATCTGCCTTATAGGTTTGGAGCGAGTTCTCCAACTTTTCAAATTTGCTGATGTCGAGTGATGCTATATAGTTGTCAATATCAATGTTTTCTTTAGGCATTATTATGAACATTGAAGCTTTTTCTTTCTCGTAGTTTATTTTCATCATCAAAGCATCATTGCTTTCGCCAAGAGCAACATTCTGTGTGCCATTCATAAAATCAGTTACATATTCGACAGAATTTTTTCCGTAAAAAGTCATCTGCCTTGTCTTGTCGGCTTTGAACTCTGTGTCCCATTTTGCATTGAAATAAATGGCGTTCAATAGAATAAGCCTAGTTAATTCGTTTACGTCATTTTTAGTAATCAAGTCATTAATCTTGTTGTTGGTGTTCTTGGCTACCCATTCGTTCACTTTTTTTACTGCATTAGTGCGGTCTGCTTCGTTGCTAAAATCGGCCTGCGATATAGTAGCATCAAAATCCTTCAGGCAGTTCATGTAGCTGTCAAGGAAATTGTAACTTTTTTGTGCTACAGCAGCATTGCTTATTGAGAATACGCTTTTGTCGTTTTTGTACTCCTTGAGCAAGTTGACAAATTCTTTGTGGGATTCCGCCTGGTCTTTTTTGAATTTCAATACCTTGCGCATTTCTGTGGCCGTCTTCTTGTTGGCTCCGTCGTATGCCATTGCCAGGGCATCGTATATGCTGAACGGACTTATAAACATATTTTTACCATCTTTGGATGTGTCCAGCTTGTTGACATTGCGCAATACATCAAATGTAAAATCGTTGTTGCTCTCCACGATAGAATTCTGTGAATACATGGTTAAACAGGAAGCGAGAGCAATAATAAACAAAAGTCTTTTTTTCATATCTATATCATTTTATTGTTTTCAATTATTAAAGGCATTTCTTTGCTGTAATCCGTACCGTTGGTCAGTATCGCCGATTTTTTTCAAACCACAAAGGCTTACTAATAGTTTATTACAAGCACAAGTCGTTGATGCTAAATAGGCTAAGCTAACTTTTGAGATGTCCATTTTTTTTATGTTTTTTTCAACAGAAGCAGTTTGCTTGCAATTGTTGTGCCGCATTTGGATTGAATTTGGACATATACCCATTGACTTATCTGCTAAAATATTTTTTTGCGGCAATACCATATTATTATATGTAAAATTACGAAAGCAAAAATAATATATTGTTTTGTGTGTACAATAAAAGTTTTTGATTTTGATTTGTTGCAGATCTTTTCTTGCGATTATCATTTTTAATTTTCTGGATTGACATATTTACCTATAAACAGTATGGCATTACTAAAGTTTTCCCTTATTATGAATACGAAAGGTCTGTTGATTGTTATATCAATATATCTAGGGTTAGTGTTAGCACAACAATTAATAACGGGAATTACAGATGCTGCAGTGGCTTCAGTACCTTTTTCTGTTATGCTGATGAATGACTTGTGTATCAGTTCGTTAATGCTTAAGTCCTTTGCCTCGCTCATTCCAGAAAAGTCGGCATCGCTTGAAAATGTAGTCTTTAGCCCAAGATTTTCCATAATGTTCTTCAGCTCGTATTCCGATTTCATTTTGAATTTAGGAATAGAAACGTAAGCGGATGGATAACCGAGCGATCTTTCTAAATTTTTGAACTTTTCCAGATCAAGTGTTGATATATAATTGTCAATATCAATGTTTTTGTTCGGCATTATTATGTATAAGGAAGCTTTTGTGTATTCGTATTCGAGCACCAAAAGTTGAGCATCATCGCTTTTTGCATATCTTACGTCTTGTTTATTATTCATAAAGTCTGTAACATATTTTATAGAATTTTTACCGATGAAGGTCTTTTGTTTTGTGTCGTGTATATCAAAATCAATATTCCAATTTGCATTAAAATATATGGTATTCATAATTATAAGCTTTGTTTTTTCTGATATGTTGTTGCTTGATAGAATATTGTTTATTTTGTTGTTGGTGTTATTTGACACCCAGGAGTTTATGTCTTTCACAGTTTTATCTATTTCTGTTGTTTTGCTAAAATCTGCAAGCAACAGTTTTGAGCCGAAGTCCTTGAGGCTCTTCAAATAGCTTTCATAAAAATTGAAATTTTTATCTCCCACAGCGGCATTGTTTATTTTAAAAAGCTTATTGTTCCTTATTTCATATTCTTTAAGTAGCTTTATAAAGCCCCAATGTGAATTTGTCTTATTCTCGTTGAAGTTCAGGACTTTGCTCATTTCTTTTGCCGTTTCATTGTTAGCCCCATCGTAAACCATTGCCAGAGCATTGTATATGCTAAACGGGCTGATAAACAGATTCTTGCCATTTGTTGATGTATCTAACATATTGATGCAGCGCAATAAATCGAATGAAAATTTATTGTTTCCATTTATTAATGAATCGTATGAGTATGAATAAAGATCCTTGTATGTTGGATCTATGTAGTTAATGTTCTCACCGTTGTTCACGTTCTGGGAGCTAGTTGTCAAGCTGTAGGTGATAGCAATTATAAGTATAAGTATTCTTTTCATCACAAATTAAATGTTATATTAAATGGATAATACAAAAATAATATATTATCATATTTAAGCAAAAAAGAATTGAAGGGTGTATTCTTTGATTTTGTAAGACTGGTTCTAAAATTTGAAATAATCGATATTCTCCAAAACTCATTTTAAGGGGCAAAATAGGGGAGATTGTGTTTTCCTGATTTAGGTTGACTCTGGTTTATAAATTATTACTGATATAAATTTACTTTTAAATTTTATTCCTAATATTTCTTTACCATACAAGTCTTATTCCTGTCTGGTGTTGACTGGAGTCCGAAGGACGGA
>Ga0310786_10001815_pt1 | contig 33943 bp, 49 predicted proteins | sample AusTroGonzalo_MG_FD_203881 | JGI IMG/M metagenome (GOLD analysis project Ga0310786, IMG submission 203881) | Bovine rumen microbial communities from tropical cattle in Woodstock, Queensland, Australia - Gonzalo_03 (v2) (version 2) | ecosystem: Host-associated > Mammals > Digestive system >... | reverse complement strand
CTTGATCGGCGCCCTTAAATAAGCCTAAATGTTTGTATGCCAAGTCGGTGGCCACTCTTCCGCGTGGGGTGCGCATGAGATAGCCTTCTTGGATGAGGAAAGTATAATCGCAAAATTGAAAAATCCACTTTTAAAAATTGAATAGTACATTTTTTGACAAACAATTGAGGCTGCGTAAATTGCGCAGCCTCTTCTGTTTTAGCATCGTTTAACCGACGTTTAAATCGAATTTAACGCCCTCCGCTCCATCAAGCAGCTGCTGTGTCCTTTCTATGTTATTCTCGTATATATGGACATTGCCGAGGAATAACGTTATTGAGTGTAACGGCACATCAATCTGTCTCGAGATAAGGTAAAGCTGGTACATATCAGAAGGCAAACCGAGATTGCCATCACTACTACGTTGGTATGCCGTCATCACAAGTTCACCATCGGCTATCTGGAACTGCACAAGCGAGATGCATGGTGCTTGGTTGCTCTCCACGTCCGTCGCTCCGAGAAACAGCACATAGTTCTTGCTGTTGCGCTTTTCCCTGTTGATTTTGGCTATAAGTGGCGGCAGCTTTTCCATATAAGTAGGATAACTGTTGACCAGGACAGAACCGCAGTAGTCCCACCAGCTTATGCCGGCTTCACGGTACCGCTCAGTCTGACGCTCACCAAGCATAAAAAGCTGCAGCTCACTCTTTAGCTTTCCGCGTGCTATCGGGTGTCCCTCAAAAATCTCCAGAAGGTCGGCCGGTTTCAATTCCATCCGCTCATTCAGCAGATATCTGATGTTGCCTTTTTTATTGGTCTGGTTCCTGCCTTCCGCCAGAATCTTTTCAAGCATTTCATGGTATTTGTTCATACAGCCTCCTTTCTCTTATACATCATGATGTCAAGATACGATGTGTTGTAATTCATGTTTTCCTTGACGGTAATCTTCTCGGCTCCGATAAACGGATTGGCGGTCACACGGCCGTCACCAAGCCACTCGCACAATTCGACGATGGAACTCTTGTTAGAGGTGAAGTAAACGTAACTGGTGCCCTGTAAAACGCGCAGAACGTCAAGATAGTCGCCAAGTTTCCAGTAGAGGTTGTTGTAGGTGGTGCAGTCGGTGCTCAAATACGGAGGGTCAACGAGCCAAAGCACGTTTTTCTCATTTTTGAACCGCTCAAATATTTCCTTGTAGTCGCCTTTCACAACCTCTATGCCGTCAAGGTAACCGTCTGCAGGGCTGTAGTCGTTAAGGCGCACATTGTTGTAGAAGGTCTGCTTTTTCAGTCCCTCAAGCGAGGTTTCGTACTTCATCGAGAACAACAGGGATGACGAAATCGACACAAAGTCAACAAAGCCAGTCTCTTTTTCAAGAATTGAAATAATGGCTTCCTTTTTCTCCTTCGGGATCAGCGAATGCCTCTTCAGTCCGGCCACAACCTCCCTGAAGGCGTGCAGCAGACGGTTTGTGTTCGGGATGTTTCTGACCCTGTCGGCAAAGTTGTCGAAATCATTGAAGATGACTCTCGCATCTGGCCTTTCGTCCTTTGATATGCGTGCCAGAAGCCCGGAGCCGCCGAACAGGTCAACGATTGTTGTACACTCTGGATACAGCTTCAGAACCTCTCTGTAAGCCGATGCGAAGTTCCGCTTCTGCCCTTGGAACGGCAATGGTGCGGACGACCAATTTTTGGTTTTTGCTGTCATTTTTTGTTTTGGTTTTAAGTTATTGTATATGCGGTTTCAAAATTTTGGTTTTGGTTCTAAATAATTTTGGTTTTTGGTCTGAGTGTAATAAAAAATGCGTATTTTTGCAGTCTCCTACAATTTTAATGAAAAAAGGTGCACGCACACCGTGAAGACTTAGCCTTCTGTCGTGGTGTGCGTGCACCTTTGTCGTTAGTCTGGGGTAGGAGCCGACTAACGGAGATGGAGGGCTTTTTTATTCCCTGTTGAGAAGGTTATCGACCTTCTGCTTGCACTCTTCGCGATACGCCTGCAGAGCCGCCATTTCCTGCGCGTGCTCTTCTGACTGTGAACCGTTCAATATAATCGCCTCAACTTCATCCTGGCTGTATCTCTTACGGATAAGGCCTGATATGAATTTGCCGCGCATATTATCGGCGGTCACGCCTTTAGCGTCAATCAGCGTAGAGCCGTCCTCTTCGTCACCGGTATATGAATAACCGTTCACCGGCTGCTCGTTTTCGCCTTCGGTGAATGTTGCCGGCTGCTCGTCGAGGAACAGTCTGAACTGTTCTTCATTCTCTTTGAAGAATGTCATTCTTTGTCTGTAGTTTGATGTCTTCATCTTTTTCTTTTTAAGGGTCAACGATAGTGTAAAAACACCGTCCTCCCGTTAGTTCCTGTTTTATTATCTTCGCATCAATCGGGTCATTGGGGTCTATCTCCAAGTCCTTCAGCTGACTGATGATTTTTTCCGAACCGGTGAAAACAATGTGCTGAACCCATTCTGTCGTTTCACCTCCGTCTTTCTCAACTTTATCCTCCATCAGAAACTGGATGGTGATACAGTTGTCGTGGAATCTTGAAGGAGTAACTTTGAAGGCGGTTATTTTAATGTGCCTGCCAAAGATATCCTCCAACCGAACCTTTGTGCCGGTCAGCCCTCCGCTGACCTTTGCCACTTCACTAAATTTTGCCATATTGAGTACTCTTAATAAGTTTTTACTGTTGCAATGTTTAGCCCAGCCGAGCCACGAGCATACGGCCTGTTTGTACTGTTTCTCCGTAAGTTTCCCTTCCTCGTACATCTTCTCAAATTTGGCGACGTTCCGAGCCATGTTTTTCTTGATGCTCTTACGCATCAGCGTATGGGTGTGGAAGCACACATATCCGAGAAAGTCGATGCCGCGACTGTCAACAGGGAATATCTGATAGTTTGACTTCATCATAAGGTTCCGCTGCTCGGCCAAATAGTGGTTAATCGTCAATAAAACGGCGTTTAACGTGTCTTTATCGGCTGCGAGTATGACTATGTCATCGGCGTACCTGTAATAATAGCGCAGGCGCATCCGCTCCTTCGCCATGTGGTCGAGTTCCGACAGATATAGGTTTGCGAAAAACTGTGAGAGATAGTTTCCGATAGGAATGCCCTCGCCTTCAGGGACGCTGTCGATAATCGTATCGAGCAACCATAGAAGGTCAGGGTCTTTCAGCTTGCGACGGATAACGGTCTTCAGGATGCCATGGTCGATGGTCGGATAGAACTTCCGGACATCGAATTTCAGACAGAACGCCGTGCCTTCAGGGTCTGTGCTAAGGTCACGCTGCAGCTTGTGGAGACAGGCATGTATGCCGCGTCCCTTGAGACAGCTGTAAGTGTCGGATGTGAGCGTTGAGACCCATATAGGCTCCACGACCAGCATTATTGCCCATTGGACTACACGGTCGCGGAACGGCAGCTTGCTGATGATGCGTTCCTTCGGTTCGTATTTCTTGAAGATTTTGTAGGGGGAGACACGGTATTTGTGACTTAACAGCTCGTTCCTTATATTAATAAGGTTGTTTTCGAGGTCGGCGGCGAATTCTATTACCTCCTTGCGGTCATGTTTGCCACGGCTCGCATTGATGTACGCAAGCCGCAGGTTTTCCATAGATGTAAGGCGTTCATATAAAAAGCCGTACTTTTTCATGTCGTGTCAGTGTGTCTGCTTAAATGTCTTCAGAACCGTCGAGCTTTAATTTAAAGCCTACCAGTACCTTTTTTGTCGTAATCTTCTGGCCAGTGCCAAGGCCTTCCCCTTAATGACTGCTAAGTATAGAGGCGCGGAGATGTTCGCATTCGTATTCGTGGCCGAGTTGTTCGTGTTCGAGTTGGACGTGCCTGCATTCGCACCATTGTTCGCATTACCGCCTGCGAGACGAACCACCGCTTCAGGGAACAGCCTGCTCCGTCATTCGGAACACCGCAAAGATACAACAAAAAAACTTTGCAACAGCAAAAAAATGATACTCAATTTGTCAAAGAACGATTTTTGAAAAAATCGAAATTTTAAAAAAAAATTTCGACAACGAACCCCCTCAAAGGGGATTCGTTGTAGTTTCGTTTTCGTTTTATTCGATTTGCGGGTCGTCGTTAAATACGCAGAGAGGCGCGGAGATGTACGCATCCGTACCCGTGGCCGAGTAGTACGTGTTCGAGTCGGACGTGCCCGCAAGCGCACCATAGTACGCACGACCGCCCGCGAGACGAACCTTCAAGCCGTGATAGGTTGCCGGATCAGTGTACAGCTCGTCGCCATGATAAGTGCTGCTGCTGCCGCCGACCTTCGAAGGCATCATTGCGAGTTTGTCGTAGATGAGCTCCTTGATCCAGCCGCCGCTTCTGGCCATGTTGCCGGCGAAAATCTTGTCGGCCACAGTGGTGGAGTCGTAGGCGGCATACATCGACGGAGTGACGTACACTTTCGATGCGCCTTCCACCTCGATGTCCACAATCAAACCGTTGACAAACTGCCAGATGTGACCGAACGGATTCATCAAGCCGGCAAAGAAAGGAACCTTGGCCGAGTAAACAGTCTGGCCATCCTTGTCCTTGATGGCATAGATTTTCTGACCTGTGAAATCACCAATATTGTTGTCTTCGTCGTCTTTAATCGAGAACACATTCGGGATAAGCGGATGATATCCGTTATAAGAATTCCAAGAGCCGCTCGACCACTCTGTCACGCCGGCACCGAGGCCGCCTTGCGGAAGGCCATCGGAATCGGCGTTGGCGTTGATGGCCGCCTGGCTGTTCCTGTTGCCGAAATAGATACGCATGAGTATCTCAAGGACTGCGCGAGCCACAAACCAGTCGGCCTCCCAGCCGGTACCGCGAAGACGTGCGGCCGCACTGAATGCGTTAAGGCTCTTTTCGGTTCTCGGCATGCCAAGGAACGAGCATTGTGGCAGGTCGGCGTCAAGCTGTGTGTAGGTTGCCGGATTCAAGGCGGAACCGCCGCCACCGCGATAGTTGGCGTCATTCGAGATGAGTGAGCACAGCTTACCTCCCGAAGCGTCCCATACACCGGCGTTGAGCCAGCTCAAGCCGCCGCGAGGGATTCTGGTGAGCTTGTGGTTCTGGTATGTCGGAAGCAATGAAACAACCTCGAAAGTGTAAACGACGCCGCTGATTGTCTCTTTCCACGCTCCATAGTAGAACTCGTTCCAGCACCACATGCACTGACCCTGTGTGCCGTCTAAAGCCACAGCGTTGCCTGCGATGTCCTGGTTTGAATTCTGAGGGTTCAATTTCGTATAACGGCGGTCGTCAGTCACAAGATAGCGGCCAAGACCAAGGTTGGCCACGAGGTTCTTTCCGAAGTCGAGGTTACCGAAATAACCTGTCGCCTTGGATTGTGACATCGACTCGTTCCAATAGCGTCCGAAACACGCTTTGGAAGCCGGCTCGAGACCGAGCTGTTCCGGAGTCATGCTTCCCACGAGTGTGACACCATTGATCTTGGGCTTGTTGGTGAGGTCTGGATAATCTGACGTTCCACCGCCACCACCGCTGCCTCCATTAAAAGGATTGACATTAATTACATCTGCTTTCATAGTCACCTCCTTTATTGTGCAATCTGAAAATTACTCAACAGCTTGAACGTTGTGAAGTAACCGCCATTGCTGTTAGTTGAGCATTTAACTCTCAAAAACGCTCCTGTAGGAATGAATGGGATATTCCACATTATGGCCACTGCAGCACCTGCGGTAAGCTCTTTTGTAGAGTTTGGTACGTCACCCCACACGCTGCCGTCGATGCTCTGTTGCAGAGAGACCTCAAATCCGGTGCCTGTAAGGTCTGTGAATTGAGCCTGTGCAACAGCGAGGGAACCGTCAAGCTGTAAAGCCTCAGATGCATAGTCGCCTGATGCCAGGTTGTAGTTTGGATTCTTTTCTTTTAAACTCATTGGACTAAAATTATATGGGTTTGACATATATGCCGTTGCCGGCTTGATTTCATTCTGTTGATAGTATTGGACGACCTTTTTGTCAATAGCGGCCGGAACGTACAGAACCGTTCCGCTTTCGGGGTACGACGTGACCTCGATATTATTCAATATAGCAATATCATAAGCCGCGTCAACGCTGCCGCAGTTTTGAATCGCCACATCAAAAACCGTCTGTCCGTTCAGCACCTCGACCCGTCTCATGACTCAGCACCTCCACTCTGCTGTTGTGCAATATTTGAATAGTGACCGTCAGCTGTGTCATACACAGGCGAGGCCAGATATACAATATGATTGAGATATACAGTGTCCACCTTGGAACGGACATACAAATCCCCGTTGGTTCTGACTTCTATATATCCCGAATCGTTAGGCAGATACACTGGAAGAGCAGGTCTCGGCAATCCTGTCGCAATAACCGCATTCCAACCGGCACCGACAGCGTCCTGTCTTATGTTGCCATATAACTGCACCATACCGCCAATCATACGGTATCTTATACCGCTGCCTGTTAAGTCGTTTGGGCTGAGTGTGCCAGAATCCACAGCTTTGACGCTGTTGGCGATTCTCTCACTTAAATCCCACGCGCCTTTACTAATAGCCAGCTGGTAGCTCGCCGACCCGGTTACAAGTGACGGGGCGAGGTAGTCATTCCTGAACACCTGAGATACACCTGTGGTCTCAGATAATTTAACTTCTCTTTGCCCTGCAGGGTCAAAGTTGGTTACCTTAGTAAATTTTATTTTTGGGCTGCTGCCTGTGTATGAGGTGGCGGGCAAAGCCCTGACAGGCAGAACCTCGCCATTGTAATAGCACCATCCGGCTGTCATTGACACCTTGGAGCCGTTGTCCGTTATTTTGCAGCCCGAAATAATGAAGTCTGTCTCTCCAAGAGAAAGCCCTTCCAATATGGCTGCAAAAACCTCGGAGATTCCACCTTGCAGAAAACGCATGTCATCTGTCCAGATAGGTGTCCTCGCCAGCGGATGCGGATAATTCAGATTCTTCATAATATTATTCCACTGGTGTTGAAGGTTCTAATGACAATGGGCATGCGACAGTGTTATACTCAACACTGCCGATTGTTAAGTCCGGACAATCGGTCGCGAGTCCGGAATGAAGACTCTGCACATAGCCGATAAAAGCGGTTCTACGAGCCTCATAATCAGCGTTGGACATCTGTGCGAATTCATTGTCGCTCAGTGCCGGATAGTTCGTGCCGCCATAGGAAAAAGCGGCTGTAATGTTGTAGGTGTTTGTGGTACTGCCCTTTGTTATTGTAAGGGTTTTCTTTCTCGCGTACCCTGTGTTAATCCATCCCATAGGTTGTTTTTTTATTTGTTATTATTCTCTTTCGTCGCCTCCTTCCTTCACCTGTCGGCAAACGGAAGCAGACCATTCATATTTATACGGTTCTTCAGAAACCTTCACACATACTGCACTCGACCAAGCGAATGTGTATGGTTTTACAGCTTCCGCCTGCTTGGTGCATATCAGATTGCTCCAGCTGAACCCATAGTGCTCAGTGGTATATTTTTTCGCGCATACGACATTAGACCAGGCAAAGGTGTAGTCGTAGTCCCTTACGCAAACGAGATTAGACCAGACGAACTCATAAGTTTCATCAAGCACGCAGACATGACGTTTCCACTCGAAGTTGTATGTCTCGACAACTGGCTCGAGTTCAAGTGCGCACACGCCGTTAGACCATTCGAATGAATAATATTCCACGGTCATATTCTCATAAACGATTACATACTGCTTGCCGGCGAGTTTGTATTCGTCGATGATGGCGCGAAGCCCCAACTCATCAACCGCACCATAGAGCGATTGAGGCAGACAGACCTTGAAATCAGCCTGCTGGACGTGTGACATTCCTTCCGACGGAACCCATACCTGCTGCTCGACGGCATTGTCGCTTGGGAAACTGACCTGAAAGTTTATCAGCTCACCTTGCGCGTTTGACGGAACGAAAACCTCCTCGATATAAGTTCCGTCCGTTATTGTGCACCTGTCGTCACCGCAATAGTCGCACACGACCTGTGTAAGGCTGTACACCTGACCTGTATGGGAAAGTCGGTATTCCTTTTTCTCGCGGAATATCGTGAACTCCATGTGCAGATAAGATACAGGGTTAAGCAGGCATCTCAGCAGACACATGAGATTCGTCTTCCGAAGCGATATCGGAACAAGCGACAGCAGGCGTTCGGTTGATAACGAATATTTACTCATATACAACAGTCAAGTGTTTGAGGTTAATATGGCCTGCTATGGACTTGTAGCTCTGACCTGACAAATCCGTTACAGTCTGGTTGTTGTCATGCGCATAGAACACACAGCTTTCTATCGTGACATCAGTGATACCCGTCACTTCCTGCAGCGCGTCGATAAGCTTTGTCTTGTTGAAGACACCGCCGTATCTGATACCGTTAAGATAATCCTTCACGGCATTCTCAATCACGCTGTCGTTACCTTCCGGCATGACAAGTCTGTTAGGCCAAACACGCAGGGTGAGAGTCAGGTCGTCACTTTGGATGCTTGATATCGCAAGATGAACCCCCGCAAACTTAAGGTTATTCATGTATGCCGAAAAACCGGTTAACTGAGCTTCAGTAAGAGGGTCGTAATTCGCTCCAGAGACCTTGACGGTGACGGTGTTGTACTCCTCGACAACGGCAGCGTATTTCACAATCTGCTTATCCTCGTCCGTCGATGCGTATCTGCCGTTCTCGGCAAAATAGGCATTGGCGTTGCTGTTGTCCTGATACTCCATCGCGCGATTCCACAACCAGGCGACAGAACCGGGATAAGCGGCGGTTATGCGACCCTCGACGTCACCTTTGAACTGGTCGAAAAGGCGCTCCATGATATGGTGAGCCAATGCCACGATATATATAATGATGTTTAAAACACTGGCGGAGCTAACTTGAGCCTCCCAGCTTTTTGTCGTGTCAAGTTCAAGACTCTGGACGAGTTGCGGAGTCGCAAGAATCTCGTCAGTCATTGTTTTCTTTATTTCCGCTACTGTTCTCATAGTTCAATGCTAATATTCTCATTATCAAATTCAACTGTTTTGGCTGTAACCAAACCTTTTTTAAGGCTTTCCTTGATTTCATTTTTCCAGTTGGGGTTGAAGTTGCCTCCAAGAACCCTCGTGGCTCCAAAGCCCATGACAGGCATCTCTTTGAACACACCACGATGCTCCGTGACAATAGCCTCCACAGTCTGGCCGTCGATGTCACCGATAAGAAAATCCTTGCCGGAGAACATTATCTCATTGTTGTTATCTGTCAGAATCCCCTTCATGGCTTTATGATATTGATCCGGTACCTGTTGACGTTGTGCTGCCTCCTCCTGCGGATGTAGTGACTGCTATTCCCGGTTGGACTGTAACTTCCCCGGTTTTGACGAAAGCTTTAATCAAATCCACAAGACCGTCAGCAAAGTCTTCGGATGATTTCTCGCCATCCTTGCAGTCCTTCATGAGTTTTTTCAATCCCGATTTAAATGTAGCATCGTCTAACATAGTATCTGGTTTAAATTTGTTTTTACTTTCTTGATTTTCGTTACGGTATCAGCGGCAAACGCGCCTGTTCCTGCAGGCGTGGCAATTACCGCCGTACTCAATGTGTCAAGGAGCGTATCCATCTCGTCCTTGAGACTTACAGAGTCTTTTTTAACCTTCACCTTGCCGTCAGCGATTTCAACCTCGAGTTTTTTTCCGTCTTTGTATTTTACCGCCTCATCCTCTATGGAGATGGCCGTGTTCCCGTCCGAGAATGTGACCTCGATTTTGGCTATTTCGGAGAACATCGCAATATAGGCATCAGTGTTACTGAGCATTCCCACAACGACAAAGCTGTCATCTGCAGGTGTCAAAAGAATGCCTGTTTTTTCCTTGAAAGCGTTCAGCCTGACTTTTTTGATAAGTGCGCCGTCAAGAGGCTGCACGTCGCAGTAGTTTCCCGATACGCTGCCGGCCACCACGTTGCCAACGGCAAACGGGGCGTCACCGAGAATGTGGCATTCCGCGAAGATATCCAACAATGCTTGTTTTATAGCCTCTTTTGCACCCATATCAATGAATTTCAGTACCGAGATTTATCTTTTGCCTGTAACCGTTCGACTGCGTTCCAAATGAATATGTCACGGCATCCACATTGAATTTTTTGCCGTCCCTTTCCGGATGAAGCTCGTCTTTTATAAGCACCACGTCACCGCATCTGACGAATGGGATGCCGAATGCCGTTATGGTGCCTTCCATCTTATCGACCTTGAAGTCCTTTATCTTCTGCTTTGCGTATTCACGCAGCTGTGACTCATCATGAGCATCCGGGAAGAAGAAGGTGCGCATCTCGTATTCGCTGCCCTTATCCTTGGCATCCGCAGGTTCAGTCACGGAGAGTATTTTGTTCTCCTTGGTGATGCATTTCGCGATGACGGCAATCTTCACGTCCTCGGCCAAGGTGTACTTCAGATTGTCCGTTATGATGTTTCTGCCGTATGTAAACGTCACCGTCTTTGAATCGGAAATCTCGCTGAACTGCATGAGTCCCTGCAGCGTGCCGTTTTTGAAAAACAGGTTTATGCCGTAGTTCTTGCGCAGATACTCGAATACCTTGGCGACTGTCACCTCGCCGTTAATCCTCAACTCTCCGAGCTCTATGTCGGCGATGGTTTTGTCTGTTATTTCAGGCAGATGCTCCGAAATGAACGCCTTGAGAGAAAACTTCTCATAATACAGGTTCTTGACAGTCTTCTGCTTCAGCATCCAGGCCTCGTCCTCGCATTCAATCGTGATTGGTCTGCCTGTTGAAACATTGGTTATATAGCCTTTAAACACCGTCTGAAGACCCGAATCCTCATATCCGAGGTCTATAGTTATCTTGTCTCCACGCTTGATATAGTCCAGAAGATTTCTGTCATGGAACTTAAGGTTGCGTGGCAAGGTCAATTTGGCTGTGTCGGTGATAGTTTTCATTGAAGTTGCAACTTCAACTTGCGACACATAGTCAAATTTTATTATCTTTGCACCCGTAATCTGTATGTTACATTTCAAGACAAGCATGGCATGAAGATTTTGATGATATTACTTATAGCCCTCTTTGGCAGGTCGCCGCTTGGAACCGTTGACAAAGAGCGTTGCGCGTTTGTATATTCAGAGCCGCATGAGCCGCAGGAAATCAATCTTACAGGCAATGTAAGGATAGTCGATATCGGCGAGACCTTCCGGGTCAGAATAGTGGATATCGGCGAAGACATCAAAGTGGTGCCGACCGACTTTCCGTCGCAATGCGGAGAATGGCGGTTTGTTGACGTTGGAGAGGATTTCTCCGTCCGCTTTGTCGATATAGGGGAAGATTTCACCATAAGACTCTCCGATTTCTAAACATTATCCTCAACTAAAAAACTGTGGTCTATATCGCTCTGAAAGTTCAGAGTGAAAGGCATGACGTTAAAGAACTTCATCTGCTTCTGGTCGAAGTTGCCTCTCACGAAAACAAGCTTCGTTATGTCGAAAATCTCATTCAGATAGACGCTGACGACATCGATGGATTCATTCTTTGAAAGTATTTTGTTTAACAACTGCATCTCGTCAACCGGGAAGGCATACTGGTTGTCTATTATCAGGTTCCCTGATATGTCGATGTTGTAGTCCCCGTCCTGTATCAGCTCCTTTATCGAGCCTGTCACACCGACAAGCTGCTGGGAGTGTATCACTTTGGTTTTAACGACATTGACCTTGGCGTCGATAAATGAGATCATTGAATCAGCTGTGACCAATTTAATGTCGTTACATAAATGCGTGCCATATTTCGACCGATCGCCGCCGTTAGAAAGTATGCTTTTAGGCTTAATCAAGCTGTTGGCATAATTATATACCTGGTCGGCATCTGTCAGCGCAACCTCGAACAATCCTTCCTGTACCTTTCTGCTGCCAAGCGTAATGCCGAACTGACGCGCCTTCAGAGCAGCGTTAATGGCTTGTGCCTGAATACTGTCCCTATTCAATGAAATCTTAATCAGCGTCATGACATATAGTTTACATCGTTAACAACATTCTGCAAGGCTCTTGAGAGTTTGTCCATAAAGTCGGATGCTGTCTCAGGATTTTCATTCGTGCTGTTGAAATGGTTTACAACCTCCTTGATCAGACCGTCGTTTATGGTTATGTAATAGTTTTTGACCTGTTTGCCGCCGCCCGAAATGGAATCAGCTGCAGCCTCAACCGCTGTGGTGGTTGTACCACCGCCGCCGGTATTGCCGCCACCGTTCTTGTTTCCATCCCCATTACTGCCGCCTGTGCCGCCGCCATTGCCTTTGTTGTCGTCTTTTTTCGTTCCAAGAAAATCGTCCATAAAACCCTCATACATTGAGCGTTTTAGCATGACCGCATCGTATTTGTTCTTATATTTGGCCTCACGTTTCTTATCAGTGATTTCGCCGTAGCTTGTCATCACTTCCCCCAAAGCAGCTTTATTGGCTGAAATTTCGGCAACTTCCTGGACATACTCTTCGGGGATTTCAACTTTCACTTCAGCATAATAACCATTATTTGCTATTCTCTCCTTGATGTTTCCTTTGTGATCTATGTAGGCGTCACTTCCTTTATATCCCATTGCCTCAAGTATCTCCCTTTCACGTCCGTTTTGGATCTCATTGTATCTGGTTCTTGCGGCCATACTGGCCTGATACTTGACAACATTGTTCAATGCGTCGTCTGCATCCTCTTGTAATTCGTCAAGCATGCGCTGAAGATACGCCTTACGTATTTTCTTGTCATACTCCTCGTTTGCGCCCTCAAGAGCCGTCTTGATTTCTTCAACGGACGCTTTCTCAAGGTCGAGGTTTTTAAGCAATTCAGGGTATTTCTGATTAATAAGGTCTATATACGTAGTCCTTAATGCCTCATTGTCATTAGCCCCAATCAAAGAATCCACCAGGGCGTTCATCTCAGCTTTTTCCCTTGCTATCTTCTGTTCGGAAGGAATCTCAACCCATCTCTTTACAATATCAATAGCACGGTTGCCTTCATCCATGAGGTTGCGCAATGTCGGCTGCAGACGTTCCCCGAACGCGACTTTCAGCTGATAGGCGTTGTCTTCGAGGTTGGACAGCTTTCCGGCTGTCGTTTCGGCCTGAGTTGCCATCATGCCGAAATATCCCTTGGACTTCATGATTTTAGGCAGGGCGGCGAGGAGCTCGTCCGTTGAAGCGAGAAGCTCTCCGGACTTGCTCACACCCTTTCCTGTGGCTTTAGTCCAGTCATCGACAGTAATCATAAGGTCGCGGAACATATCGACCGCGATACCTTTCTGGCCAGAAGCCATTTTTGAAAATGCGCTCATGGCCTGCTCCATAGGCTTGCCGGAGGCTGCCGCGAGGTCGCCAAGCATCTTGACGTTATCCTCGCTGTACCTGCCGAGAGCCTGGAGTTTGTTTCCTGCCTCAATGACTTGCGGAAGGTCGAATGGTGTCTGCGCCGCTATCTTGAAATATTCCTGCATCCTGTCCTTGGCAGCCTCTGTGGTGCCAAGCATGTTTTTCAATGCAGCCTCATATTTCTCAATTTCATTGGCCGCGCCAAAAGATTCTTTCCCTATGCTGAAACCGACTTGCGCGACTTTCGCCGCTGCGGCCACCGCCAAACCGCCTTTCAGAAGCCCGCTGCCGATACCAGTCTTGTCGGAGATCCTTTCAAAGAAGCCTTCGCTTGTTTCCCCGGCAATGGAGGTCTCGCGCTCAAGCTCGCGTATCTTGCGTTTGGTGGTGTCGATTAGAGTATTGTATTTCCTTATATGATCAACCCTGAATGATTCCCCCTGAAGGTGCTCATACCTTCTCAGGTTGTCCCTAAGTTGGTTTAATGAGCGGTCAAGCGTCTTTACGCCGTTGTTTCCTGCTTTGCCAAAAGCGGCATCAAGACCGGTGGTCTTTTTCTTAGCCGACTCCGCGTCAAGCCCAATCTTTGAAAGGCTGCCCCCTCCAATGACTTTAAGCTGCAGTAACCATTCAACGGTATTTTTCATATTGGAATGCTTTATAATTCTAATCGTTCTCTATCTCGGACAAATTGGACATCCATAAACGCCTCGACAAGTTGCCTGTCAGTCATAGCGTCAATAATATCGGGCGTATATTTAAGATAGAACCTTACATAAGCCCTCATCAGGCGCACATCGTAGCACAGACGCTTGACCTGATCATGACGCTCATAAATGGCAGGCTTTTCTATCCTGCCGAGGCTTAGAGTTCCTTTAAGGAACCCTCCACAATGTCGAATATCAAATCAATCTGGTCAAACAGGCCGAGCAGATATTTATCCGTGGATTTGATCTCTTCATCACCTTCCACCCAGCAGTTCTCGACTATTGCGGTTTTGAAACGTATGCTGGAACCGCCTGCAATGGTTCTGCATGCGTCGATGATTTTCAACGTAGGCGTTGAGAGGACACAGCTTTTGCCGTCTTTTGTCTCATAAAGGAAAAGTTTCCCGTGCTTCGCCTTCAGTACTTTAAGTTTTTCTTCTGTAAATTCCATGGCGTTTAACCTCTAACGATATGACTGATGATAAGCTTTAACGTTTGTTCGTTCTTTGTGTCGCCCTGCTTCATGGTTGTCTTGTCTTCCATGAACTGGCAGTTCTTGAGGATGTCGTTTTTCATTTTCTGTCCGTTGACAGGAATCCACGAGACGATGATCGGGAACGGTGCAATGTCCTGGAGTCTGCCTGTAGGCGAAGCCGCTCTTATGTTCTCAATAGCGGAACGCAAAAGCGTTATGTTGCCGTCAGGCTTGATGTTGCCGTAACCGCGACCGACTGGTTCGCAGCCGACACCATAGATATTCTCCATTTCCTGCTCGTCGCCGTATTCAATAGCTGTCACACCGACTGCAGGAACACCGGCAATGGTGAATATAACGCTCGCCCAGCTGTGCTCGACGCCGTTAATCATTGGAATTGTAGGTACTTGATTCATGGTGCAGTGTTATTAAGAGAGTTTTGTTGTGTAGCCGATTTTGATTCTGACTTTTCTCATGACGCCTTTTGCGACATTCTTGATGACGATCTCAACCTCTGATGACGATAGCACGTTCTGTTCCGGATCAATCTCCACCTTATATCCCGACAACTCACCTTTCTTTTCCATGTCCTCAAGCGCCATGCCGGCGACCTCTTGAAGATATGCAACGGTCTGCTGGTCGAGATTACCTGTATCTGCGTCAACCTTCAGCGGCATGCCGAGTTTAGGCGTGACATAGGCTGTTATGCCGCGCACAGCCTTATCCATGGTTCTGACGCTTTCAATTGTGCAGTAGTCAGATGTGGCAAGGTCAAGAGTCCAAGAGTCGTTGAAATACGATCCGGCAAGACCCGGATATGTGCGCAGGAAAATGTATTGCGATGTGTCGAGACCTTCAATGACTGCGGTGTCAACAGTATTTAACAGCGTGCCGTCACCGAATGCAGGCACTGACACGCCTGAAGGGAATTTCTCAACATAAGAGATGCTTTCATGCACCGACGCGAGACTGACACATGCCAGGAGGATGCCAATCAATGAAACGGTGTTTTTAGGGGTTGCGTTTGCCGTTGCCGTAAACAGATCAGCGGCGGTTCCCTCTCCGTCCTGGGCGATGACAACACTGACATTCTTCTGTCCGGTCACTGCTATGGCCGCAGGAAGTGAGTTGAGTGCTGCAATTTTAGGAGCGTATAAAATAGAGCACGGCGTGCCTTTTGTCTCAAAGTAAGTGCCGATGCCCTGCAGCGCGGTCACATCAGTTGTAGCGAATGCTTTCGCACCTGCCCATACGCCGATTTGTCTCAACTTACCGTTGGCGAAAACCTGCAAGGTTTTAAGCTCGGCGAATGTTGACGGAGCACTGGTCGAAATTCCGACATAAAGTGATATGGCCGGATTGATGCGGAAAATCTCCGACAACTGATAATGGAGCACCTTAATGAACCAGCTCGCGTTGTCGGATGTGATACCGAGTTCCTCCGCCTTCTCGATAGTCGATATGGCCTTGAACTGGTCGGTACCTGAGAACCCTGACGGATAAGCGTCGAAGCCGTAGAGCATCAGACCAGAAATATGGTCTTCGCCAGGCAGTGTTTTCGGGACGCCTCCGTTTTGTCTTTGGATGCTAAGTTTATTCATTTTTGTTGGTTTTGCGTTTGACTTTAATTACACTTTTGTCAGACAGTGAAGATGCCAAGAGAGCAGCTTCGTTTTCAGATGTAAAAACGCGACCGTTGGCTGTGACAAACACTTCTGCAACAGACTCGTCGCAATTGAGAAGTGTGTCTTCTCCAATTTTAGTCAGTACGGTATCGCCTATTGTCGCGTTTTTTTGGTTTTTATTTGCCATTTGTTATCGTTTTAAATAGAGTTTAATTCCAATTAAAACAGCCAAGGCTGCTATTAGCGTCAGGAACAGGCGACCCAGATATATTTGGATGATTTGCCACCCCGTGAGCTGTCTTTCCACCTCTTTGACTTGAGTTTCCAGACTACGCTCCAGTTCCTTGATTTTGCGGTCGCGAATCTTCAGCAGCAGCTCAAGGCTGTCTGTATTGCAGTTTACTTCAAAGAGCGTTGTGGAGTCTGTCTTGGTTATGTTTGCACTGGCGCTTGTGTTTCTGCCGTTGGCTGCCTGAAGCTCTCTTAACAGGACGTTTCCGGTACTGTCGCATTCGAGCCATGCGCGGAGCCATGCTGAGTCAGGCGGCAGCTTGACTATACTGTCATGCCACCTATCCTCAATAATGACACTGTCATTTCTCTGAAGCAGTATCAGCGGCTGCTTGCTCCTGCAGCTCACGTTTGACAGGGCAATCATTGCTAAAAGCGCAATCATTAACCTTATCGACAGCTTTTTGCAGTTTTGTAACTTCACGTTTAAGCCCTCTCAATTCTGTTTGTAGCGGTTTGACAATGTTATCCTTGAACTCATCAACATACTGTTTTCCGAGCTCCATATCCTTCTTTCTCGTGTCGGCTTCGATTGATTCCGTTTCCTTTTTATGCTTACGTCCGTTGGTGAACCAACCGCACAACGCGAGGAGAGCGATGATATCTGCTATAATGCTGTTCCAGTTCATATCAGATGTTTTTAAAATACATGTTAGCTTCTTCCTTGCGCCGTCTTTCCAAACCTGGCATAACGACTTTTTCACCTCCGACAGTCGCAAACTTCCAGCGAGAGAATTCCTGCCTGATGCCCTCATCGTTACGGTTGGCAACCACAAGGCGGCGGAGTCTCGAACTGCTGAAAGCTTGAACACCGACATTGAACACGAATGAGACAAGAGCATCAAACTGGTTTTGGGTAAGACTGGCAATCTTTGACACACACGCCTCGGCAACTCTCAAGTCCTCACGAAGAAGACCTTCAGCCACTTCAAGGCTAATGCGCTGTGTCGGTGTCACGCCGAGGGTGTGACCCCAGCCGATAGTGTATTTACCGGCTGGACACATATACGCCTTCAGATGCAAGGTCTCAAAGCCCTTAATCAGTTCGATGCCTTTGTCGCTCGTTTTCATGCTATAATTTGTCAGATAGTCGCAGATTGTATTTGCTGCCTGGTACAGATGCCGGATGTCGGTTTAAATAAGTGTAATTGAAACCTACACATTTTGACGGACTATATCCAAACAGGAGCAATGGATTATCAGTGTCGAATTCATAACGGTACTTGACAGCCAATGCCTCCATTGCCACATAAGGGCAAGGCATGACTGGTGTATAGCCTGATTCGACTGTAACGTCCATAACGCAAGTAGGCATCTGGTATTCGGCATAGGTGTATTCCACCTGTTCTGCCGGACACACGACAACTGCGGTCTGGTCGTCGACACGATAATTCATCGGATTGCAATTTGCCGCACTGGCTGCAATCATGGCCAAAGTCAAGGCGGCGAAAAGAATGAACTTTTTCATTGTGTTTGATTTTTTTGTTGATTGAATAATTAGATTGCAAGGAATGTTTCACCATCCCACATGAGTTGCTTGCTTACCTTGGTTGAAGCGGTTCCAGCAAGTGTCGCCACTGTGTCTTCACCGATCTTGACCGTGATGTTTCTTGCCGTTGAATCTGATGTCCAGCTGACAATGACTACCGCACCCACATTGAGGTTGGCGGCTACAGGGGCAAGGGTCAATGTTGTGGCCGCTGAAAGGCTGCCGAGTTTGACAATGGTTCTTTCCCTGTTGATGGCTACGCTTGCGGCGTTTGCCGATACTGTGGGGCTGACGGCTTCTGCAGTCGGGAAGATGGCTTTTACCTTCTTGTTTGTGTCCCCGGGGATGTTTGGAGCTTCAAAACTATAGCTCGAACCGTTTTCTTTGTTGATGAACATGATAATTTGTTTTTAATGTTGAACATTAGGCTGTTTCCTGATAAATGAGGCAGACGCCCTTCTTGTCGCTGCGCATGTATTGTCCGCCGGCACGTACCAAAGCCGAGATTACATCGCCGTAGTATGCGGCCTGGTTCTCGTTGTCGAACAGTTTGGTCTGGCCGATAGCGCGTGACACACAGCCGTCATTCCATGCGATACCTGCTGCTGAGTCGGTGGCGGCTTCAGATGTCCATGCTTTCATGTTGCCGGCTGCCGAAGCTTTGGCGACTTTTGAACGCATATAGAAATCAAAACCGAGATAGTTTCCGATGATACCTCTCTTCAGGTCTGCCAAACCTCTAAAGGCTGCAGCTTCCGAGTCGGAGAATGTCTTGAGAAGCTGGTTGTACATGATGGCGTCAAGCAGCATGCAACGTCCCATCTGCGGAATATCCTGGACGTCAAAGACATCTTTCACTTGGAAAACGTCATCTTTTGTGAAAGCTTTACGGTTACCTGTCGCGCCATGGATGTGAGCGGCAACCGCCGAGCCTGATGATTTCACCGAGAATGGTGATGACGGAACCCAGTCGTAAATAAGGTCGGCATGTACCGAATCCTGCAATGCCATACGAGCGTTTTTAACGACGGATTCGCGCTTTGAATAACTCAACTCTACCTTTTCAGCATCCAGGAGGACGATAGGGTCGGTTGTGTATTCATGAATGTTGTAGTCAAGGTCTTTGTCCTCGCGCTGCGAGATCTGTGCCGGCAACTGTTTTCTGTTTTTAACTACAGCAGGTGCTCCGCCTGCATTAGGTACGTGTACTGTCTTGCCTTCCACGAAGCCTGAGAGGTCAACAGAACGGCCTGCGAATGTGTTGTCCGCAAAAAGGTTTTCAACCAAACTGTTGATCCAAATTTCTTTTTGAAGTCCCATGTGTTAATCTTTTTTGTTAAACTTTTCGTTGTATTTCTTCTCGTACAGCGCAGGGTCTTTAGCCTTGAGCTCCGCGAGTTTCTCCAGCTTGTCGAGCTCGTCCCATGAGAGCCTCTCGAGGTCGGACACATTGCTGGTCACCTCTGCGCCCATAGGCTTGCGTTTTGAAATAGACTCAAGGATTGTTTTCGCGCCTTCAAAGTCAGACTCGAACAGTTTTTCAAACTTCTCCTTGGCCTTAGCGTCGATGCGTCCGTCTTGGACAGCCTCGTTGATAAGCGTGTCCGCCTGGGCTTTGAGACTCTGAGCCTTCTCGTCCTTCAAAGTCTTAAGTTCAGCCTTCAGCGTCGCGATCTCAGTATCCTTTGCAGCACCGACTTTATCGATGGCGAGGATGATTTCGTCAGCGGTTGCCGTTGCCGGCAATCCGAGTTTTAAAGCAATTTTTTCAGACATTTTTTTTGAATTTAGTTTATTGATAATGCCTTCAGGCAGTGTGCCGTCGGCGAGTGTTATCATGTTTTCGTTGTCGTCGTACAGTATGAGACCGCCGGCAGCGTTCGGGTTTGATGGGATGTCAACGATAGAGACCTCCATAAGCTCACATGCCACGGCTGTCGGGTACTGCTGACCGGGCTTCAGATATTTGGCATCCTCGCTCCAGGTCTTGACGCTGATTCCTATCGAGCAGCTTGAAAGGATGCCACTCTCCAGTTTCGACTTGATTTTCATTGCGAACTCATCCTTTTCGTCGAATACCGGTGTGCCATACAACACGCCGTTCTCAACCGTGAGGTTCTCCCAGCGTCCGATCGGAAGAATCTCGTCAGTCTTGCCCCTTGAGGTGCGATGGTGGTTAAACAGCATGATAGGGTTCTTCAGGAACCGCTCCATGCTGATACCCTCGGTCAGAACCCAGAAGCCGTAACTGTTGATACTCTCGTCGGATAGAATCATTCTCTTCATTTGCACTTTATTTTTCGGTGCAAAAATCCGATGTAAATTATTAAGCCGCAAAAAGTTAGGACAAAATGTCCACATTATTTTATTTTCCGCGCGTAAAACCTCATTTTTGCCTGAAATTTTCAATTCAACAGTCATGACAAAGAAAGAAATCAGTGAAAAAAAAGCAATGGCATACCGCCTGTTTATGAACGGCGGAGCACAAGCCGACGTGGCAAAAGAGGTCGGCATCTCGGCAGCGACATTGTCAAAATGGGTCAAAGAAGGTAATTGGGAGGAACGACTTAACGACGAGAAGACCTCCAGCGTGGAACTCGCAAACAGCATGATGCTCGCCGCCAAGAAGATGACCGACATTATTATAAAGGAAATAGAAGGCGGCAGCTATAACATCGAGAACATCACAAAATGCTCCGACAACGTCGTCAAGATCATGGCGTCAGCTGAAAGGGTGGCCAACACCGTCACAAAAGCCAAGGTCATCGATGTACTCACCTCTCTCGACAAATGGCTCTTTATTCGCTCAAAAACAGACAAAAACCTCACACCGCAGGTATTGTCCACAATCAACTACTACCATCAGGAATACGTCAAATATCTCAACTCCAAGGAAGGGGAGTAAATCATGTCACGGTTGGCTAAGAAAATCAAGCAGCAGGAAGCCGAATGGGCTGAACTTTGCGCCCAGATCCAGAGTGCGACATCCACACTGCCTGTTGGCGACGCGATCGAGCAACAAAAGCGCATCGGGCGGTCAAACCGCGACTATGCGTTCTTTGTGCCAACCTATTTTCCACACCTGGCATCCAAACCTACGGCGGACTTCCAGATAGACGCCGCAAACAAAGTGCTTGAAGACGACTGTTTCCGTGGGGTCTTTGAATGGGCGCGTGGCCATGCCAAATCCACACACATTTCTTTATGCGAACCGATGTGGCTGATGTCACAGCCAAATCATGTGCCTCTCGTGATGCTTCTTATATCCAAATCACTCGAAGCCGCCAAGCAGCTGCTCGCCGATCTTCAGGCTGAATTGGAAAACAACGAGCTATATAAAGCCGACTTCGGCATAGGCAAAGGGGATGGCATCTGGAGCGACGGAAGGTTCACCACATCAGACGGCTCCATGTTCATAGCACTCGGTCGCGGACAATCCCCACGTGGTATAAAGAAATCGGGCAGGCGTGTCAACTACATAGTAATCGACGATATCGACGACGACGAGATGTGTCTGAATCCCAACCGAGTGAACAAGGTGACCGACTGGTGCCTCACGGCTTTGTACGGCACCATGGATGCAGGACGCGGCCGTTTTGTCCTGGTAGGGAACCGTATCGGCAAAAAGACCGTTCTTGGCGATATAAGCGAAAGACCTGGCTTCTATCATACGGTCGTCAATATCCTTGACAAAAAAGGCAATCCGACATGGAAAGGCAACTTCACGAAAGCGGAAGTTGAAAAAATCCGCTCCGATATCGGCGAGAGACGTTTTCAGAAGGAATACATGAACAACCCTGTGAACGAGGGCACGATATTCGAGAAGAAGTACATCCACTACGGTCAGATGCTGCCGCTTCGCAAATACCGCGCCATTGTCGCATACACCGACCCGTCTTTCAAGGCGTCGAGTAGCAACGACTACAAGGCGACGATGCTTGTGGGTGTCACCCATACCGGGGAGTATCATGTCATCAGGGCGTTCGCCGATCAGACTAAAGTGTCGGATATGGTCGGCTGGCATTACCAGATAAGGGACTACGTTGGCGACACCCCGATAAAGTACTACATGGAGAGCAACTTCATACAGGACTTACTACTTGACGAATTCAAGAAGGTCGGCAACGAGACCGGCTTGCAAATACCCATCCTCGGCGACAAGCGCAGCAAGCCTGACAAATTCGCGCGTATCGAGGCATTGCAGCCTCTTTTCCAGCGCGGTGAGGTGATATTCAACGAAGATTTTAAAGGCACTCAGGGCTTTGAGGTTCTCGAGGAGCAGCTGCTGCTGTTTGAGAAAGGCTCCAAGGTGCATGACGACGCGCCTGACGCCCTCGAGGGAGCCATTTGGATATTAAGCAATAAAACACGAACCGCCGACACAAGATATGTCATTGGCGAGCGTAAATCATGGAGATACTAATTATGTTTCTAACACCATCAGAACTAACCAACAACTTGTACGGCCATGTGATTGACAATATCACACAGAACGACCCGCAAGTATCCGAACAGGGCATTTCCGCCGCCATAGGCGAAATGAAATCATATCTGGCAGCCTACGACGCAGACACCATTTTCTCGGCGACAGGGAGCGCGAGAAACCCCCTTATACTTGAAAACACCAAGGTAATAGCTATATGGAACATCCTGAAGCTGAGTTCCGCCGAGACTCTCTACGACACATGGAGAGAGAGATACGACAGGGTCGTTGATTTCATGACAAAAGTCGCCGAAGGCAAAATAACACCCGACCTTCCTGTCAGAACCGGCAGCGACGGCGAGATATCAATCAGAATGAGAATGGGGTCTAATCCAAAATTCACACACGACGTATGATGAAATTTCCTTCAATATTCAAATTGTCGGCTACAAACAAAGAAGCCGCCGTTACAAAGAAAGACAAGCGCATTATCTCGCGTGTCATCAAGAAACAGGAATCAATAACAAGAAGGGATATTGCGGACTGGAAAACGGCACGACTCGAAGCCACAAGAGCCGAGGAACCGCGCCAGCACCTTCTTCAGGTTCTTTACGACGAGATCATGCTTGACGCGAAGATGACCTCGCAGATAGGATTGAGAATAGACAAGTCGCAAGCCGCGGCTTTCTCGCTGAAAAAAGGCGACAAGGTTGACGAGGAGTCAACAAAGATACTCCAGGACTCAGGACTGTATGACACATTCGCAGAAGAAATAATCCTCGCCAATTTTTATAACCACTCATTGTGCGAGTTCTCTTTTGACAAAGGCAAACCCGTTGTCGATATCATTCCAAGGAAACACGTCTCACCTGAAGACGGTAAATTCTATCCTGATGTTTACGGTGACGGCGAAAAGTATAGGGACAGACCCGACTTCGGCACATTCATCCTGGAGTTCTATCCGAAAAAAGGTGACCTCGGACTGCTTAACAAGGCGGTGCCTTACGTGCTGATGAAGAAGTTCGCCATGTCATGCTGGTCAGAACTGTGCGAGATATACGGAATCCCGCCGCGCGTTATGAAGACCGACACACAAGACCCGACAATGCTTGAACGAGCCGAACACATGATGAAGGAAATAGGTGCTGCATCGTGGTTTATCATAGACACCACAGAGGAATTTGAATTCGCCCAAAGCACATCCACAAACGGCGACGTTTACAAGAACTTCATCTCCGTGTGCGACGAACATATCTCACTGCTTAACCTTGGAGCCGTCATCGGTCAGGACACCATCAACGGTAACAGGTCGAAGGAAGAGACATCAGTCCGTCTGCTTGATGCCATCGTGGAAGCCGACAAGCGCAAGATACAGTTCAACTTCAACCAGAAAATCATACCGGCTCTCGAGAGCCTCGGCATATTGCCTCAAGGCTTGCGTTTCGAGTTCGCACAGGCCGTTGACATCGAAAAGCTATGGAAGATGGTCGTCGAGGGCTCGCAATACTACACCTTCGATATAGAGTGGCTTAAGGATGTCTTCGGCATGAACATCACAGGGATGAAGTCTAATGAGATGCCACCAGAACTCCGTGGCAAGGTGTTTGATTTTTTCGCGTAAGCCCCTACTATAAGGGGCTGCACAATGCACTCCACAGCCTTTACGGAGACACGATCACGCTTTCGGACGCAGATGCCAAGCGTTTCAAAAAGGTTTCAAAAGCCTTTCAAAGGACGGTTAAATGGATGCATGGAAAGCAGTCATTCACTGCCGAGATGCTTTCCGAAGACGAGCCGCAAAAACTGATAAGAGAGACATTCAACGTGCTAAACCAGCCTTTGAAAGACCTCTCTGTATCGCAACACATACCCGAAGAGCTTACCAACGCTCTCAGTGAAAACGTGTTTTATTTCTCCGGATTCAAAACCTATCATGAGCTTAACGAGGCATCCAAGCTCTTGAAGGATAACAACGGCGGCATCAAGTCTTTCGACAGGTTTGCAGAAGATGTCAAAGCCATTAATAACACTTACAACCGCAATTATCTCGAAGCTGAATACGAATTCGCTACCGGTTCATCGCAGATGGCGGTAAAGTGGAAGGAGTTTGAAAAAGACGGCGACCGATATAACCTACAGTACCGCACAGCCAACGACGGACTTGTGCGACCCGAACACGCCGCACTCCACGGCATCACCCTGCCTCCTTCAGATAAGTTCTGGGATAAATACTATCCGCCTAACGGATGGCGTTGCCGATGCACAGCTGTACAGGTCAGAAAAGGCAAATACCCTGAAAGTGACTCCGAAGCCGCATGTAATGCAGGTGAGAAAGCCACCACGCATATAGGTAAGGATGGGTCTAATAAAGCACAGATATTCAGGTTCAATCCTGGCAAGCAGGAAAAAATCTTTCCTCCCAAGCATCCGTATCTGCCTAAAGGCTGCGGCAAATGTGAGTTTAGCAAACTGGCTTACAATCCTAACAGTGAGAAATGCAGAGCCTGCAAGATTATATCTGAGTGTTTCGAGCGACAGCCTTTGCTGCAGCCGAAAACCATCAAAGAATACGAAAATGGCGGCTCGCTTCAATACTATCCGATTATTGACACAAAAACGAGCGACTATATGAGAATAAAAGCCTCTGCAACAGCGTTTGCGGAACAGGGTCATAAAGTCGTAATCACACCAAAATTTGACGGTGGAAAATTCTGTCCGGACTATGATAATATATATGGCGGTTTGAAAGGCACGAAATATTACGGCAAATGTCCTGATTTTTCTGTTGACGGCATGTGGTATGAGCACGAAGGCTTTATAACGAACAATCCAAAACGGGCGTTCAATAATATGCTTAACCACGGAATTAAGCAATCCGACAGGCTGGTACTGGAAGATTGCGGACTTAGCGACGGTTATATGTTGCGTGCTGTCAATGGAAGAATTAAGGCGGGGAAGAAGGTGTCGGAGATATGGATTGCCGGCAATGGCCAAATACGGCTGCTATATAAAAACTGAAGACTAACCTCAAACGAGATTAGCCCAGTATTCGACGAATCCGCAGAATCGTCACTGCAAAAATATAAAACTTTTTAATACGCACAACATTTTTTTGAAAAAATTGTATGGAAGCAAAAGAATTGATTGACGATATCCTATCCGACATCCGTGTCGAGCTGCTCGACGAGTTTGACAAAAACTTCGAACGTAAGGGCTTTTTCGGCAATCCATGGCCGCCCCGTAAGTTCCAGAACAACAGAGGCTCGCTACTGATGCAGTCAGGTAAACTTCGTCGCTCGATCATAGCGGCCAGAGAAGGTGATGGCATCAGGTTCACCAGCTCCGAGCCTTATTCGGCCATACACAACGAGGGTGGCAGAATAAGGGTTACCGATAAGATGCGCAAATTCTTTTGGGCTAAATATGCCGAGACAAAAGACGAACAATGGAAATGGCTGGCGTTGAAAAAGGTCGGCAGCACGTTGACAATACCCGAGAGACGTTTCATTGGTGACGCCCCGGAAGTGAAAAAGATTGTGGAGGACATAATAGCGGAAAATGTCGAGCGTGCAGGAGAAAAGATAGCCATAGAGCTTCAGCAATAAAAAAGCCCCCAAGTTGACTCGGGGGCTTTTCGTTTATTGGTATTGTGGTGTGACGGACAGACCTGCCATCACTTCCACAACATTCCGCGGTGGTGCCTCGCATTTGAAAGCTGTGGCATATTTCAGCTCGTAGCATTCATATCCTTTCGTCGCAGGAATTCTCTGCATACTGATTCGCACCAACGGCACAAAGCTGTGAGAAGCGTAATGCTGCAGCGCATTGTGAACCGATTGTATGATGTCGAATATTGCGAAGGCATCCTCGCGTTGTGGCGAACCGGCGCTCGATGACAATGTGCGCAGATCTGCAATCGTAACTGTAAGGACTGCCTCCGCGTTCTGATAACCGGCGTTCAAGTCTTCGTACCTCACGCTGTCAACGTCTAAAACAGCGCATGGGAAGTTCACGGCCGGTCTCTCCTCATTAAGCTGTCCCCAGTCTTTGTCAATGTATCTCAAGACTGGCACTTTGTCTGAAAGCCTCGTCTGAACATCCAATAGTATTTGCTTTTCCATATTAAAACAGTTTTAGTTGTCTTTCGTCATCCATGTCCCGTTCCTCTTTTTTGATATTGGTCGAGATATAACGGAGAAGTGTTTTATAACTGCAGGGATACACCGGATACACGTATTTGCGCCAAACCCTGTAATATGATTTGGCTTGATTGCCGGGCTCATAGTGTTCTTGCACTATGTCGCACACATGCCTCATCCGCTCAAGCGTATTCCGATGATGCCTGCTTTTTCTCATTACTTATAAGGCTTGATGTCTATGATAACGGTTTTTGTCTTGACAACTCTGCCGCTGCCGTTACATAACGAGCAGGTACGTGTATAGATATCGTCTTTTTTACCGGTTCCGCCGCAGTCACCGCACACTTCTATCAAAGGCGTGAACTCAAAAACCTTAGCGTTTTCGGGTATTTCAATTTTTCGTGTTTTGCTCATTTCCTTACTTTTTTAAATTTTCAACATAATCTTTGAAGGCTTCCTTATGCCTTTGAATATCGTATGTGCGCCCAAACTCGTTTGCCCTTGGCTTGTGGGTGTTGTACTCTTGCGACTCACCCATCCTGATTTGAACGTATTCTCCGGCTTTCTCGCTGATGTAGCTGTTGAACCAGCCGACAATATCCTGCATTCCGATGCTGCCGTAAAACCTACCATATTGGCCTTTCATGGCGCGTCTGAAGACAATGTCAATATCGGCGGCGTTCACGTTGATACCCGATTCGATACAGACATCTATAACCGTTGAGGCTATTTCCGCGAGGCTCTCTGGAGGCAGCTGCTTTGTCAGATTCAGCAACGTCTCCATCCTTACAATCTGCATCACTATCAATGCCGCCGTCTCCTTGTATCCAAGCTTTTCGACAATCTTGTTTATCGAGGGGAAGTCGCTCTCTATCGATTGGCGCACCGTGACAATGCCAGCCTCGCGAACCGCCATCGACAATGACACAGGTGCAAGCGCTTTTGTAAGTGCCTCTTTAAGTACCTCGGGTGGTAGTGCTTCTTTAAAGATAGTCACAAGCGCGTTTTGCTCGTTCATAGCTGTTGTTTTGTTTGATGTTGGCGTATATCTTCTCGAAATCTTTCGCCAGCCCTTCAGGAGTGAAACGGTTGGCAAAGTACCACTTGTTGTCAAGCTGTTTAACCGCTTTTAAAAAGGCGTTTAAATTACTGACAAGGATGTCTTCAGTAACGACCACAGTGTCCTTGCTCTGACCCTCTACGGTCTTGTCAAGGATATGCTCAAGCAGCTGCTGCATCCATCTGAAGTCTGCTTTCGTGCCGGTGTAGCCTGTACTCTTGTATTCCATGTGACGGGCTTTGAACTCCTCCAACGCGCGGAACACCGGGAACTTGAAGCCTGTCTTTTTGTTCGACATCGACTCAAGCACCGCGTTTACAAGCTGCGTCTTGTCTTTTTTGGTCAGCTTCAGAGCTTCGTTAATTATTTCGTTTAAGTCCATTTTCTGCATTGTTTCTTGCGTTTTTCCTTTTGCGTCTGGCGCATTCGGGGCATTCGTTGCCCCAAACACGCCTGTCGTAATCATGACCACACACAGGGCATGTCGCCCAAACTTCGTGGTTGTTTGTGATGATTGGCATCATGACTCCGTCATCCCCAATGGCACCGACACCCATACGCCGTTCTCGTTCTTTATCTCGGCACGGATGAACTGCCGTGTCTCCGTCGGGTTGTATGATTCCTCGATAATCTTCACGCCCTCTATGAAGCGGTCATTGCCACTGTCGTTGGCCAATTTGCGAAGCTGCATCACGCGGCTTGCCTTGAGTGTGCCTTTTGCGTCGCGCGACAACAGGCGCAAAACCGCGTTGACCAGCGTCTGTGACTTTTCATCGGTGGCAAGGCTCTCGATGTACTCTCGCACCATCTTGATGCCCTCTTCAACAGTGTCGGTATAACTGTCGATGGTGTTTCTGCCAAGCGAGATGCGCATTGTGCCTTTCGAATTGGTGAATGTGTGCGAGAACTGACCGTCCTGTTTTGTCAGCATCAGTTCACTCTTCATCTCAAGGATGGTGTTGAAACTGTTAAGGATGCGAGCCTTCTTTTCCTTGATGTCTGATGACAGGGTTTGAAGTATCGGCATGCATGCCTCAATCTCTTCATCGACCATCTTGCGGTAAAGTGCACGTTGGTCTTTCGCTTTTTGTTCGGCCTCTTTCTTGGCCTTGTCAGCTTTGAACTTGTTATACTCCTCAAGTTCCTCCTGTGACATTTCTACTGTTTGTTTTTCTGACATGGTGTTATTGTTTTAAGTTATTCGTTATCCATATATTTTTCAGCACAACACCCCCAATTATGGGCATGCATATACCAGTGCTTTTTTTCGTCATAAACTCCATCATCATAAGCGATGAATCCTGCGATGTTCCAGCCAATCACAAACCCCAAAATAAGGGTCACTATTGCTATGCCAAAAGTTATCATTTCCCACCTCCTTTCATCACGACATCGTAAGTTCTCTTAACAGGATAAAAGTGGAAAGCAAAAACACGTTCATCGCAATACTTCAACTCTTTAGGGGTGCAAGAAATGTAATTATTGGAACTGAAGTCCACCTTCAGCTTTTTGGTACGTGGGTAGGCTGTATTAAGCTCTTCCACCTTTAGGCGTATTTCTTTGATTAATGCATCGCGCGAATTGTCATCGGCAATAAGGCAATTTTCAAACTGTTCGACAAACTTCTGTACCTCGGCGCATTTTTTGTTGGCCGCACTCCAGGTTTGAGGTTTTTCAATGTAGTACATCATAATTTACTTAGTTTTTAATTGTTAAACATCTAATATTTAGGTCAGTGGAGGAGCGCGGAATCGAACCGCAAAATTTCAGTGGGCAGAATATCCATTTTTAATTATTTACCTTTCTCCTCCTGCCGCTTATACAGTCCCGGAATGCGGCAAAGAACGTCACGGGGTACTGTTTGTCTTACTCTTCCGGATACGGATTGTGGTCATCCTGTTTGCTGTATCCGTTGTCTTCGCTATTTTCCATATCTCTTTCGTTTTAATTCAAACAAATCCCCGGTATGTCACCTTTCACTTTCACAACTGACTGCTTCCTGCAGAACTCGTTGTATATCCTCGTGAGCGTCGCGCCGTCGATGCGGTTGAAGTCGTGGTTTACCTCGGTCGGTACCAGTCCAGCTGCGCGAACCGCCACGCCTTTGATGTATTCGGCGGTGTGCTGTATGCCGCAGAGGTCAAGATAGCGACCGATGGCACGCATCACGCCTTTACGTTTGTGGTCGAGGTCGTCACGGCGTTTGCGCTCCTGTGGGTTGCGACGAAGCTCCTGCAGATAGCGGAGCAAATCCTGCGCCTCGATATAGCCGAGGTCTTTCAAGCTGCTGGTTCTGCCTCTGGTGAAGTCGCTGATGAAGTAGTGACGGCCATCATCGTCAAGACCGAGAGCCTTGAAGTTGAGAAACAGGCTTCTGCGCTGTGCATCGCTTATACCGCTGTTCTTAATCTTTGTTTCCATGGTCGAATGCTTTTTTGATTCTTGCTGGTATGACTATCATACTATTGCACATGTCACAGCAGGTGCCTTCATCAACTGGCCAGGCGTTATTGCCATATTCCTCGTAGGTTCCGCCGCAAATCACACATGTTATTTTATGTCCTGGTGTTTTCATTTTAATGGTTGTTTTATTTTCCGTTCCAATAAGCGTCTGCGCCTTTCTGCCACACCACAAACGGCTCTCCGCCACCGTAGCGCGACTGCGCAAACGCCTTGTAACCTTCAACGTAAATCTTCACAAATGAATCGTATTTGATGGCCTTGCCCACGTTGCCGCGAGGGTCTCTGCCGTCGGCGTGCGACACGAGGATAAACAGCTTGTGTGGAAACTCGTTGATAAGCCCGGTATAATCCTTGTAGGTCAAACCGGTGTACTGCAGCGAGTCTATTATCACAACCTGCGGACTGCGCTGTTTCGCAAGACGCTCACGGAGCATCGGCACAGTCTCTTTGTCGAGCAGCACAAACGACCGCTTCACGTCCGACATGCCGACATCCTCAATGGCCTTCTGCATCGACAGCGACAATCCCTCCTCGAGCGAGTCGTAAGCCACGCGAGTAAAACGCGCCATGTACCGAGCCAGCTGCAGGGCGAAACGTGTCTTTCCGTTTGCCGAGCCTCCCCAGATAATCCATCCGCCTTTTATCTCCGGGCAGCCGATTGATGCAAGCCACTCACCCTCGAAAGGAAGCACCTGCGGCTTGTAGTCGCGGATGTCGTTAACCGTCAAAGCGCGTTTTATTGCCATTTTAACACTGTTTAAGCGGTCATTCTCATCTGTCCGAGCGTTGCATGGATCTTGCGGCGTACGCGGCGCAAATCGCCCTCGGAATCGTTAATTATATTGTCGATGGCATCTGAAGCCGTGATGCCGTTAGCCTCACAGATGGCAGTGATGTCGGCTGCCGACACACCCTTCAGCTCAATGCACCTGCGTCCAAGGCGCGACCAGATCTCGTTGTAACCTTTCTTGTTGAGCTTGATGCCTCGCTCGATGCGCTTGCAGAGGTGGTTGGTGGCGCAAAGCACGATGCCGCACTCATCCTCAAGCTGGTTGTATAGCGTGATGAAGAAATAAAGCACCTGGTCACTCAGTTTGTCGGCCTCATCGAGTATTAGAAGCGGCGACTCCTGCATCTTCAGTGTGCGCACCGCCTCGTGCATCATCTCGCCGACAGTGAATCCTGTATAGTCGCGTCCGAGCGATGTGAGCAGCTCCGAAAGGAACATCTTGCGGTTCCAGTACTCGTTGCAGCACAACAGATAAGCCTGTCTGGTGTTGGCTATGTAGTTTTTGATGGTGAACGTCTTCCCGGTACCGGCATCACCTGTGATGGCCATCACCAGTGAATTGTCTTGAGCGTCCTGAAGATACTTGTTAAGGCGTTTAAAGCCGCGAGTCTCCACGGCCTCCCATTTCTCCTCTTTGTAGCCGATCTGCGCCGCCACGTTGCGCCACATGTCGTCTTTTATTAGTTCCCAGTTGTTGTTGAGCATCTGGCTGATTGTGGCAGCCGACACGTTCTTAAGCGAGTTGGCAGCCTTGTTTTGTGAGTCGTAGCGGTCGCAATAGTCGCGAAGCGCGTTGACGATGTTCTGTTTTCTGATGTTTTCCATAATGACTTAATTTTTAGTATTTAGTAACTTGCATAAATGTCCTCTTCAATTTCCGCAGGCTCAAACACCTCTTGTGCCTTGATAGCCAAGCGAGCGTCGTTGCGCCTGTCTTTGTGCTGGCCGTTGGAGTCGGTTATCATGAGCTTCTGAAGCGTATCGAGAGCCTTGGTGTCGTCGAGCAATCCGGCTGCTGTCTCCATGTAGTCGCCGAGCTGGTTGGCTATGCGGTGCTCCTGACGCTTGTTGAAGTCAAGCACACGGCGCAGCTGCTCCGCGTCGCCTTCCTTGCGGTCGGCCAATGCCATCGGCTGAACGTATTTCTCCTCGCACAGGAAGCGCAAAGTCTCATCCTCGCTCACCGCCAGCACCTTGCTCTTGTCGTCAGGATCGTAGCGCACCTCCCAGCGTTTGGAGGCGTATTTGCGGAAGTTCGGATCAAAGCAGTCGTAGTCGTGCTTCACACCGCCGATGGTGACCTTCAGGCCGCTGCCCTGCAGGAGGTTGCGCTGGCCTGTGGTGGCTCCAAAGAGCATCAGATATTGCTCGTATGAAAGAGCCGCGCGGCGTGTCTCAGGCATCTCCTCGAAACGTGCCATATACTCATCGTGGAGCTGGGCGCGTTCCGCCTCGATAAACCTCACAAGCTGTGCGCACACGCCGTCCCAGTCCGGGAAGTTGTGACGCATCTTGTTGAGGTAGTCGGAGTTCGGCTGAAGCTCCTTGCGGCTCGTCACGCCGAAGCCCGACCAGTTTATCTGAAGTTGGCAGTATTTCTTGTTGAAGTAGTTGAACCAAGGCTCAATGATTTTGGCTTTTGCGTTTTTCACAGCTGCTGGCGTGGCGTGTTCCGCCATACCGGTATAAGTCGGCATCATCTTTTTGATGGCGTAATTGTCCGACTGGAGCTGCGCCGTGCGGTACATCGCACCAAACAGCTCGGCTGTGTGCTTGGCTGCGTTGCGGAGAGCCTCCTTGATGAGTTCCGGGTTCTCGCGGTCGCCGATGGCGTAGCCTATCGGGTACTTGCAGCAAGCGTCCAGTACCACCACAATCGTCGGGCGGTTGTGATACACCGTCACGTTTTTGTCGTTGGTCTTCTGATACAGCAGCTCCGCATCCCAACCGTCCATCGTCCAGAACTGGAGAGGATAGTCAGGGGCTTGGCGTTTAACCTGCATCGCCTTGTTATTGCGATATGCCGTGGCACCGTGGCGGCGTGCGTATATCACGTCGTCGAGCTTTTCGCGCCAAACGGCAACAGTCCCCGAGCCTATCTTCTTCCAGTGCATCTGCTCGGCGAGCATATTATAGAGATAAGAGACCTGTTCATTGTCAAGGTTGCGAGGGTCGCTCATCAGCACCGCCAACGCGCTCTGCTGGTTGTTGTCAACCACCTTGGCTGCGTTGCGGTTCTGAGCCTTGTAAGCCTTGTGGATGAGGCTCTCACAGCCTTCGTCGATATAACGCTTGTATTTGCGCTCGAGGCTCCGGGCGTTGGCAGGCAGGGCGTGCGGATAGATCTTCGTGTCGAGCGACTGCACGCACTCCGATATCTCATCCCAGAAACGTGTCGATGTGTGGCCGAGGGCTGCGCGTTTTGCCCTACGGTTTGCGATGAGCTTGCGGATGCCTTCGAAGATGACCGCGTTGGCGTAATACTCGCGGCGTTTGTCGGGCTGGAGACCTTTGTCGCCAACCTTGTAAGTGTCGAAAAACTCAGCTATCTCGGCTGATGCCTCGATGCACTCCTCAACGGCGTTGGTCTTGGCGGTCTTGTATGGATCCGGAACCAGCTGCAGTACCTTGGTCTTGAACCTGTCGGGCAGGCTCTCAAACGCCACCAGCGCAGGTGTGCCGGCACAGGCGCGGCGCACAACAGTGATGTCGTGACGTGCGCTCAATTGCTTGTAATTTGGATAAGTGATAATGTCATTATCAACCAACCACTGGGCTTCAACCGCTAATGTGTTATTGTAATACTGCATTTTTTATTCCTTTCCTTTCGCTCGGTGGAGGGGAGTCGAACCCCTCGGGAACCATTCACCGATGCCGAGTATTCGATATTAAAGCTTTCCTTTGTCGTAATCGTCGAGCATTTCTCTTACTATCCCGAGTTTGTATTCGAGCGTGTTTTTCTGTGTGAGCAGATCCTTCTTTTGCGACTCGGTGTCGCAGCTGTTCATTTGGGCATCAATGTCCGAAATCTTTTGCTCGAGATTGCTTATCCATTTGACCATCATGTCTCTCATTTCGCATCTCCTTTCTGGAAGTCGAAAGCCTTGGCCATAAGTCCTCCGATGAATAACAGTGCCACGCCTGAAGCACGGTAGGCTAATT
>Ga0310786_10001814_pt1 | contig 33978 bp, 29 predicted proteins | sample AusTroGonzalo_MG_FD_203881 | JGI IMG/M metagenome (GOLD analysis project Ga0310786, IMG submission 203881) | Bovine rumen microbial communities from tropical cattle in Woodstock, Queensland, Australia - Gonzalo_03 (v2) (version 2) | ecosystem: Host-associated > Mammals > Digestive system >... | reverse complement strand
TAGGGGATGTGTTTACGTTATATACAGATGAAATAGATCTTCGGGTAACAGCCGTCACGGACACCATCATCGCCAGCTCGTCCGACAAGCGAGCCAGAAAGTGCATCTATTTGGAGATGGAATTGTTTGGTGTTTGTTCGGAGGCTGACATCTGGGTTGAGGGTATCGGCTCCCTGATTTACGGCATCACTGGAATGAATGTCATGTATACCGGCAGTGATTCTTATCTGGAGAAGTGTGTTGAGGAAGACCGCATACTTTATAGTCGGAGTGGCGGTGCAACAGGCATAGGCGAGGCGGAGCTATTTGAAAATGAGAAAATGAGAAATGGAGAGAATGAGAAACGCGGCGGAGTGTATGACCTCCAAGGCCGCCGAATCGGCGCTTCGCTAAATGATAAAGGACAAATGACAAATGAGAAACTGAGGAAAGGAATCTACATCCGCGACGGTCGGAAGGTGGTGGTGAAATAACGGCATCGGACTATACGGACGAATACGGACTATACGGTCACACTTATCTCACAGATCTCACAGATGATGTGATTCAAGGAGATCATGGAAGAAAAAAGGAGCGTAAGATAAAAAAGTTGGTGAAATAATTGGAATTTTCAGAAAAAGTGCTTATCTTTGCAGCGTCAACAAAGAAGTGCATTCGTAGGGTAGGAGCCCCGTTTGTATCGGCAAGCGACCTGCTGATGATGACACTCTTCAAGCTCCGTCTAAGACAAGAGCCCCGTTAGTATAAAATACCGCTATGATAGTTACACGGAACATAACAGATATGTATATGATGGTCTTGGCATCACTGAGCAATAGCGACAAGCTCGACCTGATAGCCAAGCTGTCAAATTCCATGCGTGAAGGAGCTGACCAGAAGCGCATGCGGCCTGACCTGCGCACCTGTTTCAAGGGAGATTGGAGCGACGTAGATGAAGACAGCTTGAGAAATCATGAGTATCACGGACGAACCATAGAGAGTTGGTAAGACCATGAAACAATATTTGCTTGACACTGATGTCTGCATAGAAATCATCACGTCAAACCTGTTAGTCGAATTCGTAAAACTGAATTGATTGAATTACAAACCATAAATAATATGTAAACGTCTATGGCAAGACAGAACACAATATCTTTTTCTCCTACAGCAGCAGAGATTTCACCTGTTGATGCGCTTTGGGTACTCATTCAGGGGCAGACCAAAGCAGTACGTAAAGCTTTGACCAAACGCCTCATTGAGGATGAGCAGATAGCCAAGGCCAAGCAGGAAACCATGGTGAAAGAAACACTGACCAGAGCATTCGACGAACTCCATGCAGGAAAGGTATATGATGACGCTCGCTCTCTGTTTGATGATTAGACTCACAAATCCATGAAAGTAACGTTCAAATACCTTCCAGAGTTTGAAAGGCAGGCAAAGGACTTGAGGAAAAAATACAAGTCTTTCAAGGATGACTATAACACGTTCCTTGATGAACTTGAGCAAAATCCTTTCGGAGGAGAACCTCTTGGGCACCACACTTACAAAAACCGAATGGCAATTGCTTCCAAAGGTAAAGGCAAAAGTGGTGGTGCTCGAGTTATCACCTATAATATTCAAAAAATAGCAGATGACGAAATAGTGATAACGCTTATGACCATCTATGATAAAAGCGACATCGCCAACGTCTCAGATGCCTATTTACGCAGTTTAGTGAAATTAATCGAGAAATAATTGTTGCACCTTTAAAAAGACTATAGCGTATGACTTAGACTACAGACTTTAGACATATACGTTGAAGCGTCCGCTTTGATTCTTGTTTCCGAATATCGCCAATATAGAAGAAATTGTCAAGAGCAGAAGTTGACGGTTCGCGCCTGATGGCGTGAGCCTTTACTCGTTTAAGACAATTAGGTGTTTGGCGATACCTCGGAAACGTAAGCGAAGTAAATTGCTCACGTTTTCTTTTTGTGTGAATTCAAACATGATAATCAAATAAAAACATAAACAATATGAGAAAACAAATTTTACATAGACGTCTCGAAATATATAAAGCAATGAGATACTTGAAGGCATTATCATTCATCGTTTTACTTGCTTTCTGTCTTACGATAGAGGCAACCCATTCTGTTCTAAGCAAACCAACGCTTAAGGTGTTGGATATTGGCAATAGCTTTACCAACGATGCAACAGCTCTCCTTCCCTTTATTACGGAAGCCAGTGGTTCTGATGTCAGTAACATCTGCCTGTATAAGGCCATCAGAAGTAGCGGCTCATTTAAGAGTTGGTATGATGTCTATTGTGATAATGATACTGCCTATACATATAATATTAAAAAGGTGTTTGGCGGACTAAGTGCCAATGTCAGTACGGGGAAAGGTTCCAAGGGAAATGGTTCGCTTTTCAGGAAACTGCTGATGGATGAACAATGGGACGTCATCATCATTCAACCCTATTATTATGGGCTAGGGAACGGCTCAAGTCTTGAAGGCTATTTAAATAAATTCATTTCTGTTATCAAGGAGCATCAGCCTAATGCGGTCATAGGTTTTCATATTGTACATAGCCTATGGGATTATCACAAAAGTAATAAGGAAGGTTCGTCATACGAGAGATGGAAACTTATCTGTTCTGCTACAAAAAGTTTGCAAGAGGAGTATGGAGTTGATTTCATTATTCCATACGGGACTGCCATTGAGAACCTGCGGTCTAGTTCGCTGAATAACGAATACGACTTGACAAGAGACGGACTCCATCTGGCATACGGGTTGGGGCGATATACTGCCGCCTGCTGTTATTATGAATCATTGATTGCACCACGTAGTGGCATTTCCATACTGGGCAATACTGCCAGATATGATGCAAGTCAGGCACCAAGTAGCCAATATCCTTCAATCAGTGTTACAGATGAGAATGCTCAAATTGCCCAAAAAGCTGCAGTTTTGGCCATAGAGCCTGCGACCTGCGTGAAGGCAGTATGGATGAATGGGCCAATGCCTCAGGTGGGGTACGGTGCTGCTGAAGACGAAGCCGATGGTAGTGCCACAGTTACTGATTATTTAGTTTGTGTAAGATAAGATTGAAATCAAGAATAATATACGCGCTTGCTGCATTCCTGTGTCTGTTTGTTGTTATAGTCTATTGCAACTGGCGTTATGAGGTCATTGCCGTCCACTCCTTTTATGGAGATGACCAACATGAACTGAAAGTGATGACATGGAACGTGCACTGTCCGAACGGTGCTGACAGCGAGAGACAGAGGGAGATTGCAGAACTGATATTAAGGGAAGATGCAGATTTCGTACTTCTGAACGAGTATCAGCAGGATAGTTGTCAAGTGATGGATTCGCTCCTTAAAATGAGATATCCGTTTACAGAGGAACGTCGGAGTCACAGAAGAAGTGGTGATATATTTTACAGCAAACGATAGATGACAAACTCCGGGTACGTAAGCTGCGCGAAGACACCATGACGGCCATCAAGACACTGGAAGATGTGTCGGGACAGCAGGTGGTGAGCTATAGGGCACCGGCCTTCTCCATCACCCATGAGAATCCGCCGACTGTAGGGGCCGGCCCCGTGCCAGCCCGCACCGCCATCAGGCGGTATGTAAACGCGAAGACACAGACTATACGGCATCTGGCGATACGGACGAATACGGTCTATACGGTCACACTGATCTCACTGATCTCACAGATAATGCGATTCAAGGAGATTATGGAAGAAAAAAGGGGCGTAAGATAAAAAAGTTGGTGAAATATTTGGAATTTTAGAAAAAGTTCTTATCTTTGCATCGGAAAACAACAGGGCTTCAGAATACCGCGTCGGATTGCAGATCCGGAGGGAAGGGGTCAGAGGTCCTGTTCGCTTATAATAAACAAGAATACAGTTTTCTGGGGTGAGGAATTCTACGTAGCAGGCGAGACCTTCGATACCCCCACCGCTATTCATCCCAGCCACCAGTCAGTTGTCAGCAATGCCAGTCATGCACTCTTCGACCTCCAAGGCCGTAAGCTCACACAGAAGCCGCATAAGGGAGTGTACATCAATGACGGGCTTAAAATTGTGGTGAAATAACGGCATCGGACTAAACGGACGAACACGGACTATACATACACGGACTAAACGGACACGGACAATGTTAAGGCATTGCTGTCCGCTTAGTCCGTTTAGTTTGTTGTTTCAACACTCTTGTCGGTGGGCTGTTGACAAAAGTATGATAGTTAGATAGGCAAAATTTACGTTAAACTATTGTAAAGCGCCCGTTATTTGGGTTTTTAGTAGTAATTTTGCAGCCGTGAAACAGAAGACGGCCATCTTGTCACTGTTTATTGCCTTCATTTTCATGTGGGCATGTACGCCTTTTACGCTCTACCGAGAAGGTAAAAAAGAAGCGAAGAAGGCGGCTGCCGTATTGTCGGAAGCGGGAAAGGGCGAAGCTGCGCTTCTAAAGAATAAAGAACAAATAATAAAGGATAAAGAACAAATAATGAAGGATAAACTTGGTGGCGTGGCTGAGGTGCCTCAGGACACGGTGGCTGGCGGTGCTTCGTACCTAAATGATAAAGAACAAATAATAGAGGATAAACCTGGCGGCGAGACGGCTGAGGTGCCCCAAGACACGGTGGCTGGCGGTGCTTCGCACCTAAATGATAAAGAACAAATAATAAATGATAAAGAACAAATAATAAATAATGGTTCGACGGGCTCACCACAAGATAAACTCGGCGACGACGTGGCTGCCGCTAAGCTGAAGCGAGACACGACGACGATGGACTCGCTTGAGCTGGCCATCTACAAACGCAATAAGGCCGTTGACGACTCGCTGGCTTTGGATAGCATCAACCGGTGTAAGAAGAACGGTATAGACGCGCCGGTGAAGTACTCGGCCAAGGACTCGCTCATCTATGAGGCGGGCAGTGGTATGGCTCATCTGTATGGCGACTCGCACGTGGAGTACCAGAACATGGACCTGAAGAGTGAACAGATTTACATGAACCTCGACTCGTCGCTGGTCCATGCCACGGGTATCGTTGACTCGTTGGGCGTGAAGATGGGAACGCCGGTGTTCAAAATGGGCAGCGACGAATATGAGAGCGACACGATGGCGTTCAACTTTAAGACGAAGAAGGGTCTGATTTCGCAAGTCTATACCCAGCAGGAGGATGGTTTCCTGACGAGCGAGTTGTCGAAGCGCGGTGCCGATGGTGAGCTGTTCCTGAAGCATGGCCGTTACACGACGTGCGACGAACCGCACCCAGACTTCTATATTGCCATGTCGAGGGCAAAGGTGCGTCCGGGCAAGGACGTGGTGTTTGGCCCTGCCTATCTGGTGGTCTGCGACGTGCCGTTGCCGCTGGCTGTCCCGTATGGTTTCTTCCCCTTTACGAAGAGCTACAGCAGCGGATTTATCATGCCGACCTACGGCGACGAGACCGAGCGCGGTTTCTACCTGCGTGACGGCGGCTACTATTTTGCCATCTCGGACAAGATAGACCTGAAGCTGATAGGTGAGATTTACACGAAAGGGTCGTGGGGCCTGTCGGGGGCGTCGAACTACCGCAAGCGCTATAAGTACAGCGGTTCGTTCAATGCCAGTTACCAGAACACTGTCACTGGAGAGAAGAATATGTACGACTATTCGAAGCAGACCAGCTTCAAGGTTGTATGGAGTCACCGTCAGGACCAGAAGGCCAACCCCTACTCGAACCTGTCGGCCAGCGTGAACTTTGCCACTACCGGCTATGAGACCAATAATCTGACTTCGATGTACAACCCGCAGGCGAAGACACAATCGACGCGAACCTCTTCTGTTTCATACAGCACGAACTTCTCGAGTCTGGGCTTGTCACTGTCAACAACGATGAACCTGAACCAGAACATGCGCGACTCGACGATAGCCCTGACACTGCCCGACGTGAATGTCACGGTGTCGAGGTTCTACCCCTTCAAGCGTAAGAAGATGGCGGGTAAAGAACGGTGGTACGAGAAGATCTCGATGAGCTATACCGGCCAGATCAGCAACTCCATCAACACCAAAGAGGACAAACTGCTGCACTCGAGCCTGAACCGTGACTGGAAGAACGGCATGCAGCACCAGATACCTATCAATGCCAACTTTGCACTGTTCGATGTCATCAACCTGAACCCCTCGATCAGCTTTACTGACCGCACCTATCTGAACAAGACGATGAAGTCGTGGGACGAGACGTCACAGCGTGAGGTGGCCGACACATTGCACGGGTTCTACAATGTGTACAACTGGTCGATGTCGCTGTCGGCAACGACGAAGCTCTATGGTATGTACATCCCGTCCAGGAAGATCTTTGGCGATAAGATTGAGGCCATCCGCCACGTCCTGACACCTTCGCTGAGTTTCCAGTATGCGCCAGACTTCAGCAGTACGCGCTATGGCTACTACGAGACCTACCAGAAGACTGATGCGAAGGGCAACGTGACGCTGGTGGAGTACTCGCCCTACCAGAATGGCAAGTACGGCGTGCCCGGCAAGGGAAAGACCGGCTCCATCAGGCTGGGGCTGTCGAACAACGTGGAGATGAAGGTCAAGTCGGATGCCGACACGGCGAGTACGAAGAAAATCATAAGCCTGATAGACGAGCTGGGAGCCGACATGTCCTACAACATGGCTACTAAGGTCAGGCCGTGGAGCTCACTGAACACCACGCTGCGCCTGAAGCTGACGAAGAGCTACACGTTTAACCTGAATGCTGTCTTTGCCAGCTATGTCTACGAAGCCGACTCCGTGGGTGCCACGCCTCGTGAGAGTGAGACCGTGACTTACTGGGAGAAAGGTAAGATAGGCCGCTTCCAGGGCATGTCCCAGAACCTGAGCTATACGTTGGACAATACGAAGGTGGCTGACCTGTTCAAATGGTTGCGCGGCGAGAAGGTGACCAAGAAGAAAAAAGATGAAAAGGATACTGAAAACGACGAAGAAGAGGACGAACTGGACGTTGATACCAACATAGACAAGGACTTGGAGGCCGGCAAGCATGGTGCCAAGAAGGAAAATGCCGGAAAAGCCGAGACTGACGACGACGGTTATATGACGTTCAGCCTGCCTTGGTCGCTCAGCTTCGGTTACGGTATTACGATGCGTGAGAATACAGACGTGTCGAAGTTCAACTATTCAACCATGCGCTATCCATACGCCTTCACCCAGACACTGAACATGAGCGGTAACATCCGTCTGAGCGACGGCTGGAATATATCGTTCTCCAGCGGCTACGACTTTGAAAACAAGAAGATATCGATGACCACAGCCTCACTGTCGCGCGACCTGCACTGCTTCAACATGTCGTGTTCGGTGGTGCTGGCGCCCTATACAAGCTACAACTTCTCGTTCCGTTGCAATGCCTCGACACTGACCGACGCGCTGAAATACGACAAGCGCAGCGGTTACTCGAATTCTGTGCAGTGGTATTAGAACCCAACCCCTCCCGATTGGGAGGGGAGATGTGGTTGCAGGATTGGAAAAAGGTGTTGTTTTTATAGTTTCATCAGCTCATCGAGCGAATCCTGCTCGCCGACAATCCAGATGATGTCGCCTTCTTCGAACTTCCGCTTGGGACTGAAGGGCGTGAGGTTCTCTTTTCCTTCCTCCAAGCCGACAACCATGCAACTGTAGATACTGCGTATGCCGCTTTCCTCAAGCGTCTTGCCGACGAATGGGCTGTCGCCGCTGATAATCAGCTGGCGCAACTTCATTTCGCGGCCTTCCAGCTCGAAGTCGTCGGGAATGAGGTCGGTCTCCAGGTCGTGGGCAAAATTGGCCAACTGCTGGTCGCTACCGATGACCTGCAGACGGTCGCAGGGGAAGATGGGGTAGTCGCCGTCGGGGATGTTCAGACGGAAGCCGCCGCGGAGGATGCTGCTGACGTGAACGCCGTATTTCTTGCCGAGGTTCAGGTCTTTCAGCGTGCTACCCATCCACAGGGAGTTGGCTGGCACCTCAAAGTCGGCGATGTGAATGTCACGGTCGAGCAGCCGCCCTTCGTAGAGCGGTTTCTTCTTGCCGTGTACTTGTGCCTCGATGTCGCGTGAGCGCAGGTTGTTGATGAACAGTCGCTCCAGCAGGATGCTGTTGCGCTTGATGCGGCGTGACAATACCATGAGTATCACGGCTATCAGTCCGATGGTGAGCAAGATGGCCGGTGCGAAGTGGCTCAGGTAGTGGCAGATGTAGAAGACGAAGCCGACGGCAATGGCAGAACGCACCAGCACCGTGAACAGCAGTGTCGGGCGGTTGCGGTTGCTCTCGGCCCACAGTGCCTTCCATTCATCCGAGCGGTTCTTCTTCATCACCATGGCTCGGAGGAATGGCGAGATAATCAGCACGGTGAGTAGGCCGGTGATGAGGTCGGGAACGGAAATGGTGAAATTGAACACCGAGAACTGGAAATTGAGCAACCGTCTGAGAACCGGCAATATGAAGGTGAACATCAGCGCGATGGCTGCCGATGAGAGTATGCCGTAGACGATGGTGTTGACAGCCATCTGCGTCAGCAGCTGCTTCCACTTGCTCGACTCGGCGCTGGTAGTGTGACTCATCGACAGGTGGTTCAGCGACTGTATGATGCGCGACGGCAGTCGGTGCTCCAGTGCGCTATAAGCCGGTGTGGCGAGCCGTATCATGTAAGGTGTGAGGAAAGTTGTAATGACTGATACGGCCACCACGACCGGATATAGGAAGTCGCCGATGACGCCGAGCGAGAGACCCAGCGAGGCGATGATAAACGAGAACTCACCAATCTGAGCCATGGAGAAGCCGCAGCGCATGGCCGATTTCAGGCTCTCGCCACCCAACATAAAGGCAGCAGAACCGAAGATGGCCTGACCTATCAGGATGGTGAGCACTAGTACGGCGATGGGAAGGGCATAATCGACGATAATCTGCGGGTCGACCAGCATACCCACGGAGACGAAGAAGACGGCTCCGAACAGATTTTTCACCGGTTCTACGAGCTTCTCAATGCGTTCGGCTTCGATGGTTTCTGCCAGGATGCTGCCCATGATGAATGCACCGAAAGCCGACGAGAAGCCCACCTTCGTCGAGAATACGGCCATGGCACAGCAGAGTCCGAGTGACACGATGAGCAGCACCTCGGCGTTGATGAGGCGGCGGACAGAGCGCAGGAACAGCGGTACAGCAAAGATACCCACCACCAACCACAGCACGAGGAAGAAGCCTATCTTCATGATGGAGCCAATCATCTGACCGCCGTCAGGGTTGGAGCCACTGGCGATGGCCGACAACATGACCATCATGACGATGGCGAGTATGTCCTCGAGAATGAGCACAGACATAACCAGTCCAGTGAATTGCTGTTGCCGGAGTCCGAGGTCGTCGAACGCCTTATATATAATAGTGGTGGACGACATGGCGAGCATACCTCCAAGGAAGATGCAGTCCATCTTCGACCAGCCGAAGACATGGCCGACGCAGATGCCGAGCATGGACATGCAGAAGATGATGGTGACGGTGGAGATAATGGGCGATGCTCCCATCTTCAGGATCTTCTTGAAAGAGAAGTCGAGTCCGAGCGAAAACAGCAGGAACATGACTCCGATGTCGGCCCACAGGTGGACGTTCTCCGTGTCGGCCACGGATGCGGTGTAGGGCATGTGTGGCGACACAAGGAAACCGGCCATGATGTAGCCGAGTACGAGCGGCTGCTTGAGCCGTTTGAAGACGAGGGTAACAATGCCTGCGACGACAAGAATGAGCGCGAGGTCTTGGATAAGAGTTGGTAGTTCTGCCATACTTTAGGAGTGAGAGTTATGATTGGCTGTAAGTTCGCATATTTTGACAATTACTTGTATGGCCTTCTCCATGGACTGAATGGGGACAAATTCGTATGGACCGTGGAAGTTTATGCCACCAGCAAAGATGTTGGGACACGGCAGACCGCGGAACGACAGCTGAGCACCGTCAGTTCCGCCACGGATCGGTTTCACCTTCGGAGTCACCCCGCATGCCTCCATCGCCTTCAGCACCACGTCGATGACATGCTTCTGCGGGTCTATCTTCTCCTTCATGTTGTAATACTGGTCCTTCACTTCTAACGTCACCGTCCCCTCGCCATAGCGTTCGTTCATCCGCTTGGCACACTCCTGGATGAAGCGCTTGCGGGTCTCAAAGCGGTCGCGGTCATGGTCACGGATAATGTACGAGAGCTTGGCCTGCTCAATGTTCGATGTGATGCCCAGCAGATGGTAGAACCCCTGATAGCCCTCGGTGGTCTCAGGAGTCTCGTCAGCAGGCAGCAGTTTGGCAAACTCGGCTGCCAGTGCATTGGCGTTCACCATCTTGCCCTTGGCATAGCCTGGATGGACGCTGATGCCCTTGATGGTCACCTTCGCCGATGCGGCATTGAAGTTTTCGAACTCCAGCTCTCCCACGTCGCCGCCGTCCATCGTGTAGGCCCATTCGCAACCGAAACGCTCCACGTCAAAATGATGGGCACCCATGCCAATCTCCTCGTCGGGGTTGAAAGCAACACGGATCTTGCCGTGCTCGATTTCCGGATGTTGCTGGAGGTAGACCATGGCCTGGACAATCTCGGCAATACCCGCTTTGTCGTCAGCACCAAGCAGGGTCGTACCGTCAGTCACAATCAGGTCCTCACCAACGTGTTCCAGCAGCTCTGGAAACTTAACGGGGCTGCTCATAATACCCTCAGAAAGGACGATGTCCTTCCCGTCGTATTGCCTGATAACACGTGGCTTGATATTTGCCCCAGAACAGTCGGGACTCGTGTCGTAGTGGCTGATGAAGCCTATCGTCGGAACACGCTTCTCTGTGTTCGGGGGTAGGGTGGCATAGATATACCCCTTCTCGTCCATTTCCACCTCGTCAAGTCCCTCAGACTCAAGTTCCCGTTTCAGATACTCTGCGAAGACAAGCTGCTTGGAGGTACTCGGTACACTCTCCGAGTCTTCTGCCGATTGTGTGTCGAACTGTGTGTAGTTCAGAAATCTCTTTGTGATGTCCATAATAATATAGTATAGTAATATGCTTGCAAAGGTACGAAAAATTTCTATATCACTCCGCTTTTTCCTGACTTTTTTTTCACCATTGGCTTTTTTTTGCATAATTATTTGGCAGAACAGGATATTTTGTGTACCTTTGCAGCCGTTATAGCACTCTGTTCCTATTGAATCTTGCGAGCTTCGGGCTCTCTGTGCGGAGGTGGAGTAGATGTCCTATATCCTTTGTGCAGCTGTCAAGTCTCTCTCTGGAAGCTATGAAAAAGTGCTTCTGGGAAGAGGGGAAGATTTGCGCTTATAGGATGAGGAAATATTATAGTATATGTACAACGAACGACATACGTGGCTGGTAATACAAACGTTCAATCGACGTGAACTCGATGTGAGTGCCTTTCTGACAGAGAAAGGCTTGAACCATTTTATACCGATGCGGTATAAGGAACGGTTCGATGGCTATGACAAGAAACCCAAGCGTGTGTTGCTGCCCGTTGTACACAACTATATTTTTGTTGAAAAGACTCTTGGCGATGACGAGATGGAGAATATACTGGCAGAATGTCCCTACCCATCACGTTTCTTGAAGCCAAAAGACTCCGACCGTCCAAGCGAAATCCCAAACAGGGATATGTTTGAATTCAGGATACTTTGCGACCCGCAGTACGAAGAGAAGACGAGAATCGAGGAGAATGTAGAAGATTTGGAGATAGGCAGGGCCGTGGAAGTCGTTCACGGCACCTTCGCAGGAATCAGAGGTCGCTTGATTAGGAAAAAGAACCATTATTGGTTAATCAAGACCTTAGCGGGAATCAGCGTACAATTACGCATTACACGGTGGTTTTGCAGACCAATATAATTAAGGTAAAGAAGATAAAAATATATACATTTATGAATATGAAACGTAAATTAGTTACGGGGCTGATGGCCTTGTTTTTTATGTTTCCTGTTGGTCTGTCTGCTCAGTCGGGCTTGACAGACACACAGGTATTAGAGTTAATTCAGAGTGAGAGCAGGGCTGGAAGAACTCAGGCTCAGATTGTGACCAAGCTGGTTCAGCGAGGCGTGACGATTGATCAGATTCGACGTATTCGCGACCAGTACAGTAAGCAAATCAGCCGTCGTAATCTGAGTGGAGCGGCTGATGCTGCTGTGAATGAGGCCGCTAACCGGATGCGTACCAGCAATAGCGGTGTCAATCAGGAAATGTCCAGTGGAATGGTTGCTACTGAAGATGCTTCAATGAGCAAAATCCTCGATCAGGGGAATGGCAAATTTGAGCGTGACTTCCTCTTGCAGCAGGATAAGTATGAGCAGAATCTCATGAATACGAAGAAGGTTTTTGGACGTGATATATTCAATCAGCAGTCACTCTCTTTTGAGCCAAACATGAATATTGCCACTCCTCAGGATTATGTTTTGGGACCTGGCGATAAAGTGCTGATTGATATCTATGGCGCTTCCCAGAAAACCCTTGAACTGACCATTTCGCCAGAGGGCACAATAACCGTTCCAGGCTTTGGACCTATCGCCGTGAGTGGAATGAGTGTCGCTTCTGCTAATGCGAAGATTCGCAGCCAGCTTGGTTCACGCTATTCCAGCTCTAATGTGAAGATGACCGTCGGTCAGACCCGTACAATCATGGTCAGTGTGATGGGTGAGGTGGTCACCCCCGGAACCTATCATCTTTCTGCCTTTGCCACTGTTTTCCATGCTCTTTATATGGCAGGTGGCATTAGTAATATCGGTACTCTCCGTAATATCCGTGTCATTCGCAACGGTCGCCCTGTGACTGTTGTCGATATTTATGAGTACATCCTCAACGGTCGTTTGGCTGGCAACATCCGTTTGCAGGAGGGTGATGTCATCCAGGTCGGCCCATACGATTGTTTGGTGGACATTGCCGGTAGTGTAAAACGCCCGATGAGCTATGAGATGCGCAAAGAAGAAAGTGTGGCTACGCTGCTGAAATATGCTGGTGGTCTTACGGGTGATGCCTACAAGAAGAGTGTCAGGCTTACTCGTAAGTCCGGTGCCCATTATACTGTCTATACCATTGACGAATTTGAGCAAGCCTCGTTTAAGCTTGACGATGGTGACTCGGTGGTTGTTGATGGTCTTCTCGACCGTTTCGAAAATACAGTGGAGGTCCGTGGTGCTGTGTTCCGTCCTGGACAGTTCCAGCTGGGCAATGAAGTGACCTCTGTCCGCTCGCTGATACAGCAGGCTGACGGTGTAACCGAGGACGCCTTTACGGCTCGTGCAGTACTTCACCGTCGTAAGGAAGACCGCTCTCTTGAGGTTGTTCCCGTTGACCTTGGCGGCATCTTGAGTGGGTCGGTGGCTGACATTCCCCTTCGCAGTGAAGATGTCCTGTTTGTCCCGACCCAGTCTGACCTTCGTCAGGTGCGTACTTTGAGCATTTATGGTGAGGTTTTGAGTCCTGGTGAGTATGAATATGCATCGAATACAACCCTTGAGGACCTGATACTTCAGGCTGGTGGATTGACAGATGCCGCTTCGGTAGTGAAGGTCGATGTGTCACGTCGTATTATTGATCCGAAAGCCACGGAAGCATCTTCTGACAGGGCAAAAACTTATTCTTTCTCTTTGAAGGAAGGATTTGTCATTGATGGAGAAGCTGGCTTCATACTTGAACCCTACGACGTAGTGCAGGTTCGTAAGAGCCCGGCATTCCAGACTCCTCGACAGGTGTCTGTCGAAGGTGAGGTGACCTTTGAAGGAAAATACACACTTGATAAGAAAAATATGCGTTTGAGCCATTTGATTGAAGCAGCTGGAGGCTTGACTCCTGATGCTTATGCTAAAGGTGCCCGTTTGATTCGTACTATGAACGATGATGAGAGAGCCCGAATGGAAGATGCCTTGGCTGCAGCCCGTCAAAGCCAGGAGGATAAAGACTCTGTAGGTTTGGATAAGCTTCAGACAAGCAACACGTTCGTCGTTGGCATAGAACTCGACAAGGCTCTGGAGAATCCTGGAAGTGACTATGACATAGTGATTCGTGAAAAAGACCGTTTGGTCGTTCCTGAGTATAATGGAACCATCCGTGTCAGTGGCGATGTCATGTTCCCCAATACTGTGCCTTACGATGAAGGCAAAAACTATAAATGGTATGTGAACAAGGCTGGCGGTTTCGGACAGCGGGCCAAGAAGAAGAAAACCTATATAGTCTATCAGAATGGTATGATTGCCCAGGTTGGACATGGTGCCAAGATTGAGCCAGGCTGTGAAATCATTGTGCCTTCGAAGCACAAGGGAGAAGCTCTCACTGCTGCTGCATGGATGGGTATTGGTACCAGTGCCGCTTCTATTGCAAGTATGATTGCCACTATTGTTTACATGACAACCCGTTAATAAAAAGCTGAATCTTATGGAACCGAATACACAGCAATCTATACAGACCCCGCAACCCTCGCAGCGGAAGAAAAAGAACAATATTGACTATATGAAAATAGTCAAGTTGTTGTGGAAGAATAAGAAGGCATATTATAAGATAATGGGCTTAGCCGCCTTTGTGGCTCTTGTCATTTGTTTCTCCTTACCGAAGACCTATACCTGTCAGGTTATGTTGGCTCCGGAATTGACCACAGCCCGTACTAGTGGTTCATTGTCGGCATTGGCTGCTTCTTTTGGTATGAAACTTGGTTCAGGTGCCTTGGGTAATGAAGCCTTGTTCCCGACTCTTTATCCGGATTTGATGAATTCTGTAGATTTCAAGACGAGTCTTTTCCCCATAAAGGTTCATAGGGAAGACAGTACCCGTGAGATGACTTATTATGACTACATGATGTACGAGCAAAAGAAGCCATGGTGGACGTCAGCTATCTCAGGAACACTTGAAGCCTTGATTAGTCTGATAGCAGTGAAGGACACTTCAGAGACCTCAGACGATGTAGATCCTTTCCGGTTGACTAAACGTCAGGCCAACCTTGTAAAAAAGATTGACAAGAATATTGTTTGCGACGTGGACCAGAAAACCATGGTCATTACCATACAGGTAAAAGACCAGGATCCATGGATTGCAGCCACGATGGCCGATTCTGTGAAAGCCCGGCTTCAGGACTTTATTACCAATTACCGTACCAATAAAGCCCGTATTGACTTGGATCAGATTCGCCAACAGTACCAGCAGGCCAAGCATGATTATGACCGGTCCAGACAATTATACGCCGAATTTGCAGATGCTAACCAAGATGTGATTCTCCAAGGGGTACGTATGAAACTGACTGAGTTAGAGAATGAGATGCAGTTGAAATTCAACGCTTATAGTACTTTGACTCTTCAGTTACAGGGTGCAGAAGCAAAAGTCTTGGAAGACACCCCGGCGTTTACGACTCTTCAGAGTGCTACGGTGCCTGTACAAAAGACAGGTCCGCCACGTAAGAAAATCATGCTTTTTTTCCTTTTTCTGGCCTTCATCTACAAGTCTGCTAAGATTCTCAATAAGGAAGGCCAACTTAAACCCCTTTTTGGTTTGTCATAAATAATAAATAATGAGTACTGATACCATTACAGTCACTTCTCCTTTACTTCCTAATCTTGACGAATTACATAAGTTACTTCAAGATATTTGGGATGCGAAGTGGATTACCAACATGGGACAGTTCCACAAACAGTTGGAACAGTCTTTGGCAGATTATCTCCATGTGCCATATGTGTGTCTTTTCACCAATGGTACTTTGCCATTGATGACTGCTTTGCAGGCTCTTCGTATTACTGGCGAGGTTATAACTACACCTTATAGCTTTGTTGCGACAACGCACTCTATTTGGTGGAATGGATGTAAGCCCGTATTTGTGGATATAGACCCTGCAACAGGAAATATGAACCCAGACAAAATAGAGGCAGCCATCACCCCAGCTACTACTTGTATCATGCCTGTACATGTCTATGGTAAACCATGTGATACCAAACGTATTCAGGAGATTGCTGATAAGTACGGTTTGAAGGTTATTTATGACGCGGCACATGCATTTGGCGTGGAAGTACCTGCTGAACAATATGGTTTGGAGGCGTACGATGAAAAAGGACTTGCGGGTATTATGAATGCAGGCGACATGAGTACCCTCAGTTTCCATGCTACCAAGGTCTATAATACGATTGAGGGTGGTGCTCTTGTGGTTCATGATGAGAAGACAAAGAAGCGTATTGACAATCTGAAGAATTTTGGTATTACTGACGATGTGACAGTTGTCGCTCCTGGGATAAATGGGAAGATGGACGAAATACGCTCAGCATACGGTCTGTTGAATCTAAAACAGGTTGATGCAGCCATTGAGGCTCGCCATCAGGTAGCAAATAAATATCGTGATGCACTTTGCAACATTAACGGGATAAGGTGTTGGAATGACATACCTAATGTGAAGCACAACTATAGTTATTTTCCTATCTTTATTGATGCTGAAAGATATGGAATGACCCGAGATGAACTTTTCTATAAAATGCGTAAGCAAAATATCTTGTGTCGGAGGTATTTCTATCCTTTAATCAGCAATTTCCCGACATATCGTGGATTGCCAAGTGCAGGACCCGATAATCTCCCATTAGGGAATAGAATGGCCGATGAGGTCTTATGTTTACCAATGCATCATGCTTTGTCCGACCAAGAGATTAAAAGAATAATAACTACTATTATCAAATAACATTATGATTAAGACATCGCAGGTAGCCGATGGCATAAAATTGTCATTGGTACGTAGCCTTTTCAATGAGGCAAAACAATATGATGATGTAATCGATTTTACGTTGGGCGATCCCGACGTACAGCCGCATCAGGCTATCAAGGATGCTGCCTGTGCAGCTATCCAGCAGGGTAAGACCCGTTATTCTCAAAATGCAGGTCTGCTGGATCTTCGACAGACCATCAGTAAATATTATGAGAAGAAGGAAGGCTTTAAGTATGACCCAGTAACCGAGGTTATGGCAACGGTAGGTGCTATGGAAGGACTCTATCTCTCGCTGATCTCTATTCTGGACCCAGGCGATGAGGTCATTATTCCTGCACCCTATTATGTGAACTATACCCAGATGGTACGCATGTGCCATGCCGTACCTGTAATCGTTGACAATCCCGAGCGCTCAGACTTGAGCTTCGACGTTGCGGATATCGAGAAGGCAATTACTCCGAAGACAAGGGCCATCATGATTAATACGCCCTCTAATCCCTCTGGTCGTATCATTCCGCAGGATAAGATTGCTGGTATTGCAGAATTGGCAAAGAAGTATGACTTGGTGGTTTTCTCTGATGAAGTATATAAGTGCCTGATTTATGACAACGTGCCATTTAAGAGCATTGTTGCCATTGACGGGATGCGTGAACGCACCATCCTTATCAATTCTCTGTCGAAGGAGTTCTGTATGACAGGCTATCGTATCGGTTATGTCTTGGCACCTGAGGAAATTATCGCAGCCATGACGAAATTGCAGGAGAATGTGGCTGCCTGTGCGCCGCTACCGTCCCAGTATGCTGCCATCAAAGCGTTAGACGGTGAAGAAGATTATTCCAAGAATATGGTCAATATCTTTACTGAGAGAAGGAATGTCCTTTATGAAGGCTTGAGCAAAATAGACAAGTTTAGCGTTAAGGCTCCTGAGGCCACTTTCTATATGATGGTGGATATATCTAAGACGGGCATGGATTCAATCGACTTCTGTTATGCTTTGTTGCGTGGTGCACATGTTGCTGCAGTGCCAGGTGTCACCTACGGCCAGTGTTGCAACCGCTATATCCGCATCGCCTTTACACTTGATATAGAGAAAATCAGGGAGGGCGTCAGAAGAATCACAGAATTCGTAAACAGTTTGTAGAGTATGAAAAGAGTTTTGATGCTGGGTGGGTCGATGTATCAGACCTATGCCATCAAGGAGGCTGTCAACTTGGGGTATTACGTAATAACTTGCGATTACCTTCCTGACAACCCCGGACATAAGTATGCCCATGAATATCATAATGTCAGCACGACTGATAAGGAAGCCGTTTTGGAACTTGCGAAAAGATTGAAGGTCGACGGTGTTGTCGCATACGCTTCAGATGTGGCAGCTCCTGTGGCTGCATACGTTAGTGAGCAGTTGGGTCTTCCAACCAGTCCATATCAATCTGTAAGGATTCTTTCCACTAAGGATTTGTTCCGTGCATATCTTCGTGAACACGGATTCAATGCGCCTAAGGCACAGGGCTTCTCAACCTACGAGGAGGCCTTGGAGGTTATCGACACTTTTAAGCTACCAGTGATGGTCAAGCCGGTAGACTCTGCAGGCAGCAAGGGCGTTAACAAGATGACCGACAAGTCAAGACTTAAGGAGTATGTAGAGGATGCTCTCCATTACTCTTTGTCAAAGCGCTTTATTATTGAAGAATTTATTGTAAAGAAAGGTCCGCAGATCTCTGGTGATGCTTTTTCTGTTGATGGAAAGGTTGTTTTCCACTGCTTGGGAAACGAGTTCTACAATCCTAACTACGAGAAAGACTTTGCTCCTCTTGGGGAGTGCTGGCCGTTCTCAATGGACAGGTCAATTATTGACAACCTGATGGCTGATATCCAGCGGCTTATTACCAGTCTTGGCATGAAGTCCACTGCTTATAATGTGGAAGCCATTGTTGGTGAAGATGATAAGATTTATCTTATAGAGCTTGGAGCCCGTGCTGGTGGTAGTTTGATACCTCAGTTAGTAAATTATGTGACAGGAGTCAATTATGTGCCGTATGTTATTAAAGCAGCTGTAGGCGATGATTGTTCAGACTTGAAAATGGCTGAGGCCAAGGGATGCTGGTCGAACTATATGGTTCATCCTAATGTGACGGGAAAGTTCCAGAGCATAGAGTTCGACAAAGTTTTGCAAGACCATATTGCTGAATGGGCTCCTGATGTCAAGCAGGGTGAATCTATACATAAGTTCCGTGGTGCTCAAGATTGCATAGGTGAGTTGATTCTTAAATATGACAATCCAGAACAGATGATGGATATTATCAGGAATATTGAAGACTACATACATATTTGTGTTCTATAGAATGGAAAAATTAGTAATCGTTGGTCTTAGTGCAACGTCGCGTTTGGCTCTTTCTTTTGTAAATTCTCATAAACTATTTGATGTTATTGGATTTGCAGTCAACAAACAGTATAAAGAAACGGATGAGTTTTGTAATCTTCCTGTGTTTTCATTGGAAGACTTAAACGAGGAGGTCGGAAGTGACAATTTTATGGTGTTTGTTGCACTTTTGTGGAATCATCTGAATGGCGACCGCCGCAAAGTATATGAATACTGTAAGAATAAAGGTTATAGAATGGCAAATCTAGTATCACCGCTTGCTGTTGTTCGCAGTGAAATTAGTGGTGATAACAATTGGATACATGACCATGTCGTTATTCAGAACAATACAGTAATAGGGTCTGATATAGCTATTATGCAAGGCTCTCTTATTGGTGCTGATGCTGTTGTTGAAAGTCATTGCTTCTTTGGCGCACATTCAATATTAGCAGGAGGATGTACCATAGGTGAGCAATCGTTTGTAGGTCTTCATGCCACAGTTTTTGATGACACACACATTGGCAAAAAATGCATCATTGGAGCATGTACAGCTGTAAAACGTAATATGCCAGACTATTCAAAATATATCACCCCGTCTGATTCTATTGTTATAAAGCAGTATACTGCGGATGAAATAGAGAACAAATTGGTTTTTTCTAAAAATGTAAGATAGGAAATATGCAACCTTCACCTATAGGCCATTATTTTGAAGACTTCACAGTTGGTGAGGTTATTCAGCATGAATTGTCAAAGACGATTTTTGAGAGTGACAATAATCTCTTTTCGTTGCTCACAATGAACAACCATCCTGTACATACGAATATCGACTATGCATCAAAAAACCAGCATGGTCAGGTTCTTGTTGTTGGTACACTTGTGTTTTCGTTGGCAGTGGGTATTACTGTGCCTGATATCAGTGGCAAGGCCATTGCCAATCTCGGTTATGAGGATGTAAAGCATCTGGCACCAACATTCATTAACGACACAATCTATGTTCGCTCTGTCATTCTTGACAAACGCGAATCAAAGAGTAAATCTGACAGGGGAATTATATATGTGGAGTCAGTTGCCTATAATCAGCGAGGCGAAGATGTCTTGTCTTTCCGACGCCATGTTTTGATAAAGAAGAGAAATAATGGATAACCAGACATATTTGATGCGCAGTTTGATGTTTGTACCTGCGCATAATCAGAAATTACTTGATAGTTCTCTTCGTCGCGATGCAGATGCCTTGATTCTGGACATTGAGGATTCTGTGCCTACTTGCGATAAGCAGCAGGCACGTGATAATATAAAAGGATTTGTAAAACGTCCAGAAGCACAAGGAAAACTTCTTTTCCCTCGTGTCAACGACCGTGAAAGCGGGGAATTGCTTAGAGACCTTTATCAGTTGACCATCGATGGTGTTACGGGATTTGTATATCCCAAGTCAACTAAGGAGGAAGATGTGTACTTCGTAGGAAAACTGCTTGAAACCATTGAATATGAAAAACATATCCCGGTGGGTACCTTCAAGCTTATTCCTCTGATAGAGACAGCAGGTGCAATTGTCAATATCAAGGATATTTGCACGGCATGTACTCGTGTTATTGCCGTAGCTTTTGGCTGTGAAGATTATGTTACTGACCTTGGGGGAAAGCATGATGACGGAGGTCAGAGTATTTTCTATGCACGTAATGCTATTGTCAATGCAGCACGTGCAGCAGGTGTGTTGCCTATTGATACTGTACACATCAAAGTACATGACCTCGAAGACTTAGAGCGTAACCTTGTCTTGTCGAAAAATCTTGGCTTCGAGGGGATGTTGGTGTTGAACCCCAAGGAATTGCCGTTAGTGCATCAGTATTTCTCCCCGTCCGACGAGGAGGTGGCGTGGGCTGAAGAGATGGTTCAGCTGTCTGCAGAAGCAAAGGCTGAGGGTAAAGGCGTAGCTGTGAAGGATAATAAGTTCATTGGACCGCCAATGTTGAAGATGGCAGATAAGATATTGGGCAAGCATCGGCAAATTCTCAATAAGCAGAGTTGTTGATAAGATAGTGTATATCTATGAGTGACAATTCACAAGACAGTACGATTCAATCCCAGGTGGATGATGTCCAATACGAGTTGGATGATGTCCAATCCCCTACAGAAAATTTGTATTTCATAGGGTTAGTCCTCTATATGCTTCGGTATCTTGACTATGAGACACGTTGGGAAATTCCCGAGATGCTCTCATTGGCTATGCTTTTGTTGTCTTTTGTATTTTTGTTCATTCAGTTACTACAGGCATTCCCAAAATATAGTCCAAGAGAAGTCCCGGTTGTAGTGTTTGCTTTTCTAGTGACGCTTGTTGCAGGTTTCAACTCTGATATGTTGGAGCCATTATTAGGAACTTTCCTGCTTGTATGTGGAGCTAAAGGCATTGAGTTTAGAAAAATAGCTAAAGTATTTCTTGTAGTCGGTGGCACTTTCTGTGCTGTAACGGTTATAGCAAGCCTGATGGGCGTTATTGAAAATCTTACAGATAAGATTGATGGTGAAAGGGAATCGTTGGTGACGAATTTCCAAAGACAATGCTTAGGCTATGGTTGGTCGACCAACATGGCGAATCATGTCTTCTTTATTATTTTGGCTTATTTCTTCTGGGTAGGTAGGTTGCTTAAATTCAAGGAAATTGTAATTTTTTTAGCACTTACCTTGTGGGTGCTTGGTCGTACGGATAGTCGTCTGAGCACTGCATGTATAGTTTTGTTGCTTATATTTTCCATATTATATAGGTTTCGCTTGTTTCAACGGCTTATATTAAGTAAGCCGATAGCACTGCTGTTTGTTGCGGCTATTCCATTCTTTGCCTTTATTTCCTATTATGTCACAGCAGCCTACGATTCCAAAAGTATAGAATGGATGGTTGCTGATGCATTGTTGTCAGGCCGACTTAGAATAGGACAGGAGGCATTGGATGATGTTGGCGTATCTCTTTTGGGACAAGTATTTGTGATGTTCAGTTCGGCAAGATCCGATGGTGCAAACTATAATTATGTGGATTGCAGTTATCTGCAGTTGCTTATTATTTATGGTTTCGTCTATACCATATTATTGGTGTGGGCCTATATCATCATTGTTCGGCAGGCATTGAAACGTAGCGACATACTTTTGGTTATTGCTGTTATTACGGCCGCTATCTCAGGTCTGATTGCCCAGCATTTTATTGAGATATATATGAATCCTTTTCTCATAGCTTTGTTTGCAAACCATCAGAAGGGTGTTGACGTATTGCCTGAGGAAGCTGAAGCAGAGTGTGAACCTTCTGTCTTGGAGAGTTAAATGGCGGAATCATTGAAAGATAAAACCGTAAAAGGGGTAAGCTGGTCAGCCATCGACAATGTGACGCAGATGGGTGTTACATTCTTGGTGAGCATTGTATTGGCCCGGCTTCTGTCACCGGATGATTATGGGCTTTTGGGTATCATTGCCATTTTTACGGCTGTATGTAATACCATTATCAATGCGGGTTTCACAACAGCTTTAATTCGCAAGAAAGACGCTACTGACGATGACTATAATACAGTGTTTATTGTCAACCTGGGTGTGAGTATTTTCCTTTATGCAGTCATTTACTTGTGCTCTCCACTGATAGCTGATTTCTTTAATAGGAGTGAGTTGGTTGATTTGACTCGGGTTGCCTCGTTGGGCATGATAATTGGAGCCTTGGCTTTGGTACAGCAAACTATATTGACAAAAAGAATAGATTTCAAATCCCAGACAATAATAACATTGTTGGCATCCTTATGTAGTGGAGCCATCGGTATAGTTTTGGCTTTTTGCGGATTTGGAGTCTGGGCTTTGGTCGCTCAGCAACTGTCAATGCAGGCAATTCGGACGGTTTTACTCTGGATAGTCAATAGGTGGATTCCCAAGATGAGATTTTCTGTTGAGAGTTTCCATGAGCTCTTTGGCTTTGGTTGGAAGATCATGGTGAGCTGGGTTTTAGACACTATATGGAAAGAATTGTATCAGCTTGTGGTAGGCAAATTTTACAGTTCCGCCACGTTGGGTCAATATACCCGTAGTAAGCATTTCGCTCAAATGTTATCAAGCAATCTGACAAATGTCATCCAAAGGGTGACATATCCAGTATTGAGTGATATGCAGGATGATAAGTCTCGAATGGTTTCTGCCTATAGAAAGATCATAAAGATAACGATGTTTGTAACTGCCATCAGCATGTTCTCTTTAGGTGCTGTCTCTGAGCCATTGCTATACTGTCTTATTGGCCCCAAGTGGCATGATGCAGCAGTATACCTCCCTTTGATATGTATTAATGGGGCTCTTTATCCCCTGCATGCCATTAACTTGAACATGCTTCAGGTACAAGGGCGAAGTGACTTGTTCCTTGGTATTGAAATCATCAAGAAAATAATAGCTGTTGGCCCGTTGTGCATTGGCGCGTTGGTAGGCATTATGCCAATGCTGTATGCCAATTTGTTAGCTGGTATTATAGCTTATTTCTTGAATTCGTATTATTCGGGTAAGTTCCTGGGTTATAGCTCTTGGATGCAGATTAAAGACATTGCGCCGTCATTTGGTTTGGCAACTCTGATTGCTCTTTCTGTTTACTTCTTGAAATACTTGCCACTTACCTATTGGTTGATTCTTCCTTTACAGATTCTGACGGGGGTGGTTGTGTTCTTCGTAATTTGTTGGATGATGAAAAACCCAGAATACCAAGAAATTAAAGGGTTGTTGAAGCCTTATATAAAGAAATTGAAGAAATGAAAATACTGCATTTGTGTTTTGACGGACATGGCTTGAATCGGTTTATACCAATATTTGATCATTTCTATCCTGATAGGAATATTTGGTATGTAACCGAAGATAAAAAGAATGCCCACAGAATGTCAAATATCGAAGGTGATAATATTCATTGGCTCAAACCATGGATAAATAAAGATTATTTACAACAAATCCTTGAACTCTCAAAGCATGTAGGAATTGACAGAATTGTTTGTCATGGAATTACTGGGTTTTATCTTGAGATATTAAGATTGTTATTCGAAGAAAAGAAATACAAAGTTTACTGGTTGTTTTGGGGCTTTGAAATGTATAGGGCGTTAGGCTTTTCAGGGAAAATGCGCTTAATTGATAATGCTTCTCCATTCAATCCGATGTCATACATAGTTCCAACCAAATGGGCATGTTATCTTTGGAAAAATATTCTGGGACATAAGGGCTATGAGAAAAGCTTAATGGATTTTTTGGAGTATGCAGATTATTTTTGTTTCTGGCTCTATGAAGATTTCCTGTTGCTACAAAAGCATTACCCCAATCATTTGGAGTTTAGGCATTTTCAATATGGTGCCCGATGGAAGGATACCGGTGCTGATGCGAGTATGCCGGAAAGATATTTCGAGAAGAAACCTCGCACAATCATCGTCAATCATCAGGCTTCGACAACGGGTAATCATGTGACGGTTCTAAAAAAGCTGAAATCGTTTAAAGGAATAAAAGACTATCAAATAACTGCTCCGCTTTCTTACGGATCAAGAATGGTTCGCAGGACTGTTAGTTGTTGGGGGAAATGGTATTTCCGGGATAAGTTTCATGCCCTTGTTGATTATGTACCCCGAGATGAGTATTTTAACATAGTAGGTAGTGTTGAGGTTGCTATTTTTGGTCAAATACGCCAAGAGGCTGCAGGAAATCTTGTCTTCTATCTGGCAAATGGCACCAAAGTCTTTATGCGTGAAGAAAGTACACTGTTTCAAAACTATAAGAAGCAAGGCTTTATCATTTTCTCTTTTGAGCATGACTTGAATTCTGTTGAAGATTTAGTTGGACTTACTCTGGAACAGAAGCAGCATAATGCCAGAGTGACGGCTGCCAATACGTTTTATTACGAGGACTTTATGCCGTCTCTGTTGGATGATTAATTATCTTTTTTATATAAACGTTTAATAATTGTATTATGGAATTAAAAGAATTTATTGAGAATTTTGCAGCTCAGTTCGATGATACTGACGCAAGTGAGATTAAGGCAGAAACCGTGTTCAAAGAACTGGATGAGTGGTCTTCACTGATTGCCCTTTCTGTCATTGCCATGGCTGACGAGGAGTATGAGGTGACGCTGAAGGGTGAAGACATCCGTACCAGCGACACGGTTGAAGATTTGTTTAACCTGGTTAAGTCAAGGAAATAAACGATGGCTTTTTTAGAGTTCAAACATGTTAGGATCGCCGGTATTGCTGCCGGCGTTCCTAAAAATGTTTCGAGTAATCTGCACCCAGAGGACAATGTTATGATGTCCAGCGACTATACACCTGAAGACTTTGTGAAGACGACAGGTGTGATGGAGCGTAGAACCAGTCGTGAATTGACGACTGCAGATTTGAGTTATGCAGCAGCAGAGAAACTGATCTCAGATTTGGGCTGGAACAAGGATGAGATAGACGCATTGGTCTTTGTTTCTCAAACCCCCGATTATATATTGCCTGCTACAGCCTGTATCTTGCAAGATCGTTTGGGTCTGAATAAAGAATGTATGGCTCTTGACGTGTCATTAGGTTGTTCTGGCTGGGTATATGGATTAAGTACTGTTGCAGGTCTTGTTGGAAAAGGTGTTGGCAAAGCTCTACTTTTAGCTGGTGATGCAAGACCAAGAGTGAGACTGAGTGGTGAAGCTCGTGACCCATTGTTTGGGTGTGCTGGTACGGCTACGGCTGTAGTTCTTGATGAGAACTACGAAGGTTTGAAATTTCATTTTGGAACAGATGGAAGTGGCTTTGATGCCATTATTACCCCTGATGGTGGTAGCCGTGGACAGATTACGGCAGATTCTCTAGTTAGAGAGGATGTTGAAGGCCTTATGAAATGCAGACTCCAGACCCGTATGCAGGGTATGGATGTTTTTTCATTCGGAATTACGACAGCTCCAAAGTCTGTGAAGAAGTTGGGTGAGCATTTTGGCTTTGATTATCAGGACTATGATTATTTTGTGTTCCATCAGGCTAATATGAAGATGAACAATATGATTGCCAAAAAGTTGAAACTCGCACCAGAGAAAGTCCCTTCTTGTATGTATCATTTTGGCAATACCTCTTCTGCATCAATACCTTTGACAATTGTAACTGAATTAAAAGAAAAGTGTGAGAACACGCCAACGAAGTTTATTTGTTGTGGTTTTGGTGTAGGACTCTCTTGGGGTACAGTGGCGTTTGAAACTGAAAGTATAATGATTTCTGCCCTTGTTGAGGTGGCAGATGAAGAAGCAGATAAAGAACATGTCGTATAATCCTTATTCATTAGAAGGCAAGACAATTCTCGTTACGGGCGCATCGTCAGGAATTGGACGTAGCACGGCAGTGGAGTGCTCGAAACTTGGTGCAAAGTTAGTCATTACAGCACGTAATGTAGAACGATTGCAAGAAACATTCGACCTTCTTGAAGGTGATGGCCATATTCAAATTGTTGGCGATTTGACAAATGAGGAAGACGTTGATAGAATTATTTCTGAAACGCCGAAATTGGACGGTTTGGTTAATAATGCTGGTATTTCAGTAGTCAAACCTGTTGCATTTGTCAATCACGAAGATCTGAATAAAGTATTTAATACTAATACCTTTGCTCCTATAGTATTTACAAGGTTATTACTAAAAAAGAAGAAAATCAGCCCTAAAGCATCTATAGTGTTTACATCTTCAATAGCTGCGATGCATTCATCACTCGGAAATTCAATGTACGGTGCATCGAAAGCTGCAATCACGGCTTTTATGCATTATTGTGCAAGAGAACTGGCAGGAAAACAAATAAGAGCAAATGCTGTTCATCCGGGAATGATTAATACAAAGCTGATTTCTGGAGGCGCAATTTCTTCGGAACAGCATCAGTTGGATATGCAGAAATACCCACTGAAACGCTATGGTGAACCAGAGGAAGTAGCTTGGGCTATTATCTATTTGCTGTCAGATGCTTCAGCGTGGGTGACGGGTACTTCTTTAATAATTGACGGCGGTATATTGTTGACTTAACGATGTGTAATCTTCTTCAAGATAAAGTTTGTATCATTACTGGTGCAGCGCAGGGCATAGGCAAGGGCATTGCTGAGCAGTTTGCTGCCGACGGTGCCATTGTCTATGCCTGTGATTTGCGCGAGGGTTCGATGGACGAGTGGGCAAAAGAATGCTCAGAGCGAAATAAAACCCGCGTGATTCCTGTGTATTTCGATGTGTCTGATGCTGCAGCTGTGAAGAATAGCTTGATGGCTATCTTCAAGGCAGAAAAGCGCATCGATGCCTTGGTGAACAATGCTGGTGTCGTCTTCAATAAGAAGATTGGCATGATTGTCCGCCAGGAGACGGAGCTCATGTTCCGCATCAACGTCATTGCTGTTATCGAGATGGTGCAGCTCTGTTCACGCTTGATGGCTCGGACGGGGGGAGGCTCTATTGTAAATATCGCCTCGGTGACGGCTGTGTTAGGATCTCCCGGACAGTCGGCCTATTCTGCCACGAAGGGTGCAATCATATCGTTTACGAAGTCGGCGGCCAAGGAACTGGCTCCACAAGGCATTCGTGTGAACGCTGTGGCTCCTGGCATCGTGAAGACGGAGCGCTTTGCAGAGCTTTACGAAAGTGACGGCGCAAAGATTGAACAGCGTATTTCGCGGATTGGTCTTGGACGACTTGGCACTCCCGAGGATGTTGCCAATGCTTGTGCATTCTTGGCATCCGATAGAGCCAGCTATATCTCTGGGGAAATATTGGGGGTTAATGGCTGTGCCTCGATATAATCACACTAATACTTAGAAAAGGGATTATGGAAAGGTGGTCACACAGATCTCACAGATCTCACAGATAATTGTCGCCAGCGACGATTGTTCCGGACATCATGTAGACTATTAATAATCTGTGAGATCTGTGTGACAATTTAATGAAGACCCAATCGGTGAGATTAGTGAAATCCGTGTGACAACAAGAATACAATCTGTAAAATCTGTGTGATACAAAAATATGACAGACAACGAGATAACGTATTTGATTCGTGGAGCCATCTTTGATGTCTACAATTCCTTGGGACCAGGATTGTTGGAATCTGTTTATGAGGAGGCATTATGTTATGAGCTTGTGAAGCGAGGACTGAAAGTAGAACGCCAGAAGCAAGTACCGATAGTGTACAAAGGTGCTGTTCTAAAGACTGACCTTCGCCTCGACATCTTGGTGAACGACCAGATTGTCATAGAGCTGAAGTCTGTAGAAGAAATGAAACCTGTGTTTTTTAAGCAGGTCAAGACATATATGAAGCTGATGGACAAGCACCTTGGACTTCTCGTGAACTTTGGAGAGAACGATATGAAGGACGGTATCCACCGCGTCATTTTGTAATTAAAAAATCTGTGGGATATGTGAGATCTGTGTGACCACATAGTATTATTCGTAATCTCCGTGAGATTTTGGGGAAAAAATGATGTTGAATTTAAAGAAGTGGCCGGGAGAGGCTGTTGCTGCGATTGATGCGCAGGGTAACGAGTTGACATACGGTGAGTTGCGGGACTTTGCCGATAGAGTGGGACAGATGATGCCTGCCCGTTCACTGTTCTTCTTGTTGGTGGAGAATAATGTGGGTGGTATTGCTTGGACGATAGGTAATATCTGTGCAGGAAATGTGCCACTGATATTGAACGCCCACCTGGATGATCAACTATACAAAAGTTTGTTTGAACTCTATCAACCTCCATTCGTCTGTGTGCCGGAAGGGATGGCTGATAGGTTTGACTACGAGAGGGTCAGTACCAGCTATGGATATACGCTGATGAGGACTGGCCATGAGGCATGTCCGATGAACGACGAGCTGTCGCACTTGCTGCCGACGTCCGGCTCTACGGGCAGTCCCAAGTTGGTGCGCCATAAATATGAAAATATTGAAGCGGCAGCCCTGAATATATCAACATTTTTTGAACTGACAGAAAAAGACCGTCCGTTGATGGTGCTTCCGCTTTATTATACGATGGGGTTATCGATGGTGTTCAGCCACTTCTATGTGGGAGCAACGGTGCTGATAACGAATCAGAGCATGACCGACCGTAACTTCTGGAAGTTCATTAAGGAGGAACGTGCAACAAGCTTTACGGGTGTACCTTATAGTTATGAGATACTGAACCTGATGCGCTTTTTCCGAATGGACCTGCCAGATCTGACTTTGCTGACACAGGGTGGGGGACGAATGCCTAAGGAACTGAATCTGAAGTTTGCGGAGTATTGCCGTGACAATGGCAAGAAATGGATAGCCACTTACGGACAGTCGGAATGTACGGCTCGCATGGCCTGGCTGCCTCCGAAGTGGGCTATTGAGAAAGTTGGCAGTATAGGTATTGCCGTTCCCAATGCAGAATTGTCATTGATTGACATGGATGGCAATCCCATTGCCACACCGAATACTGAGGGTGAGATGTGCTATCGGGGTAAGAACGTGACGATGGGCTATGCCCGTTGCCGTGAAGACCTCTTGAAAGGTGACGAACGTCATGGATTTATCCGAACAGGTGACCTCGCCTATTTCGATGAAGACGGTTGCTACTACATCGTAGGTCGTATGGGACGCTTCCTAAAACTCTTTGGCATGCGTGTCGGTTTGGATGAATGCGAGCGTATTGTCAAAGGCAAGTTTCCTGGATTAGAGTGTGCATGTGTTGGTACTGACGAGAAAATGCTGGTATATCTGACAGATGAAAGCTATAAAGATCAGGTGAAGAACGAACTTGTGAACAGATTAAAACTCGTTGCCTCTTCTTTTGAGGTCAGGATTATCAGCGAGATTCCGAAAAATGAAGCGGGCAAGATATTATATGCAAAATTGAAAACAAAATAATAAATATGGAGAACTTAGAAAAGTACAATGATGCATTCGTGCAGGTGTTTGGTGCAAAGGTTGAAGACCTGAACGACAACTACGGTAAGGAAACGGTTGAGGAGTGGGATTCCGTCCATCAGCTGAGCCTTGTTGCCGAGTTTGAGGAAGCCTTCGACATTATGTTCGATCCCGAGGACATCATGGACCTGACCTCCTACGCCAAGGGCAAGGAAATCCTTGCAAAATACGATGTAGCCCTTTAACAATTCATAATTCACAATGCATAATGCACAATTATGGCAAAGTGGGAAATTAAAAATGTGAACATCGCTGGTGTGTCGATGGCGGTGCCGGAACACACGGTGAAAACAGCAGAGATAGATCTCTTTACTGCTGAGGAGGCCGAAGTCTTCGACAAGACCGTCGGTATCAAGTCCCGTCATATTGCCCCAGACACAATGTGTGCTTCGGATATGTGTCAGGCGGCCGGCGAGAAACTCTTGGCAGAACTTGGTTGGGAAAAGGAGAGTATAGATGCGCTGATATTTGAATCGGTAACAGGTGACTACCGTACGCCACCAACCTCATGTCTGCTGCAGGACCGCATGGGATTGAGCGAGGACTGCTTCTGTGTGGACATTCCCATGGGCTGTTGTGGCTGTATGTATGCCATCGTGGTGGCAGGCAACTTGCTGACAACGGGCCAAATCAAACGCGCCCTTCTTCTTGTCGGTGATACCGCCCTCCGCATGGGGTCGATGAAGGACAAGAGCCGAGTTCCCTTGTTTGGTGATGGAGGTACGGCTATGGCACTGGAATATGACGAGACGGCTCACGACATCATCATTGATTTCCATACTTTCGGCAAAGGCTCTGAAGCATTGATGACTCCTCATGGCGGCTTCCGCCATCCGGCCACTCCGGAGTCGTTCATTTACGAGGACTTTGGTAATGGCATTGTTCGTGCACCATATCACACGATGATTAATGGCATGAATGTATTCTCTTTTGCCATCTCACGTCCTCCGAAGTCTGTAGAGCAGTTCTTGGCTGACTATAACATTGACAGGAATACTGACATCGATTATTTCCTCATCCATCAGGCCAATAAGATGATTGTCGACCGTGTGGTTAAGAAGCTTAAGCTGCCATTGGAAAAGGTTCCGTATAATTTGGAGGAATTCGGAAACCTTGGCGGTGCTTCCATACCATCGTTGATGGTGACGCGGATAGCAGACAAACTGCGAAAGGAAGAAACAACCATTCTCGGATCTTCCTTCGGCCTCGGCCTCAGTTGGGGTACGATGCTGCTGAAGACCAAGCCGATGGTGGTTCCGGAAATGGTAGTGCTGTAACCTGAAGAGTGTTATGCAAGCTATTATATTAGCAGCCGGAATGGGTAAGCGTCTTGGTGAATATACCAAGAATAACACGAAGTGTATGGTTCCTGTGAATGGTACACCATTGATAGATCGTGTTCTGCGCCAGCTTTCAGAACTGGACCTCAGACGTGTCGTGATTGTAGTGGGCTACGAGGGACAGAAATTAATGGACTATCTTGGGGACAAATATCAGAATTTAATGATAGAATATGTCAATAATCCCGTATACGATAAGACAAATAACATTTATTCTTTATCGCTGGCAAAAGATAAACTCCAAGAAGACGATACACTTTTAATCGAGAGTGATTTGATCTTTGATGATGGGATGTTTAATTTGCTTGTCGATAACCCATATCCCAATCTTTCTCTTGTCGCAAAATACGAGAGTTGGATGGATGGAACAATGGTCAAGATAGACGAGGATAATAACATTGTGGATTTCGTTCCAAAAGAAGCTTTCCGATATAGCGAAACTACTTCCTACTATAAAACAGTCAATATATACAAATTCTCGAAAGAATTCTCTCAGACGAAATATGTACCTTTCTTAGATGCTTATACCAAGGCTGTTGGCAATAACGAGTACTATGAGAATGTGCTTCGTATTATTACGTTTTTGAATAGCCATGAATTAAAAGCGCTGCCTATCACCAACGAGAAATGGTATGAGATAGACGATAAGCAGGACTTGGATATAGCTGAGGCTCTTTTCGCAGATGAAAAGGATGTGATTCGAAAGTATTATGGACGCTTTGGAGGTTTCTGGCGCTTCCCTAAGATGTTGGACTGTTGTTATCTGGTTAATCCCTATTTCAATGAGTCACGAATCATCGACGAGATGGAGGCTTATTTCAGGACATTGATTTCCGAATATCCGTCTGGCATGAAAGTTAATACTCTCTTGGCAAGTAAGTGTTGGGGGGTGAAAGAAGATTACATTATCCCAGGCAATGGTGCGGCAGAACTGATAAAGGCCCTCATGGAATTGTTGCCTGGCACCTTGGGAATAACGAGGCCTACTTTTGAGGAATATCCAAATCGCCGCAATGAAGAGAATTTAATTACCTTCATCCCACAAGATAAAGATTATAGGTATACCGCCAAGGACTTGATGGATTATTTTGGCAAAAACTATGCAGACAATATCCTCTTAATAAACCCAGATAATCCATCGGGGAACTATATTCCTATTGATGATGTGATTGCCTTGGCAGCATGGTGTGGTACTCAGAATACCCGACTGATTGTTGATGAAAGCTTTGTTGATTTCAGCATCGGTTTTGAAAACAATACGCTATTACATGATGATATACTTGAGGCCTATCCGAATCTGGTGGTGATGAAGAGTATATCCAAAAGTTATGGCGTTCCCGGTATTCGCTTAGGAATTCTTTGTTCCGCTGATATAGAATTGATTAGCAAGATGAAGAAGATGATAAGTATCTGGAACATCAATTCTTTTGCAGAGTATTTCATGCAAATATATTCAAAATATGAGAAGGATTACAAGCGGGCATGTGAGAAGTTTATCACTGAACGTGAGGACTTTGAGCAAAAGCTTCGTGGAATAAGTTTCCTTCGCGTCATGCCTTCACAGGCTAATTATTTCCTTTGTGAAATACTGCCTCCGAAAAACGCCCATGATCTTGTTATTATCATGTTGAAAAGGTATAATATCCTCGTTCGTGACTGCTCAGATAAACAAGGATTTGATGGCAAGCAGTATATGCGTATCTCCGTACGCAATCATGAGGACAATGCCAAATTAATCGCAGCATTTAAAGAATTGGATAAATAAATATATTGAGATACTAATTAAATATCAATTGAAAATATAGAGGCTATGAGTGATATACAATATATGGAGAAACCCGACTGGGTTTCTTGGGATTCTGTCAGAGAATGTCTCAATTCGGCTCATAAGAGTAATAAGAAGAGTGGATTTGAGATGCGAAACTCAACCATAACGACAGAAGACCTTCTTGAAATGATGAAAGATGCTCGTTGCTTTGTTGCTTTGGTTGAAGATAAAGTTATAGGAGTAACATGTTTTAGGATTGAGAACAAAAATAAATGGTATGCAAGGGGGGCTGTTATCTATCATTTCTGTGATGGTATTCATCCTGAATATCGTGGTACAGATGTCTTTTTCAAGTTGACGGGGTTAAAAACAAAAGCTGTTGAAAATACTGGTATCAGGATTCATCAGTTTCTTACTTCTGAGCATAACAAAACTGTCATTAAGATGAACCAGAGATTTGGTTTCAAGCTTGTTCAGTTCCAGCCTACCCCCAAAGAGAAAGCCAATTATTATCAGGTTACCATGGTGAGATGGGATGACGGCTGCCCTTTCCCGGATTGGTTCCTAAAGTTCATGTTCAAGCTGTCGAAGGTAGTTACAAAGACGTTCTTTAAGAGGAAGTGAGCAATGGCACACATAATGACATCGCGGGGCTTCATGGAGTTTAGGCAGCATATCATCTATGATGGTATGAAGCGGCAGAATGACACAATAGCCTTTGAAAATCTTTCAATCCTGGCTCGTTATCTTGATAGGTCTGGCTTGAATTGGGGACCGGCTTTTGGTACATTGATTGGTATTGTCAGGAATGATGCCTTCCTGCCATGGGCGCAAGGACTTGACCTCTATTTCCTAAAGGAAGACGAGGAGAGGTTCAAGGATCTGTTGTGGAAGTTGAAAGATGAAGGCTTCGAGTTGGTGAAGTATGAACGGCGA
>Ga0310786_10001813_pt1 | contig 33990 bp, 30 predicted proteins | sample AusTroGonzalo_MG_FD_203881 | JGI IMG/M metagenome (GOLD analysis project Ga0310786, IMG submission 203881) | Bovine rumen microbial communities from tropical cattle in Woodstock, Queensland, Australia - Gonzalo_03 (v2) (version 2) | ecosystem: Host-associated > Mammals > Digestive system >... | reverse complement strand
GAGACAGCATGTGTTCATCAACGGATTTACCGTCGATACGAATCACATCCATTTTCTTGGGCTGGCCTGTGGCACGGATGTTCCTGCGCGAAAGCTTGCTCAGAACGATGATTCTTATGACTTTGATTCCGCCGGCTGTTGAACCGGCGCAGGATCCGATCAACATCGCGATAACAATAATGATATGGGATGCCGCAGGCCACTGATTAAAGTCAAAGGTTACGAATCCTGTTGTGGACATGATAGAACTGATCTGGAAGGAACCATAACGCAGGGAAGTCAGGAAATCCCCTTTATAAAAATCCAGATTCAGTAAGGTAATCAGAATGATGAAAACAACAGCAAAAGTAAAATACCAGCGAAATTCCTCATCATGCAGAAAAGCTTTGATCTTTTCACCGATCAGAAATTTGTAATAAAGTGCAAAATTCACGCCAAACATAAACATGAAGACCGTGATGGCGATTTCAACCGGAACACTGTTGTAATGAGCGATACTGTCACCATATCTGCTGAATCCGCCGGTTCCGGCTGTAGCCATTGTGTGTACTGCGGAATCATAAGGAGAAAGCCCGCATAAAAGAAGTGTGATGAATTCAATCAGAGACAGCAGGATATAAATTTTATACAGAATTTTAGCTGTGGCGCCCGTTTTGGGGACAAGTTTGCTCAGTGAGGGACCGGGACTTTCTGCTTTGACAAGATGAGCAGTACGGCCGGTCAATTTAGGCAGAAGGGCCAGTGTCAGCACAAGTACACCCATTCCGCCGATCCAGTGAGTTGTTGCGCGCCAGAACAGTATTCCGCGGCAAGCGTGGTCAAAAGTGTACTGTGTGAAAACGCTGGCACCAGTGGTAGTCAGTCCTGATACTGTTTCGAAAAATGCTTCTTCAAAACGTGGCAGTGTACCGGACAGCATAAAAGGAACAGAACCAAAAACACCCAGCAGGATCCATCCCAGGGCAGTAATAATATATCCTTCCTTCAGGCGAAGATGGGAATTCTGGTCCTTTCCGGGAATAAAACTCATTGCACAGCCAGCCAGCAGGCTGATCAGTATACTGTATATAAAGGAAGGGGCGTCGCCTTCGCCGTAAACAAAAGCAACAATAAGGGAGGGAAGCATGGCTGTAGCTTCAATAAGAAGCAATGCTCCCAGCATTCTGATGATCAGTTTACGGTTCATTTGTAGAGCACCTCATTCAGATCCGAAATACCGGATTCAACTGAAATGATGACCACATGATCATTTTCTTCAATATGATCATTACCAAAGGGCACGATAATTTTTCCCTGGTGTACAATAATGGAGACAAGAGAACCTGTTTTCATGGTAAGTTTTTTTAGAGGGATACCGATATACGAGTCACCTTTTCTTGCAATAAATTCAATTGCCTCGGCTTTTCCGCCAACAAGGCGGTACAGTCTTTCGATTTTGGTTCCGTTGCTGTTTTCACGTGCACGCACATATCGTAAAATAGTGGAACTTGTAATGAATTGAGGGCTTATAACGGAATCCAGACCAAGATCGTTCAATATTTCCTGGTAAGCAAGGCGACTGTTCTTTGCTATGACTTTCGGGACACCGGAACGTGCGGCATGCATACCTGTAATCAGGTTTTCCTCATCGCGATTGCTGAGTGAAACAAAGGCGTCCATCTGAGACAGGCCCTGTTCTTCAAGAAGATCCTGATCCGTGCCATCGCCGACAATGACGTCAACCTTGGGAAGCTGCTCGCTGAGAGAACGAGCTTTGACAGGATTGATTTCAAACAGTGTAACGTGAATCCCCATTGGCACAATCAGCCTTGACAGATAATAGGAAATCCTGCCGCCGCCAAGAAGCATCACACTGCGTACCTTATGCTTGTTTCTGCCGAGAAAACGAAAATACTCAGTAATGGTCATCATATCACCGGAAACAAATACTTTGTCCCCGGGCATAATCCTGAAGTCGCCACCGGGAATCATGACCTTATTGTTTCTTTCAACCATTGCATAAAGGATACGTGGAAGCCGGGGGATCTTACCGGCCAGATCCTTCATCGGAATACCAATAAAACAATCCTCTTCCTGTGCACGGAATTCGACCATTTCCACAAGCCCTTTGGCAAAAGATTCTATGCTGCCGGCAAAGGGATAACGAAGAAGCCGGCTGATTTCAAGAGCTGTTGCACGTTCGGGATTAATCGCAACATCGATACCCAGTTCATTCTGAAGAAGCATCTGGCTTTCATTGAATTCAGGATCGCGGATTCTTGCAATGGTATAATTTGCGCCAAGACGCTTTGAAATCAGGCAGGCAAGCATATTGCTTTCATCACTTTCGGTGGAAGCAATCACAATATTTGCTTTATCAACGCCCGCCTCAAGCAGAACTTTTGCATTGGCGCCGTTACCTCTGATACAAAGCGCATCCAGTGAACCGCTGCATCTTTCTATCACTTCATCATCTTTATCGATGATAATGACGTCATGCTCTTCGGCGATCAGGTGTTCGGCCAGCGTATAACCCACTTTACCAGCGCCGATAACGATGATTCTCATGACCGATCCTCCTCATAAAAATCATTTTATTTTACCATTTTTCCTTCAGCATGAAAAGCTTTTTTGAACCGCAGCAGGCTGAACAGAATTTCGGCAAAAAAACAGTGCAGATATCAATCTGCACTGTTTGGCGGAGAGTCAGGGATTTGAACCCTGGGTGAGGTATCACCCCACACACGATTTCCAGTCGTGCGCCTTAGACCACTCAGCCAACTCTCCGCGTCAGCGAATGCTCACGTCGATAAATTATAGCGTCATTTTGAGTTTTGTCAAGGTCTGAGTTTTTTTATTTCTTCATCTGTCAGTTTACGCCACATTCCGGAGGGAAGATCTCCAAGTTGAACAGGACCGAAACGCACTCTTTTCAGGCGAACAACCTGATGGCCTATCGCCTCAACCATTTTACGGACCTGACGGTTGCGTCCCTCATGGATGGTTATCAGAAGATCTGTGGAGAATGTATCATGCCGGATTAATCTGACTTCAGCAGGGGAGGTCAGTTTACCGTCAATGATGACGCCCTTTCGAAGCATCCTGATTTCCTGATCCGATACATTGTTGGATACCTTGGTAAGATAAGCCTTCTGTATTTCAAAACTGGGGTGAAGCAGCCTGTTCATCAAATCACCATCATTAGTCAGCAACAAAAGCCCTTCACTGTCATAATCCAGCCTGCCGACGGGGAAAAGGCGAACAGGATAATCGCGGAAACGGTCCATCACCGTAGCCCGGCCTTCTGGATCTGAAACGGTAGTTACCTCACCGACGGGTTTGTTGTATGCCAGGTAGTGCTTTTCAGCTTCAGGCCTGACAATACATCCGTCCACCTGAACCGTATCAGACTGTTCATCTACCTGTGTTCCAAGCACATTGACAATTTCACCGTTTACAGAAACACGTCCGTCAAGAATCATCTGCTCCGCATTCCGCCTGGATGCAACACCGCAGGACGCAAGATATTTCTGAAGTCGCATAATAAGCCTGCCTTTCAATGATCAGAGGGGACAATTTTCCTGAAGGGGAATATGTGTATACTGCCTTTTGCCGGATTTCATTTCTTCCATGGTCTGTCCTGAACCGAGCAGTTTATATTTATAAGTTGTTAGTCCTTCAAGACCCATGGGGCCGCGGGCATGGAGCTTGCCGGTGGCAATACCCACCTCAGCACCCAGTCCATAAACAAAGCCATCAGCGAAACGTGTGGAAACATTCCAGTATACACCGGCACTGTCAACGGTATTCATGAAGACAGACGCATTTTCGGAATTGTTGGTGACAATACAGTCTGTATGATGCGAGCCGTAACGGTTGATATGTTCTATGGCTTCGTTCAGGGACGAAACAATTTTAACGGAAAGGATATAATCAAGGTATTCAGTTGACCAGTCTTTTTCGCTGGCGGGAACGCAGGGGATAATTTTGGCTGTCTGTTCATCTCCGCGAATTTCCACTTTTTTTTCTGTGAGGCTGCGATACAGTTCGGGAAGGAAAACCGGTGCAATATCTTGATGAACCAGAAGGGTTTCAAGAGCATTGCAGACAGATACATACTGTGTTTTGCTGTCGGTAACGATCCGGCATGCAGTTTCAGGATCAGCATCACTGTCAACATAAACGTGACATATGCCGTCGGAATGGCCGAGCACCGGAATACGGCTGTTGTCCATAATGTACCGGACGAAACTGTTGCTGCCGCGCGGAATGATCAGATCAATCAGCGTATCTTCCTTCAGCATCTGAGCAACGTCTTCGCGTGTTTCGAGAAGCTGCACGGTGGATGCGGAAAAACCGGAGTCTTCCAGCGCCTGGCAGACAAGATCACATAAGACCTGATTGGTATGCAGAGCTTCACGGCCGCCTTTCAAAAGGACAGCGTTTCCGCTTTTGATACAAAGAGATGAAATCTGGATCAGTGCATCAGGCCGGCTTTCGAATATGACCCCGATAACACCGATCGGAGAGGATACGCGGTAAAGCTTAAGGCCTTCAGTTATTTCAGTGGCTGAAAGCGTTTTGTTCAGAGGATCCGGAAGATCTGCAAGCGCATGAAGGCCCCGAACAACCTGATCGAGTTTTTCTTCACCAAAGGTCAGTCGATGAAGAAGCGGAGCAGCAAGATCTTCCGCTTCCGCAGCGTCAAGGTCGGCCTTGTTGGCAGCAAAAACTGCCTCTTTATTCTGTGTAAGTAAACGGGCAAGTGCAGAAAGCACAGTGTTCCTCTGATCCGCTGATGATACGGATATCTGATAAAAAGCGTTTCTCGCACTTGCTGCGATTTCATGCAGGTCTTTCATATCCATCCCTCCCATTGCGTGATTATATCAAACAAATACACGATTGAAAAGGGAATACGTACGTGCTATACTTTTTCAAGGGAGGAGAATGTAATGCCGCACCAGCAGGGAATCAAAACGATTGCACAGAACCGCAAAGCTTTTCATGATTATTTTGTTGAGGAGAGAATTGAATGCGGCATAGTTCTTTTCGGAACTGAGGTTAAAAGCATCCGGCAGGGCAGAATCAACCTCAAGGAAAGCTGGGCACAGATCCGAAAAGGTGAAATATGGGTTGAAGGAATGCACATCAGTCCATATGAACAGGGCAATATTTTCAATAAGGATCCGATGAGATCAAGGAAGCTGCTTCTTCATCGAGGTGAAATCCGTAAACTTGAGGGACAGGTCATACGACAGGGATACACGCTGATTCCTCTTGAAATGTATCTCCTGAACGGGAGGGTTAAGGTTCTCCTCGGATTATGCAAAGGCAAGCAGCTTCATGACAAGCGTGACAGCATGGCCAAAAAAGATTCCGAAAGGGAAATACAGCGCGCATTACGGCAAAGACAGAAATAATTGCTATTGAATACCGCTGCATCCGGGGATGATCCGGTTTCGACGGGGGTAACAGAGGAAGGATAAGCGAGCCGCAGCCCCTGTACTGCGTATCAACGGGGAAAAACAATAACTGACAATAGCAATTACGCTTTCGCGGCTTAATGCCGCGCGTCGGCTCTGACCGCCTGCAGATCAGACAACCGGCGTCATTAATGCAGGGAACGAGTACCGCTTAAGCTTTGCAGCGGTATCCGCAATAATGAAGCTACTCTGAATGACGTTTTTCCGCGGACGTCATTCTGAGGAATTCCAACCACGGAATGCGCTCGGAGAAAGTCTTTCTGAAGTGCTTTCGGACAGGGGTTCAACTCCCCTCATCTCCACTGAGAAAATACCGGTCAAGGAGACCGGTATTTTTATATAAAAAGAAAAGATCCTGACAGACGTCAGGATCTGTGTGTGCGGTCGACGGGACTTGAACCCGTACCCGTTGCCGGACACGCCCCTCAAACGTGCGCGTATGCCGATTCCGCCACGACCGCGAACAAACATCGAAATTATAAAACTGTGTTATCGCTTTGTCAAGATATATGGAAAAACTTGCGGCTGACAGAATTAAGAAGTAGAATATCTGTGTTTTGATGAAAGGAGCAGTATAATGCATTTCAGACTGAGTAAAAAACTTTATCCCGCATTTGTCTGTGCTGTGATTCTAATATGCGGCATATGGACTGGTGCATGCTCCGGAAACGTATTTGAAATAAAACGTGTGGGGAATATCCATTCATATGAAAACAATGTTTTTCGCGTGAACACAGAGGAAGACGGGTACCTGAAAATACGGATCCATGACGATGTTTGTGTATACAGGGAACTGGAAAAACGGGTCAATGCCGGCGAAACAACGGTAGAATGGGACGGATGCGCTTACAATAAAGAAAAACTGTATGATAAAACCTATACCATTACCGCAGAATTTCAAACAGATTCGGGACAGATACATACAACTTCATTCCTGTCCCCTGTGGAGTATCCAGGACAGTGCCTGCAGTACGCATTACCTTCATCGAAAATCATATATCTGGATTCGCCGGAAAACTGGTTTGTGGAATACAGAACGGTTAAGGACGGTACTGTCATGCTGACATTGACAGGTGAAGGTCAGGAAGAAGCATCATACATTTATAAGCTTTCTACAACAGGAGGCAGAATCAACAGAAAAGATTTCAGTGATATTTCAAAAGCAAAGAAACCTGCTCCGGGACAATATACGCTGAGGCTGTATGAGGCATCCAAACCGGAAGAAATCTATGAGTATTCACTGACTGTTTCCGAGAAAAGACCTGAAAACACATCCATTACAGTAACCGGTGAAATCATGCCGGACCGTGATATGTCTGATGAAGAAATCTGGAACATGATGATGAAACCGTCTGTTGTCATTGATATTGATTTCTTCAAACATCAGGATGTATATGAAAAGCAGGATACTAAAAGCAGATCGCTCGGTACGCTTCATGGACAGACGCAGGGTGTAAAGGTGCTTGAGATCGACGGCACATGGGCGCTCATCGGTGCATGGAATCATGAAGAAGGAGAATATATAGAGGGCTGGATTCCTCTTCAGAAACTTAAAACAGAAGATCCTGCTGAAGAATACGGAATACTTGTGGACAAACAAAAACAAACCATGAGCGTATTTCGCCAGGGGAAAATCATCGATACACTCTATGTATCCACCGGGAGAGCGGAAAGAAACAGTCTTTATCAGGAAACTTCTGCCGGCTGTTTCCTGACAGGATATCACAGGGTGAACTTCTCAACAAACGGTAAAAAATATGATTATGTTATTCAGTATGACGGGGGTAATCTTCTTCATCAGACGCCTTATGACTGGGGTAAAAACAAGAAGGATTTTACTCTGGGACGCGGCTATCTGGGAGCTAAGGCTTCACATGCCTGTATACGCATACAACCTGATCCGGGAGAGGGAGGCCTGAATGCATACTGGCTGTTTACTCATCTTCCTTATCATACACGTGTCGTTATCCTGGACGATCCGGTGGAAAGAAAAGCAGTCAATAACATGCTTAAACGGGATAACAGCAGTGAACTGCAGCTTAAGATGATTGATTCGGAAGGTGAACAGAGAATTTTAACAGATGATAAGGTTACAATCACTTTTTGCGGCAAACTTGTTCCGGGCGGGAACAGAAATTTCAATGTAAGAAAAGAGAGTTTCGTATCGTTTACAGCAAAGGAAGGATATCAGGAAACTTTTTCGGTTCTGAAGTCATTGCTTTCAGAAGATGATCTGACCTGTGCAGATCTGGGCTGCGTCCTTGAAGGAAATACGGAAATCACAGCGGAAATGAAAAATGTTGAATACGCGCCCAAAGGCATGAGTGAATTATTCCCAAACGCGTCCATTGAGATGCTTACGCTTACGGATGATCTTTTATATCAAAGGGAGGAGCTTTTCAGGAGCACAAGAGAAGAAGCGGCAGGCTTCACAGAAGTTATGGAACGGTCTGAACCTGTCGCAATCAGGCTGAAGGAGCATCTTATTGGGTTTGCCGGATGCAGTGAAAGTGAATATCTAGCTGACGTGAACATTATCAGCGATCGAATCACACGGCTGAAAGAGATGCAATGCGAAAAAATCATTTTTACTGTCAGCAGGAAAGAAGGTAAAGAACAGAATCATTCTATTGTTCAGGAAGCTATAGCAAACAGATGCGTGCTTGCCGGAGCTGATTTTGTGATTTTCAATCAATACGGACAGTCGCAGGGAATTGACTACATCAGGGGCGTGCCGGTTATATATAATGCAGGTACGATAATGGACGGGAGCACGTCGAGAAAGCCTAAGGCATTCTATTCCATGCTGGTAAGAGTTCAGTTTGATTTCTCGTCAGAAGAAAAAGGCACTGCAATAACAGTCGTTCCCGTTTACCCTTATGGCAGTCAGGAAGCGGATATGAATACATATTGTCCGGTCATTGCAGATACGCAAAAGGATATTGACCTGTTTATAAGACATGTCCGGAACGACTCAACTGATGAATCCATAGGCAGAACATTTATCCGTACGAATGGTCAGTGATAGATATAATATACACATTCAAGACGGCCGTTATATAAACGTCGTTTCCTGTCAGCTTTTTTGCCAAAGCTTCTTTCAAACGCAGGGTCTGAAGAAATCGCACAGAGCTTCCAGGAGGGGTGACGCTTTTTAAGCAGGAAAAGATCGTGATAGAGTTTGCGGCAGCCGGCCTGGTCACTGAGTCTTTCTCCATATGGCGGATTACAGATAAAAACTCCGTTTTCCATATCAAGATTCAATTCCTGAAGGGGAAGGTTACGGAGACCGATTGCGTTGATGTCAAGACCAGCCTGAATAATATGTCTTTTTGCAAGTTCAAGCGCTTCAGGATCGATATCTGAACCGCTGATACCGGAAATGCTGTCTCTGGATTCTCTTTCTTTCAGGGAAGTGCGGAGCGTTGAGAAGCTGAGTTCCCGGAAACATTTGTAATTTTCCATGGCAAACTGTCTGTTGATCCCGGGAGCGATTTTTCCGGATTTAAGGGCTGATTCTATCAGTATGGTACCTGTCCCGCAGCAGGGATCATACAGGGGCTGACCTGGCCTCCATCCGCTCAGTTCTACAAGTGCAGCTGCCAGTGTTTCACGAAGCGGAGCTTCTCCGTTCCAGGTTCGATATCCACGGCGGGAGAGCGCATCACCCGAGGTGTTCAGGAGAATCCTGACCAGATTATTTCTTACAGAGACCTGGACAGACAGGGCAGACCCTGATTCGGGGAAAGATGTTTGTCCGGTCGCTTTTTTAACATTTTCGATAATTGCTTTTTTGGTAATGGATTGACAGTCCCGCTGACTCATTAACTGACTTCTGGAACATTTGCAGGATATGTCGATAAAATTGTCCCTGGAGAAGAAATCAGCCCAACGGACGGAAGAAACAAGCTGGAACAGGTCTTCAAAGCTTTTACATTCTCCCGAAGCCAGGATAATATACAACCTGTCACTGAAATGCACCTCCATATTGGCAAGGAACAGCTCGTCTCCGGATGCTGAAAAAAGGACGAAACCGTTCCCGGCTTCAACGTCGTGAAGCCCGAGGCTTTTCAATTCCTTTGAAACAAGGCCCTCCATACCGAAAGCAGCACTGGCATAGCAATGATATAACTGATTCATTCCGATTCCTCCCGATTTATCAGTTTATCCTTTTTCCGGGATGATGTAAAGAATGAGGACAATATCATTGTTATTTACGAAATATTTTATAAAAAAGAAGCAAACTTGATTTTGATATTGATGTAGCGTATAATTTTACAGTTAAATGCGGAAGGAGACGAAAGATTATGAAGCTTATCATCGCTATCGTTCAGGATGAAGACGCCTCAAAGCTTCTGTCCGTTTTAATGCAGCAGGGATTTGGCGTGACCAAACTGGCAACCACAGGCGGATTCCTGAAAGCAGGAAACACTACATTGCTGCTTGGTGTGGATGATAACAGGATTGATGAGGCAGTCAGCATTGTCGAATCCGTATGCAAAAGCAGGAAGCAGATTTCCACTGTTTCTCCGTCAGTATCGGGCGGCATTTCACAGAACGAATATTCGTCCTATCCGATTGAAGTGACTGTCGGGGGTGCAACGATGTTTGTTCTGACTGTGGATCAGTTCCTGAAAGTTTAAAGCAGAGATGCAGAAGTTTTCATTTGACGATTTCCGGCAGCAAGGATCTGAAATAGATGCTCTGAAAAAACAGATCAAAGAGCATCGGCTTGTTCATGCTGTATTGATTACCGGACAGCCGGGTGCTGGAAAGCGCTCGCTTGCTGGATTGATTGCGACATCTCTTATGTGCTCCTCCGAAGGAGATATTCCATGCGGAGAATGTGACGGATGCAGGCTGGCGCTTGCCGGAGAGCATCCGGATATAACAGTGATCGAAAAAGGCAATCCCATATCACCGGATGTACAAAAAGGAAGAGCGACGATTCCTGTAGAAGATATCCGTGAAATGATCAGGCTTTGCAGCAGATATGCCTATGGAGGCGGCAACAGGGTTGTAATGATTCCCGATGCTGAGAATATGACGCCTCAGGCTCAGAACAGTTTGCTGAAGATTCTGGAAGAACCGCCCAGGAATACATTTTTTCTGATGACAACAGGTCATCCTGAACAGATTTTGACAACTGTGCGAAGCAGGTGCCGGAATATCAAACTTATTCCCTGGGATGAAAATTATATCAAGACGATCCTTGTTTCATCCGGAGTAGAACAGGGAATTGCGGAGAAGACTGCCAGGGTTTCTGGCGGCTCAATCGGAAACGCTATCAGGCTTTCTTCCGATGACACATACTGGAAACTGAAGGATGAAATAGTCAAAGCATTTTTTGAGAACAGAAAACGCAGCGAGGTTTTAAACATATCAACGACATGGAAAGACCGGAAAGGCTTGTCTGATCAGCTTTTTGATATCCTGGAGGATACTGTCCGTCAGTTTCTGAAATATCGGCTGTTTCATGACCGGAAAGATTATCCTGAAGATTATTCTAAAGAATGGCAGCGCTTTGCTGAGACAGCCCCGCTGGAAAGATTCGCACTCCTGACAGATTCGATCACCAGCGCCAGAAAGCAGAATGCGAGCAACGTCAATTTTCAGGCCATTATTGAACAACTACTTTTAACATTTATAGGAGAATGTGAATTATGGGCAGAATAATCGGAGTACAGTTTCAGGAAAATGGAAAGATGTACTATTTTGATTCCTCCGATATAGAAGTAAAAACGGGAGACTATGTCATTGTCGATACGGCACGGGGCAATGATCTGGGCGAAGTGGTTATGGGTACAAGGGAAGTGGACGAAGAAAACTGGCATACCCCGCTGAAGAAAGTAATCAGGCTGGCGGACGAACAGGATATAAAACACGGACAGGAAAATCGTGTGAAGGAAAAAGAAGCCTTTGGCATCTGCCAGAAAAAAATAGCAGAGCATAAGCTGGAAATGAAACTTGTATCTGTTGAATATGCTTTTGATAACAGCAAAATTCTTTTCTTCTTTACAGCAAACGGTAGAGTGGATTTCAGATCTCTGGTCAAGGATCTGGCTTCAGTTTTCAAGATGAGAATAGAACTGCGCCAGATCGGCGTCAGGGATGAAGCAAAAATGCTTGGAGGACTCGGCCCCTGTGGAAGACCGATCTGCTGCGGATCATTCCTTGATCAGTTTCAGCCGGTTTCAATCAAAATGGCAAAAGAACAGAACCTGTCACTGAATCCTACGAAAATAAGCGGTGTATGCGGCCGTCTCATGTGCTGCCTGAAGTATGAGCAGGAGCATTATGAAATGACGAGAAAAAAGATGCCCAAAATCGGCAGGGAGGTTATAACCCCTGATGGAATTGGTCCTGTAACAGATCTTAATATTGTCAAGGAAACGGTTTTTGTACGTCTGACGAACGGGGACACAAGCGAGATCAAGGAATATCCGCTTGAAAACATTACAAAACCTTCAGACGGAAATATGAGCCAGGAACAGAACAAGAAAAACAACGGTGAAGAAAGAAATGAGCAGGCTTCTGATGCATTTGCCGGAAAGAAAAACCAGAACGGCATGAGGGAGAAGACAGATGATTCAGAGAATGATGAAACAATTTCTCTGCAAAGCACAGGTAATAATGATAACAACGCAGAAAAAAATAAAGGAAAAGCGCGGAAACCTTTGCTTGGACAGCCTGTAAGACGGGAAAACCCCAAACGCAGCCATGACCTCCAAAGCAAGGAAGATATACAGGAAAAGGCTGAACATAACACAGAAAAAGAAAGGCAGAACGCATCGGAAACAAGTACCCTGAGTCCATGGGCGGATGCTTTGCAGAAAGCGATGCAGGCAATCAGTCAGGATAAATGATATATTGATTTTCAATTTGTTCGATGATATACTTTCTATAGTTTCACGCATGACAGCGCGGACAAATATGAGGAGGTTAGTTTTATGGCTTACAAAATTTCTGATGAATGCATCAGCTGCGGCGCTTGTGCTGCTGAATGCCCCGTATCCGCAATCAGCGAAGGTGACGGCAAATACGAAATCAATCCTGACACCTGCATCGAATGCGGTGCTTGTGCTGAGACCTGCCCTGTGGGTGCACCCGCTCAGGCCTGATCACAACTGAAATTGACAGCGGTCTGCAGATAAATGCAGACCGCTGTTCTTTATGTCAAACAAGAAAAAAATAAGCTGGAAACATTCAGCTTCCAGCTCTGTACACCATTAGGGACTCGAACCCTAGACACCCTGATTAAGAGTCAGGTGCTCTACCAACTGAGCTAATGGTGCCCGGACAACAAACGTTATTATACACATTATTCTGAAGCTGTCAAGTATCTTTTTTATGAAATTTACAGAAGAGGATAATATTTATTCTAAACACAGAATATGGTATAATAATCTGAATATATCTTGGAGGTCAGTCATTTGAGTCTTCGGTTCGGAAAAGTAATGGATAAGCATGAAGCACTGCAGCTGAATGCGCTGCAGCTTGCTTATATCGGAGATTCAGTATGGGAATTGATTGTAAGATATAAACTGATTATGAAAAGATACAATGTACGTCATATGCATAAAGAATGTGTCAGTCTTGTAAATGCGCATTCGCAGGCAATGATTTTACAGAAAATCCAGGAAGAACTGGACGAAACCGAGTCAGAAATTGTCAGAAGAGGAAGGAATGCTCACGCAAAGCATTCAGCGCCCCGGAACCAGGATCCGGATGAATATGCCGCCTCAACAGGATTTGAAGCATTGTTTGGATACCTGTATCTGACAGGACAGAATGACAGGATCAGTGAACTGGTGACTATTATAGAAGAGGTGAATGAAATTGGCTGAACAGAAAAAACTGAAAGTAATCCTTCTCCGTCACACCCTTTCACCGGAAGAAACGATTGCACTGAGTGCGAAATTGTGTTACTCAAAATCGACAATAGAAGATCTGAAAGAAAAAATATCACAGAAGGATCAATCTGCTTTCATTGAAAAACTGATGGGAATGGGACATGAATCTGTATTGGAACACGTCACGTTTTCCTTTGGTGTTGAAGGAGTCAGCCGGGTACTTCTTGCCCAGCTGACAAGACATCGCATCGCCAGTTTTTCTGTTCAAAGCCAACGTTATGTATCCTATGAGAACGGATTTGGTTTTATTATGCCTGACAGTATTGCCGCACTTGGCGAAGAGGCTGTACAGGAATATCAGAAACAAATGGATACGATTGAATCCTGGTATGTTGAGTGGCAGAAAAAGCTTGGAAAAGGTGAAAAGTCCAATGAAGATGCCCGTTTTGTGCTTCCGAATGCCTGTGAAACAAGACTTGTTGTGACAATGAATGTACGTGAACTTCGGCATTTCTTCTCATTGAGAATGTGCAACAGAGCACAGTGGGAAATCAGAAGAATGGCTGAAGAAATGTTCAAAATATGCTTTGATATTGCACCAGCACTATTTATGGATGCCGGTCCTGCGTGTATAAGGGGGAAATGCCCCGAAGGCGAAAAAACATGCGGTATGGCCCCGGAAATCCGCAAAAACAGGGAAGTATTAATCCGGTCACGTAAGGAGGAAGCATAAATGGCGTTTGATTCCAAAAAGAATGCAGTAAAAACAAACGGAAGACGCATACAGAAAAACGTCTCAGAAAAAAAGCATTCATACAGCCGTGAAAGAGCAGCTGATAAAGAAAACACCGCACCGCGAAGCTATCAGCAGTTCGAATACAGGACCCATGAAACGCGGATGAATCTGAATGAAAGAACAGAACAGAATAATGAATATATTCTTACAGGCAGAAATCCGATTCGGGAAGCATTGAAAAATCACCACGATCTGGAAAAACTGCTCGTCCAGAAGGGAGAACTGTCTGGATCGGCGAGGGAAATAGTCCAGAAGGCAAAAGAACAGAAGATACAGATACAGGTAGTTGAAAAATCGAGACTTGATGCAATTGCTCCCAATCATCAGGGACTGATCGCTTTTGCATCAGCCTATCAGTATTCTTCCCTGGATGACATTCTGAATGCAGCCGCTGAAAAAGGCGAGGATCCATTCCTTATACTGTTGGACGGAATTACAGATCCCCATAATCTGGGGGCGATCATCCGGACAGCTGAGTGTACTGGTGCACATGGTATTATTATTCCCCAGCATAGAAGTGTCGGCCTTACACCGTCAGCCGTCAAGTCTTCTGCCGGTGCTGTTGAATATGTAAAAGTCGCAAGAGTGAGCAACCTGGCCCGCACCATTGAATATCTCCAGGAAAAGAATATCTGGCTCTATGCTGTAACGATGAATGGAAATGATTACAGGAAAACAGACTTCACAGGAGGCGTTGCGCTGGTTATCGGGGCAGAAGAAGATGGTATCAGCCGTCTGGTTGCAGAAAAATGCGATTATGCCGTATCGCTTCCTATGAAAGGGAAAATAGAGAGCCTGAATGCTTCTGTAGCTGCCGGTATCATGATGTATCGTGTCCTTGAATGCAGACAATAATGAGAGACACAAAATAAACTGGAGTTGCTCTTATGGAATACAACAATTCGAAAACTTCTGATATAAATGAAGGAAGAATGAACAATCATCCTGAGAGAATTGAGGATATCGAAAACGGAGAAGAGATTATTCCGTTCAGGGAAAGGTTCAGCGGATATTCCGATGAAGAGATTGTACAGCTCTGCCATGATGGCGATACAATGGCGGAAGAATTTCTTCTGAACAAATACAAAAATTTTGTCAGGTCCAAAGCCAGAAGCTATTTTCTGATCGGCGCTGATCACGAAGACATCGTCCAGGAAGGCATGATAGGGTTGTATAAAGCAATCCGTGACTATAAACAGGAAAAACTCAGTTCATTCCGGGCCTTTGCTGAATTATGCATAACAAGACAGATTATTACGGCGATCAAGACGGCCACCAGACAGAAACATATACCGCTGAACAGCTATGTATCATTGAATAAACCTTTATATGATGAAGAAAGCGACAGAACTCTTCTTGATATCATCATGGAGGGTAACAGCGGCAATCCGGAAGAAATGATCATCAATCAGGAGAACCTGGGTAATATACACAGGAAAATCAACGAGGTTCTATCCGGGCTGGAGCAGGAAGTTCTGGCTGCGTATCTTGACGGTAAGAGCTATCAGGAAATCGCAGAAACTCTTGGCAGACATGTTAAATCTATAGACAATGCATTACAAAGAGTAAAGAGAAAACTTGAGAAGTATCTTGAAGAATACGGCTGTTTCTGATCTTCAGAAACAGCCGTTTGTTTAAAAACAACACTATATATTTATTTCTGCAGCAATGTGAACAATCCGCTGCATGTCCAGCATTTCTCATCATTGAAAACATAAGGTTCATTGATGCAGAATGCATATTCTTTTCCGTCTTCCATCCGGATGACAATCCGTTCACCGTTGTCAGGTATTTCCACATCAGCCTCTTTTGATTCGGACTGCAGCATGCGAATCATTTCAGCACACCGCGCTTCATCCTGATAATCAACGCTGCCAATGGAAATGCCGGCCACTTTTTTGATGTCAATCTGGGAAAACGGCGTTCCGGCAGTATCCTTTCCACCGGCTGCAAAAACATTCATTTCGCCGGGCGTGGAAGGGGAGAGCGGACGCACACTGTTCAAAGCTACAACCATGAGCAGTAAAACGCCGACAACAGCACAAAGCTTCATGACTGGACGAAATACGCTGTCGCGACGGGTTTCAGTGGGTTGGGAAGCCTTAAGAAGAATTCTTTGTTTCAGAGACTCATCTGCAGTCAGGCCATATAAAGCTTTGTCTGTGGCTGAACGAAGTTCCTCGGGTTGAATCACTGCTGATCATCTCCTTTCAATTCTTTCTGTAGCTTGTCTCTGGCTCTGCTTAACCTGGAAGAAACTGTACCTTCTGCGATCTGAAGCATATCAGCGATTTCTGTAACATTAAAGCCCTGATAGTAGAACAAAAGGACAACTTCCTTAAACTCTGGTTTCAGGCGATTGACTGCTTCGGCAAGAGATTGCTGATCAGCCATCTGTCCTATTTCATCCGGCGCGGGAAAACATTCAAACCCGGGATGACCCAAAACCACTTTCTTGATCCAGGAGCTGCGCCATAAATCCCTGCAACGGTTCAGTGCAACCTTTAGAAGCCAGGCCTTTTCCCTTCCTTCCTCAAGGACGGGATTGTTGGTGATGAGCTTAACAAAGACATCCTGAGTAACGTCTTCAGCCATTTCACGATTGCCCAGATAGTAATAGGATACACGAAGAACGTCTGTTGCATACAGCTCATAAAGCTGATCAAAAGACAGAGAACCGGAAGAGCTGCCGGACATTTCAGTCTGAAGGGACAATGTTTTCTCACCTCTTCCGTACATACAACGAGTGTAATGATTCTCTGATTCCAATAAAATAAAAAAATATTTTAAAAAAATCAGCAAATAATTATATCATAAGTTTTCCAATGATCAATCAGTATTATCAGTATATATACAAAAAAGAATCAGTACTTGACGAATATAATCAGTAAAATGTAAAATAATTAAACAAGAAGGGTATCATAACCACGGTCTAAGAAATAACAATATTCCACATAATGAAGGAGTGTGTAAAGCGTGTTAAGAAAGAAGACCTGCATTGCGATGCTTTTGGCTGGAGGTCAGGGCAGCCGTCTTGGTATACTGACAAAAAATGTTGCAAAACCTGCTGTTCCGTATGGAGGAAAATACAGAATTATCGATTTCCCTCTGAGCAACTGCACCAACAGCGGCATTGACACAGTCGGTGTACTGACACAGTACCAGCCCCTGGAACTGAATGCTTACATCGGAAGCGGAGCACCCTGGGATCTGGATATATCCAACGGGGGTGTTTTCGTACTGCCGCCTTATCAGAAAGGAAAAAGCGGAGAATGGTATCGTGGTACCGCAAATGCCATTTATCAGAATATGGCATTTATTGAGCAGTATCACCCGGATTATGTGCTCATACTGAGCGGCGATCACATTTACAAAATGGATTATAATGCGATGCTTGATTATCATATCTCCCACGGAGCCGATGCAACAATCGCAGTACGTGAAGTTCCCTGGGAAGAAGCATCCCGTTTCGGAATCATGAATACAGATCCGGACGGAAAAATTGTTGAATTTGAGGAAAAACCTCAGAATCCCAAAAGCAATAAAGCTTCCATGGGCGTATATATCTTTACATGGGAAAAACTTCGCCATTATCTTACAGAGGATGAAGCTGACAAGAACAGCTCCAATGACTTTGGCAAAAACATCATACCCAATATGCTCAGAGACAAACAGGTTCTTGTCGCTTACGATTTTAACGGATACTGGAAAGATGTAGGTACCATAGAAAGCCTGTGGGAGGCCAATATGGATCTTATAGACAATCCGATGCCCATGAACATGCATGACAAAAAGTGGCGCATCTATTCCAAAAATCCGGGCATGCCACCCCATTATATTTCAGAGGGGGCGGTCGTCACGGATACACTGATTACTGAAGGCTGTGAAGTATATGGCAAAGTGAATCACTCAGTTCTGTTTGCCGGAGTGGTTGTTGAAGAAGGGGCAGACATTGAATACAGTGTCGTGATGCCGGGAAGTATCATTAAGCGCGGCGCTATTGTACGCCGTTCCATTGTGGCTGAAAATGCAACAGTAGGCGCCGGCTCAATCATCGGTGAAGACAGCGGAAATATCGCTGTAATCGGACAGGGAGTGACACTGCCTGCAGGTGTTTCAGTTCCGTCAGGCACACAGGTTGATGAATCCTATACTTTTTAAATGCTGACGAATTGTACGAAAGGAAGATAATAAAAGATGAAGGATGTAATGGGGATTATTTATACCGGTGAAAATGATGCCCGGCTTCGCGAACTGACAATCATCAGGGCTATTGCCGCACTTCCTGTTGCAGGTCGTTTCCGCGTAATCGATTTTCTCGTTTCCAGCATGGTAAACGGCGGTATGAAGAACATCGGTGTTATCATGCAGAAGAACTATCACAGTCTGATGGACCATCTTGGTTCAGGCAAAGAATGGGATCTTCACGGAAAAACGAACGGGCTTCATATTCTGCCGCCTTTCCTGACGCGTGAAAATGTCGGCTTGTATCCCGGCGTGCTTGATGGACTCCGTTCCAATACAGATTACCTCAACAGAAGTAAACAGGAACTGGTGGTACTCAGCAACAGCAACATCATTTACAATGCTCATTTCAAGGATATGATTGCGTTTTATGAAAATACAGGCGCGGATATTACGCTGATGTATACAAAGGATCCCACCATGAAACGCGACGAGTTTGGAACATATATCTCACTGGATGAAGAAGGAAACGTCAAAGACATAGAAGTTGAACCGACGCATCCGAATTATGAAAACACTTTTATGCAGGTTTGCCTGATGAAGAGGGAATTCCTGAAAGAGCTTGTTGACAAGGCTGTTGCACATGGCCTGCATGATCTCGCCAGGGATCTGCTCCTGAAACTCGTACAGGAAAAACAGGCCAAGGTGAACGCGTTTGAATACACAGGCATCTGCTGGAATATCGATTCCGTCCAGAGCTATTTCAAGTTCAATATGGATATACTGAAACCGGAGATCAGGAAAAGACTGTTTATCGATGAACTGCCGGTATTTACGAAGGTCAGGGATGAAATGCCCGCATTTTACAGTGCGGAATCACATTCGATCAATTCTCTTGTTGCTGACGGATGTCAGATCGAAGGAAAGATTGAAAACAGCGTACTGTTCAGAGGCGTTCGAGTAGCACCGAATGCTCATGTGAAGAACTGTATTATCATGCAGGACGGTCAGGTACAGGAAGGCGCTTATATAGAAAATTGTATCCTTGACAAGCAGACTGTAATCAAAAAGAATACGAAACTGATTGGACCGGAAGCCTATCCGATTGTGATTGCCAAGAATGTGGTTATCTGATCATAAGGGAGTGTTGTAACAAAATGAAAATTCTTTTTGTCGCCAGTGAATCAGTTCCATTTGTAAAAACGGGCGGACTTGCCGATGTTGTCGGAGCATTAGCGCCGGTTCTGGCGAAAGAAGGACATGATGTTCGTGTAATCATCCCTCAATTCAGTACAATCCCGCAGGAATACATGCAGAAAATGACGCATGTATGCGACTTTGAAGTACAGCTTGGCTGGAGACGTCAGTACTGCGGCATTGAAATGATCGAAAAAGACGGTGTGAAATGGTACTTTATGGACAACAAGTATTATTTTGGCCGTCCCTATATCTACGGCATGGGCGGGGATGAATATGAACGGTTTGGATTCTTCTGCCGCGGCGCACTGAATATGCTTCCTTTGGTTGATTTTCAACCGGATATCATTCATGCGCATGACTGGCAAAGCGGCATGGTACCGGCTCTGCTGAAAATTCAATATGCGCATCTTCCGTTCTATGCAAATATCAAAACAGTCTTTACGATTCATAATCTGCAATACCAGGGAATTTTCGGAATTCGTGAAGTACAGGATATTCTGGGACTGGGAGACAGCCTGTGGACAGATGACAAGCTTGAATGCTTCGGCTGTGCCAATTTTATGAAAGCAGCACTGGTATACACAGACCTTATTACAACCGTTAGTCCTTCTTATGCTGAGGAAATACAGACAGCTTATTACGGAGAAAGACTCGATGGATTACTCAGAGCCAGACACAGGGAACTGAAAGGTGTTCTGAACAGTATTGACATGAAGGAATACGATCCTTCTGCTGACGATAAGATTAAAGCAAACTATTCAACAGACAACATGAACGGAAAGGCCGAATGCAAGCGAAATCTTCAGGAGGAACTTGGCCTTGAGATCAAACCGGATGTACCCGTAATCGGTATGGTTGGTCGTCTCAGCAATCAGAAAGGTCTTGATCTGGTTGATTATGTGATCGCAGATATTATGCGGCATGATGTACAACTGGTTGTTCTCGGTATGGGAGAAGGCAGGTATTTCAATCTGTTCAGCTGGGCCGAAACAGAATATAAAGGCAGAGTTGCTGCCAGATTTACCATGGATCACACACTGGCCCACAAAATCTATGCCGGTGCTGATATGTTCCTGATGCCGAGCCAGTTTGAACCGTGCGGACTCAGCCAGATGATTGCCATGAGATACGGAACGATTCCGATTGTCAGAGAAACCGGCGGACTTCGTGACACTGTACTCAGCTACAATGATTTCAATGGCGAAGGAAACGGATTTACTTTTTTCAACTACAATGCTCATGATATGTTACATACAATCGAACGTGCCTGTGAGTATTATAAAAACTATCCCGAGATCTGGAAGAAACTGCAGATGCGCGGAATGAACGGCGACTTCAGCTGGGCTCATTCTGCGAAGGAATATATTAACCTTTATCAAAGCCTGTTTGTTACCAGAAAGCAGGGGCAGGATGATGAGAAGAAAGAGAATCCTGTAGTGATCGATATCTGATATCATGAAATAAAAGTTGAAAAATCAGGGATGTGCAGAAAAGCACATCCCTGATTTTAGGGAGGTCCCAGGTGAACATTATACTCAAAGAGGATGAAACGATAGAGGATCTGCAGCTGGACGGGCTGAAACTGATCCAGAAACAGAACGCTTTTCGGTTTGGAATGGACTCTGTGATACTTGCGCATTTTGCGGAGATCAGAGAAAACGATGTTGTGGCTGACTTTGGTACAGGCAATGGTGTGCTGATTCTGCTTCTGAAAGGAAGAAAAAAAGGAAAAAAGTATTATGCGCTGGATATACAGCAGGAAGCGACTGAACTAACCGAAAGAAATATGATCCTGAATCATCTGGAGGATGTCACAACCGTTATCCATACGGATGTTGTTGATGCATCCAGATATATAGAACCTTGTTCTGTTGATAAGATCATATGTAACCCCCCGTACGGACAGCCGTATTCCACCCTGGCCAGTCCAAGCTTACAGAAGGCGATTGCCAGGAATCAGGATGAGGAAACGATGGATCACTTTCTGAAGGGCGCTTTTTCAGTACTGAAAGGAAGAGGGAAAATATATATTGTATATCCGGCTCCTCAGATGATGTATATCATGAAACTTTTGCAGAAACATCATCTGGAACCCAAACGCTTTCAGATGGTTTATCCATACATCCATAAACCAGCGAATCTTGTGCTGATTGAAGCAGTAAAGGATGCGCGCCCTACGCTTCATCCTATGAAGCCTCTGATTATTTATGAAAGGGATGGCAACTTGACAAACGAACTGAAGTCTGTATATCATTTAGAAGAACAGACCGGATTCTGATTTCAAAAAGGTGTTGACTTGTACGATGAAAACAGATGTAACAGTCATCGGCGCAGGTGCTGCGGGACTCACAGCTGCCGTTACTGCAGCATCCCGTGGGCTGAAAGTCATTCTGCTTGAAAAAGGCGAAAGACCCGGCAGAAAGATTCTTGCTTCCGGCAACGGCCGATGCAACATGATGAACAAAGGATTTCCTGTTTATTATGGGGATCCCGTCTTTGCCGCATCAGTTTTGAAGCAATGCCCTCTCAGCAAAATCGAAGCCTTTTTTAAAGAATATGGTCTGATCATGACACAGGATCCGGAGGGGAGAGTATATCCTGTTACCTATCAGGCAATTTCAGTACTGTCTGTGTTGAAAAATGCCGCCAGAATCACAGACGTATATCTGAATACAGGATTTGATGTTTCCGCAATATACAGGGATCATAATCTTTTCATCATCAGAAATGATCGTAACGAAGAAATAATGTCTGAAAAAGTTATTATCTGCTGCGGGGGTGCAGCTCAGTCAAAGCTGGGAGGATCAATGGATGGATACAGACTGCTGGAGTCATTAGGACACCATATCATCCCGGTATTTCCATCGCTTGTTTCGCTTACAACTGACAAAAAAAGCATTTCAGGACTATCCGGAATCAGGATTCGGGCGGCTGTATCCCTGTTTGAAGGCAACAGTTTGATCCATCAGGAAAAAGGAGAAATCCTTTTCACTGATTACGGAGTCAGCGGTATCTGTATTATGCAATGCGCAAGATTTACAGAAGGAAGGAATACTCATCTGAAAATCAATTTTCTGGAAGGGATCTGTGACAGTCCGGAAGAAATGATCGGCGAAATCCGAAGGAGACAGGTTATGCTTTCGAATCTGTCACCGGTCAGCCTCTTTGACGGTGTTTTGCCTGAAAAGATCAGCTATGCAGTAATGAAACAGGCAGGTATTCCGATGAAGGGAGAGAAAGCTGGAAGTCTCACAGACAATGACATACGGCGTATTGCTGAAACGGCAAAAGGCTACAGGATCTTTATCACTGGAACCCGTGGAATGGATTATGCCCAGGTAACAGCCGGCGGAGCGGACTGCAGTGAGTTCTGTCCTGAAACCATGGAATCAAGGCTTACACAGGGATTGTTTGCGGCAGGCGAGGTTCTGAATGTGGACGGGGACTGCGGCGGATTCAATCTCATGTTTGCGTTTTCTTCAGGAATCATCGCAGGAGAATCTGTATGATTTTCCGGATGGAGGAGGATGAAAATTGAAAAAAGGCGATATTCGAAAACAGGAAATTCTGAATACGGCTGAACCCCTTTTTTGCAGGAAAGGATATGAGCAGACCAGCATACAGGATATCCTTGACTGCCTGCACACAAGTAAAGGCAGCTTTTATCATCATTATGTCAGCAAGGAATCCGTGCTCGAGGGAATCTGTTCAAAAAGAGCTGAACAGATCTATCAGACGATATCTGATCAGCTGGATCCGGATGAAAATGTTATTGTCAATCTCAACATTCTTTTATCCGGAATCATTCCGTTCAGGGATGAAAAACTCAGCTTTCTGATGATGCTGCTTCCTATTTTCAGAACAACTGACGGAAAGACTGTTCGACATTATTACTGCGAGGCATTGTCGGACTGTTTCAGGGAGGCGGTACGGCTGCAGATTCAGAAGGGCAAGGAAGAAGAAATTATTTTCTGTCCCGAAACCCAATATGTTACAGATATCATCCTGACAACTGTACATGGACTATGGACAGGAATATGTGATCATATTCTCATATGTGAAGAGAAAAATGCCGAGGCAGATATATCAGAGATTCTGCGCATGACAGAATGCTGCAGACTCATGATAGAAAGAATGCTTTCTCTTCCGTATGGAACTGTAGAACTGACAGATCTTCAGACAATCGCATTCATGTGTAAACAGATACATAATCACTGGATACACTGAAATAACAGAAATATAAAAAAGGAGGAAAAAATTCATGTCATCCAACATTCCGACCCCGCATATCAATGCTCCTGCCGGCGCATTTGCCGAAACAGTCCTTATGCCGGGTGATCCGCTCAGGGCAAAGTTTATTGCAGAACAGTATCTTGAAAAAGCAGAACTTGTGAATAATGTCCGGAATGTGCAGGGGTATACCGGATACTATAAAGGAAAACGCGTATCGGTTATGGCCAGCGGTATGGGTTGTCCGTCTATCGGTATATACTCCTATGAACTGTTCAATTTTTACGATGTACAGAATATTATCCGTATAGGTTCTGCGGGAGCAATCTCACCCAAACTGAAGCTCAAGGATATTGTGATTGCAATGAGCGCTTATACAGATTCCGGCTATATCAACAGTTTCGGATTCAGGGGAAACGCAGCGCCGTGCTGCAGCTATGAGCTTTTGTCCAAAGCGATGGCATATGCTGAAAAGTTACCGTGCAATGTGGTTTGCGGACCGCTGTTTTCATCAGACGCTTTCTATTCTGACGCAAGCCAGACAGAAACGCTGTCCAGGCTCGGTGTTCTGGCTGTCGAGATGGAGGCGGCTGCGCTTTATATGAATGCGGCCAGAGCCGGTAAAAACGCGCTTGCGATATGTTCCATTTCCGACAGCCTGGTTACGGGTGAAGAACTACCCGCTGAAGACAGACAAACCGGATTCCGGAATATGATGGAACTGGGACTGGCATTGATCTGAAAAACAAAAAGCGCTGTCAGATGACAGCGCTTTTTGTTATGTGTATGTCTCCCAGGCTGCGTAGGATTCGGATTCGGGAATACTTTCCAGGGAACGGTCTGCGGCGTCTGACAAACGGGGAAAGAGATCGTCGATTTCTGAAGAACGTAATGCGAGTAGAAAAGAAATCGAACTGCCATATTCAATACTCTGTATTTTTACAGGCAGATGTTCGGCAGCATAGCGAAATCTGTCCCAGGCAGAATAGGGCAGCGTACACCGATAGAATGATGTTTTTTCCATCCTGACTATACCGGAGGCTGAAAGAGCCGCCTGCGCACACTGTGTATATGCCCGGACAAGGCCTCCTGTACCGAGCAGCGTGCCGCCAAAGTATCGAACAACGACAATACAGCAGTTGACAATACTTTTTGTTCTCATTACATCCATAATGGGTAATCCTGCAGTGCCGCCTGGTTCGCCATCATCGCTGTATCTCATGATTCCCTGGTTTTCACCGATAATATATGCATAGCAATGATGTGTCGCGGTCTTATGCTCCTCCTTGATCTGCTGAAGAAATGAAAGAGCCTCATTTTCTGAAATGCAGGGTGAAGCATAACCGATAAAACGGCTTTTATTGATAATGATTTCTTCACAGGAATTACCGGAAACGGTGATGTAAGATTCAGTCATAACACAACGATACGGCAGAATCCCTTCTTGCCTTTTTTCAGCATGGCGCCGTCTTCTCCGAGCTGATCTTTTGACAGGACAGCGGCAGGATCGGTGATTTTCACATCATTGACTGAAACCGCATTCTGTTCAATCTGTTTTCTGGCATCGCTCTGGCTCTTGCAAAGGCCTGATCTGACAAGCAGTGTGGAGATCCTGGCGTCCTGTGTCCATTCGTCGGATGTTACTTCGAGTGTGGGTACATTCGAAGCAGATGCTCCGCCTCCAAACAATGCTTCAGCAGCGGCAGCGGCATTCCTGGCTTCATCCTCACCATGAACAAGTTTCGTCACTTCATAGGCGAGCACTTTTTTGGCTTCGTTGATTTCTGCATCCTTCAGGGCTCCGAGGCGACGCACCTCGTCCATAGGGAGGAAAGTCAGCAGAGCAAGGCATTTTTCCACATCTTTATCATCAACGTTTCTCCAATACTGGTAGAAATTATAGGGAGAGGTCTTAACCGGATCAAGCCAAAGTGCCCCGGCTTCCGTCTTGCCCATTTTTCTGCCGTCATGTGTAAGAAGCAGCTGGAAAGTGCAGGCGAATGCCTTTTCATTTTCTTTTTTGCGGACAAGATCAGCGCCGCCGAGCATGTTACTCCACTGGTCATTGCCGCCCATTTCCAGACGGCATCCATAACGATGGAACAATTCAAGGAAGTCATAGCTTTGCATCAGCATATAGGTAAATTCAAGAAAGCTGAGACCGTTTTCGGTAGCCATTCTGGCTTTGTAGCATTCAGCGGTGAGCATCCGGTTTACTGAAAACTGGGAGCCGATGTCTCTCATGAAATCGATAAAATTCAAATGACGAAGCCAGTCACCGTTATTGACAATCAGCGCTTTATTGTCGGAAAAATCAAGGAAACGGGACATCTGTTTTTTAATGCATTCCACGTTCTGATCAATGGTTTCCACAGTGAGCATTTTTCGCATGTCTGTTTTTCCGGACGGGTCACCGATCATAGCGGTGCCTCCGCCCATCAGTGCGATCGGCCTGTGGCCGGCACGCTGCATGTGGGCCATGGCCATGATCGGAATATAGTGTCCGATATGAAGACTGTCTGCAGTGGGATCAAAACCTACGTAGAAAGTGGTAGGGGATTTCAGCTGTTCGTAGAGTTCATCCTCAAAAGTCATCTGAGCAATAAATCCGCGTTCTTTGAGAATATCAAGAATATGTTCCATGTTTTTACTCCTTTTATATTTCAGATTTAATCAGGTCGTTCAGTATGCTCATGCCGGTCTCAATCTGCTGCGGGGTGCTGTTGGAAAAGTTGAGACGCAGCGTATTCAGATGGCCGCCGTCTGCACAGAAATAAGTACCAGGTACATATGCAACCTTACGTTCCACGGCTTTTGAGAGGAGCTTGACAGTATCAATATGCACAGGCAGTTCAGCCCAGATAAACAAACCACCCTGAGGTCTTGTAAAGGAGACACCTTCAGGAAACTGCTCCAGATACTGAAGCATTTGATGCATTTTTGCACCGTAACCTTTACAGATGCTGCGGATATGATCGGGCAGAAGATTCCTGCGAAGATACTGGTCAACAACAGCCTGATTCAGATTGGCAGAGTGAACATCCGTTGATTGTTTGCCGATGGTGCATTTCCGGATGATTCCAGCATCACCGGCTATGTATCCGATACGAAGGCCTGGTGAAATGGTCTTGCTGAAGCTTCCAAGGAACATAACCCAGCCGTTCTGATCATAGGATTTGATGGCCCTGACCTTTTCTCCCTCATACCGCAGGTCACGATAAGGATCATCCTCCGCGACGACCATGCCATACCTGTTCGCCAGATCGGCAACCGCCTTGCGTCTGGAATCAGGCAGTGTTTTCCCGGTCGGGTTCTGGAATGTGGGAATCGTGTAAAGCAGCTTGGGATGGTATTTCTTGATTTTCATTTCGAGATCATCAGGAATCAGTCCATTTTCGTCGCTTTCAACAGTGACAAGGTTTGCCTGGTATAGTTTAAGACATTGAAGATTTCCAAGAAAAGACGGATTTTCCACAAGGACCGTATCACCGGGATCAAGAAGGGCTTTACAAAGCAAATCCATTGCCTGGGTTGAACCCGTTACGGGCAGAACGGCCGGAACGCTAACACCCAGCTGATCCGCAACATAAGATTTCAGACTTTCAACAAAAGGAGGATAACCTTCCGTCGCACCATACTGCAGAATAGCTTTCCCGTCATGTGCGAGCACATACTGGGCCAGTTCGCTGACCTGCTGATCAGGCAGGGCTTCAAGTGACGGATTGCCGCCGGCAAATGAGATCATTCCAGGCTGTGCGATCACTTTAAATATTTCGCGGATTGCACTGCCGGTGACCTGGTCAAACCTGCTGGCAAACCTGACTTCGGAAATGTCCATGATAACCAATTCCTCCTTGTTTGATAAATAAAAACGGTTTTCGCCGGAAGGCGAAAACCGCGGTACCACTTCCATTCGGCAGACTGAAAGCCTGCTCTTTTACGCGCTGTATACGGCGCACCGTGTCAACCTTACTGACGGGAATCCGCGTTCAGGCGACTGCTCCGGGATGTACTTCGACTGATACCGTATACTTCCTTGCACCATCCGGAAGCTCTCTGCAATACTTCAATCAGCTTACTCTTCCCTTCATTGCTTTTTTATTATGTTCAAAAAAGGAAAGATTGTCAAGGAAAATAAAGGATATAAAACCATAAATACAAAAGACTTTCAAGGACCGGCGAATCAGGCCGGCACTTGATAAAATTTACAATATACTGTATAATTTCATGGTCCTTTGTATGGTTTTCCTGAAAGGATCCATTTAAACCTGCCACGGTATCATGCGGGAGGGAAACACATGGAATGTAAAGTAAAGAATGAATACGGTACAATCTATATTGCTGAAGACGTTATGCTCAAGGTGGTCGGATATGCCGCACTTGAATGCTATGGAATCGTTGCGATGTCCGGGCAGAGAGCAACCGATGGAATCGTTGAATGGCTTGGCCGAGAAAATCTGACAAAAGGTGTGCAGATCCGTAATGTGGGCGATATGCTTGATGTGGATCTTTACATCATTGTTGAATACGGTATCTCTATTTCAGAGGTATGTAAAACAATCATCGAGACAGTCAGGTACAAGCTCGAGAGCACTACAGGCGTAAAGGTCAGAAAAATCAGCATCTCTGTCGAAGGGATCCGTATTTAAGCTGACTAAAGACCCAATAAGTATGACGGAGGAATATTCCTTTGATACAGTTCAAAACGATTGACGGTTTGCTTCTGCGTGATATGGTAATGGCAGGAACTGCCATTCTGGAGAAAAACCGTGAAGCAGTTGATGCTCTCAACGTTTTCCCGGTTCCGGACGGAGATACCGGAACCAATATGTCGCTTACCATGCAGTCTGCTACCAGAGAGATCAACAGCAAGGAATTTCTTCGTGCTGATGAAGCGGCAAACGCACTGGCTAAGGGTGCTTTGAAAGGTGCCCGCGGTAATTCCGGTGTCATCACAAGTCAGCTTCTGCGCGGATTCGCCAAAGCCCTGAACGGAGTTGAAAAAATAACGCCGGTTCAGTTTGCGGAGGCTCTTCTGAAAGGGTCTGAGATGGCCTACAAAGCTGTCATGAAGCCCAAAGAAGGTACAATCCTGACAGTTGCTAGAGTAGTTGCTGAAGACGCTATGAAGCAGGCACAGAAGGCTCCTGACGATTATGATCAGCTGATTTCTGTCATTCTCAAAAGCGGAGAAGCAATTCTGAAAAAAACGCCGGATATGCTTCCTGCATTGAAACAGGCAGGCGTAGTCGATTCCGGCGGACGCGGCCTGATGCTGATTTATCAGGGATATGCCGCAGTTCTCAGGGGAGAGGACATTACGGCTGCCGATTCCCTGATGGAAGATGATGTGCAGGCAGTATCTGATGACTGTCATGATCTGACAAAAGATCTTACATATACTTATTGTGTATCTTTCAAACTGACCTGTTTCCGTGAAGACTGCGATGAGCATGATCTGGATTCATTCAGGAGAAGGCTCAACCGGATCGGTGATGCCGTATCCGTAGTAGGAGATCTGAACGGTGCTGAAGTTCACGTCCACACAGACAATCCGGGGTTTGCACTGGATTACGGTGTGGAACTTGCAGAAATAAACGAAATCAAGATTGATAATCTGGCTGCCATGAAACGTGCTCTTGAAGAAGGCACTAAAAAGGAAGCAGCTCCGGAAGAAACAGAAGAAGACAGCGCGCCCGAAAAGAAATACGGCTTTGTGGCTGTATCACTCGGAAACGGTTTTTCCCAGTTTTTTAAGGAACTGAATGTAGATCAGATTGTTGAAGGCGGACAGACTATGAATCCCTCCGTTGACGATCTGATGAATGCTATCCGGCAGGTAAAAGCAGAATGTGTTTACGTGCTGCCGAATAACGGGAATGTGATTTTCGCGGCAAATCAGGCTGCTGAGTTGTCTCCCAATGATGTTCGTGTGATTCCTACCAAGAACGTGGCGATGGGGATTGCCGCTGCCATTGCCTTCCAGAATGATGCGGAACCGGATGAAAACATGCAGCGTATGACTGAAGCGGCTCAGCATGTAAAGACAGCTATGGTAACGTATGCGATCCGTGACAGTGAATATAATGGTATTGAAATCAAACAGGGAGATATTATCGGGCTGCATAACGGCCAGATTGAATTCTCCGGCCAATCTGTCCACGATGTTGTTCTGGACATGATGAAAGAAATTGTTACCGATGAAGATGAACTGATTACTGTCTACTACGGCGCTGATGTATCTGAAGCAGACGCAAAGGCAATTGCGGAAGAGATTGAAGAGCAGTACGGAGACTGCGACGTGGAGTATCATAACGGCGGACAGCCTTTATACTATTATCTGATCTCTGTGGAGTAACACATGGAACTGACCGGGATGGCGGGGATCGGCCCTGCAAGAGCAGAAGCATTACGCGCAATGGGAATCATCTCATTGCGCGATTTGCTGTATACGCTTCCTGAACGGTATGAAGACTACAGTACAGTTTCTCCATGCAACACAAAAAAAGAAGGCCCCGTTCTTATTTCCGGTACAATTGTACAGTCTCCAAGGCTGTCAGTGTTTCACGGACTGAAAAAAGTCACTGCTTCTGTAGAGGATGAAAGCGGGAAAATGCCCATCTGCTGGTATAATGCGCCCTGGATTATGAATTCAATTTCTGCCGGGCAGCATGTCCGCCTGTATGGACGTCTGCAGATCAGGAATAACAGAAGGATCCTTCAGAACCCCAAATTTGCTGCAGAGAATGATGGGCTTATTCCTGTGTATCGTTCTATTAAAGGATTCCCCGCAAAAACATTCAGGAATCTGATTTCTGATGCACTCTCTGAGGTGGATGACTGCTGTCCGGAGACATTACCGACGGATTTCCGGGTCGCCTGGCATTTGTGTGAACTGAATTATGCCATCAGACAGGCGCATTTTCCGGATAATTATGAAGCCCTGAAAATCGCCAGAAGAAGGCTGTCCTTTGAACGCATCCTTCTTTACCTGGCATATGTTTCCATGTCTGGATCGAAGAAACTGCCGGGTATTCCGATGAGATTCCCTGAAAAGCAGACTGAAACGTACTGGAAATTCCAGGGATTTGAACCAACCGGTGCACAGAAAAAAGTACTTGAAGATATTGCGGCTGATCTGCGGAAAAATACAGCCATGAGCCGGCTTGTACAGGGGGATGTCGGCTGCGGTAAAACAGCAGTGGCGTTCGGGGCTGTTTCACTTGCGTACGCTGCCGGTTATCAAAGCACGATGATGGCTCCGACAGAAATTCTTGCAGTGCAGCATTACGAAAACGCAAAAAAAACACTGGAGCCTGCCGGAATCAGATGCAGACTGCTGACTGGCAGTACAAAGGCAAAAGAAAGAAAAACGATCTTACAGGAACTGAAGAACTGTCAATGTGACGTGGTTTTCGGTACACATGCCCTGATCAGCCGGGATGTGGAATATGGCAATCTCGGCCTGGTTATTACCGATGAACAGCATCGATTTGGCGTGAATCAGAGGAGCAGTCTTCAGCTGAAAGGAAAAACAGAGACCACGCTTCCGCATGTTCTTGTCATGTCGGCTACTCCGATTCCAAGAACGCTTGCGCTGATTCTGTACGGAGATCTTGATTTATCTGTTATAGATGAAATGCCCAAGGGGCGCATCCCTGTCAAAACAAGAATCGTTCCGGAGCATAAAAGGGATGATATGTACAGATTCCTCCGAAATGAAATCGCAAAGGGAAAACAGGCTTATATTGTATGTCCTCTGGTCGAAGAGGATGATGAGAAGTCAGAACTCCACAGTGCAAAGGCTTTATTTGAAAGCCTGAGAAAGAATGAGATGCAGGGACTTCGTGTTGCACTGACGTGGGGATCTCAGAAAACAGAAGAAAAAGACCGGGTTTTGCATGAGTTTGTGGAGGGAAAGTATGATGTACTGGTATCCACAACTGTAATAGAAGTCGGCGTCAACAATCCGAACGCAACCATCATGGTGATTGAGAATGCAGAACGATACGGATTAAGTCAGCTTCATCAGCTTCGCGGCCGGGTAGGCAGGGGAAAAGATGAAAGCTGGTGTTTTCTGTTTGCTGAACCGTCTGAGAAACTGAATACATTCTGCTCCACAAACGATGGGTTTGTTGTCGCACAAAAAGATCTGGAACTTCGGGGCCCCGGAGATTTGACAGGTACCCGTCAGTCCGGTGAGCCTGGAAATGGATTTTTGTTTGCTGATATCCGTATGCTGGACGAAGTGACAGAATGCGTCAGACAATTGCACCGTAATCCTAAACTGAAGAAAGCGCTGGCTGTAATCGAAGAGCATGCGGAAGAGTATTTTACAGCAGAAGGACGGAGAATAGCCCTGAACTGAAGGCAGATACTAATCCATTAATTCAACCAGAACAGCATTCTGAATATCAAAACCCCGTTCCGTCATTTTCCAGTTTTTATTATCATGGGACATCAATCCGGTTTTTTCCATTTCATGCAGTTTTTTTCCCATATACTTTTCCAGAGAGATATGATGCTTCCTGAAAAAATCGTCCTCATTCACACCCTCGTTCATTCTCAGTCCGAGCATAATGGATTCAAAACGTGCTTCTTCCTTTGATATAACTTCGTCCTGCGATGCATCCTTTCTCATATCCACCATATTGAAATATTCTTCCAGACTGTCCGGGTTGGTTCTGCGGTGATAGGTTATTCCGTCAGGAAGACTCTTTAAACCCGTCATGGAGGCGGCTGAAATACCGAGGCCGATATAGGGTATCTGGGTCCAGTAACCGATATTATGAACGCATTCATAACCTTTCAGCGCAAAATTGGAAATTTCATACCTGGAAAAGCCATGAGTTCCCAGGAGATGAATGGCTTTATTGTACATTACCCGCTCTGTTTCCGGATCAGGAAGCCGGAGAAGGCCTGACTGAAGATCACGGTAAAGGGGAGTGCCTTCTTCCGGAATAAGACCGTAAGCGCTGATATGGCACGGCTCCAAAGACAGCGCATATTCCAGCGTTTCGCTCCAGTCTGATTCTGTTTGTCCCGGTATTCCGAAAATCAGATCAAGGCTGATATTTGAAATGCCTGAATCGCGGGCAAGCTGTACAGACTCTGCCACTTCATCTGTCTGATGAATTCTGCCGAGGATTGACAAAAGGTGAGGCTGACTGGTTTGCATGCCGAAAGATATTCTGTTGACGCCTTCGTCAGCAGCCACTTTAAGCCATTCCGCAGAAACCGTACCCGGGTTCGCCTCCGTGGTGAACTCAGTTACGGTGTTCCAGTTATATGTTTTTTTGAGGCCGCTGATCAGTTTCCTGAAAAGGGAAGGCGACAAAACAGAGGGTGTTCCGCCTCCGATATATACAGTGGTAAGAGGGCCTTCTGCTTCATTGATACGATAGGATGCTTCATTCAGTATATGGTCGATATACGTTTCATGGACAGCTTCCTTCCCGACAAAAGACGTAAAGGAGCAGTAACGGCATTTCTGCCTGCAGAAGGGTATGTGTACATATAGTTCCATGATTCTTCCCTCAAGAAATCAGTATATGGATCCTGACACATTGCGAGATTGATAATTCGGATTCCGCTGTTCTGCAATGCATAACGAACCGTGGAAGCGGTTCCTCCGCGCATATGCTGAAGATAACAAATACAAAGTGAGGATCTGTCTGCCATAAACCTGTTTCTTGTCAGCATGACGCCCTGATAATACTCCGGGGAAAGAATGAACTTTTCATCTGCCTGCTCAAGAATATCCCTGTATATCGTTTTATCCTTCTCCTGCCACTTTACGTCCTGCGTCCGGCAGGGAATGGCCAGAGAAAGAACGGTATCGGGATGATGATCCCGGAAGCACAAGGTCTGTCTGGCTGCGAGGGTATCGAAGCCAAGTGCGCATCCGCAAAAGAAACGCCTGTAACCTTCATCATAGGCGGCAGAAATGCAATGATAAAGGTTTTCAGAGATACGGCTGATCTCACCGGAAGGCAAATGTCTGTGTCCGGTAAAAAATGCAGTTGTTTTTATACTCTCTTCTGAAAACAGATGAATATCCATAGGATCAATCCATTTTAAGAACGGCAAGGAACGCTTCACTGGGTACCTGAACAGTACCGAACTGACGCATTCTTTTTTTGCCCTCTTTCTGCTTTTCAAGCAGTTTTTTCTTACGTGTAATATCTCCGCCGTAGCATTTGGCAAGAACGTCCTTCCGCATAGCTTTGACAGTCTCGCGGGCAATGACTTTTCCGCCGAT
>Ga0310786_10001811_pt1 | contig 34012 bp, 17 predicted proteins | sample AusTroGonzalo_MG_FD_203881 | JGI IMG/M metagenome (GOLD analysis project Ga0310786, IMG submission 203881) | Bovine rumen microbial communities from tropical cattle in Woodstock, Queensland, Australia - Gonzalo_03 (v2) (version 2) | ecosystem: Host-associated > Mammals > Digestive system >... | reverse complement strand
GTCTTCACACCCAGCTCCATCGGAGCCTTCGGTCCCAGCACACCACACGACAACACGCCTCAGGATACTATCCAGCGCCCCAACACCATCTACGGTGTAACCAAGGTTACTGGCGAGTTGCTCTCTGACTACTACTTCACCCGCTTCGGCGTTGACACCCGTTCCGTACGTTTCCCCGGTCTTATCAGTCACCTCAGCCTTCCCGGCGGCGGTACCACCGACTATGCCGTGGAGATCTACTACGCAGCTGTCAAGGGTGAGACCTTCGTCTGCCCCCTCAAGCAGGGAACCTATATGGATATGATGTACATGCCGGATGCCCAGAAGGCTATGATAGACATCATGGAGGCCGACCCCAGCAAGCTGAAGCATCGTAACAGCTTCAACGTTACGGCCATGAGCTTCGACCCCGATATCATCTATCACTCCATCTGCAAGTACTATCCCAGCTTCAAGATGATTTATCAGCCAGAGCCCATCAAGCAGGCCATTGCCGACAGCTGGCCCAACAAGATGGACGACTCCTGCGCTCGCGAGGAATGGGGTTGGAAACCCGAGTACGACCTCGACCGCATGACGGAAGACATGATAAAGAACCTCAAGATTAAATTACTTGGTAAATAAAGATTATCAAATTTAGGGTGCAAAACAGCCCCTAAAACTAATTTTCTTGAAATACCTTCAAAAAAGCTGAGGCGCCTCAATCGATCGTTTGAGGCGCCTCAACTGTTCAATCGAGGCGCCTCAACCCCCAAAACGAGGCTTGGAGCCGGATTCGGTTTTTCTGTCATTTTATTGAGGCTCTCTCCCTCGGAAGAGCAGGGAGAAGGTCATATTCAGCCCTCAGCCTTCTATTACCCAAGCTCTACCCAAGGCTTACCCAAGCCCGTGAAGCACTCTAGAAGCAGAGTGAAAGGAAAGTGATAGCTGTCTAGAGAATAAAATCCAGCCTTTTTATGGCTGAAGCCGGTTTGAACTCAGTATCTAGCTTGAAGTACTGGAGTACGTAAGCTGAAGTACTGCAGTACTCACGTTGAAGTACTGGAGTACTCACGTTGAAGTACTGGAAACATAAAGAAGAAACTGCTAAGGATTCATGGAAAAGGCGTTTCCTGATTCCTTTCCCCTACCCTTGGTTATTCCCCTGGCAGAGAAAAGGCATATCACCGGAAAAGAGGGAAAGAGGGAGGATAATTTTGGCAGATTAGTCCTTTTTGTGTACTTTTGCGAAGGAAAACAATAAAGAAGAAACATGAGACACGTACTGCTTTTAACAGCCTGCCTGCTTACGGCAAGCTTCTGTAACGCCCGCACAGAACGGGTGATGATTCAAGGTGACCACGGCAAGTTGGTGGCCGACCTGCAAACTCCTGACATAATGCCCAGACATTGCCCCATAGTGATTCTGTGTCACGGATTCACAAGCAGCAGGAACGGGGGACTGGAAAGCGGTATTGCCCGCGAACTGGAGGCAAGGGGCATTGCCAGCATCCGCTTCGACTTCAACGGTCACGGCGAGAGCGAGGGAGACTTCCAGCAAATGACCGTCCCCAACGAGATTGAGGATGCCATGCACGTCTATAACTGGGTAAAAGCGGACGGCAGATTCGGGAAGATTGGCATAGCAGGACATTCTCAGGGCGGAGTGGTTACAGCTATGCTGGCCGGAAAGTTAGGGAAAAAGGCTTTCAGGGGTGGCGTAGTGCTGTTAGCTCCTGCCGGTGTTATACGCGACGATGCCATACGCGGAGCGTTTGCGGGCACATCCTTTGACGGTGCTGACCCACTGGACCCTCCCGAATATGTGGAGGTATGGGGTCATCATCTGGGACGCGAATACATCACAAGTGCTTTCTGGCTGCCCATCTACGAGACGGCAGTCGGATATAAGGGACGTGCCTGCATCATACACGGGACGGCCGACCGGCTGGTACCCTACACATACGGCCTGCGCTTCCACCAGCTTTGGAAGGGAAGCGAATGGCATCTGCTGGACCGCTACGACCATGGCTTCGGACCTCATCCTGAAGAAGCCGTTAAACTGGCCGTAACATTCTTCTGCAAACAGCTGAAACACTAAGCTACAGAAAAAGAGAACCCCTTCTGGCTGCACCTGACGGAAACTGCCAAAAGGGGTTCTTTATAAGGACTCAACAGCTTAGAAATAGAAGCCAAGACCAAGCTTGAATCCTACCTTTGTGCCATCAGAGAACTTGTTGAGGCAAGGCTCGAAATAGATGGCAGGCTCTATGCTGACATGCTGGTTCAAGTAGTAGCAATAGCCGACCTCCATGGGCAACTGCAGATAATCTGCATTGACAGCAGCATGACGATACTGCAAGCCTGCGCCCAGGAAGATACCGTTTGACTGGAAATAATAACGGGCTCCGGCCCCCAGGACAACCTCATTCCTGTCACGCTGGGGTGAAGGCATCCACTGGTGATTGTATTCCAGACGGGCTGTAGCCATCCAGGAATCAGCAAAGAAATAGCCGGCTGTAGCCTGCAAGCCCAAGCCGAACTTCTCGCCACTGCTATATGACAGGTTCAGACCTGTGAGAGATGCACCCACATACTTGGTTCCCTCCTCGAACTGAGCGTGAGAACTCATAGAAACCACTGCAAATAAGAACAGCAAAAGACTCTTTCTCATAATAGTAATAAGACCTCCTTTAACTCTGCTACGAGAGAACTGCTTTAAGGTCTGCGGCAGTTTAGGTTATATTGACTTTTATATTTATTCTTCCAGATAAAGAATCCGCCTGTACAGCACGCCATCACCACAAGGCCTGCTATCAGACCGAAGCGATGGATTTCCGATGTCTCCCAGCCCAGCTTATACAGAAGATTGCTGAATCCCTCGGGCGCGCCTATAATATAAGAGGTACAGACCACCGACATGAACATGGCAGGCAGGAGGCAGATACAATAGGCCTTGTGCTTACGGGCCAGCCAGACCGTAGATGCCCACAAGGTGATGCAAGCCAGCGTCTGATTGAACCACGCAAAATAACGCCACAGGACATTGAAGTCCATAAACATCAGAGAGGTAGCAATAGCAAAGAGGGGCAGACAGAGGGCCAACCTCATCCAAACATTCTTCTGACCCATATGCAGGAAGTCGGCAGCAATCAGGCGGGCACTGCGGAAGGCGGTGTCACCACTGGTAATGGGAGCAGCCACCACGCCAAGGACAGCCAGAATGGCACCTATTGTACCCATCCAGCCTACACTCACCTCGTTCACCACAACAGCAGGATTACCCATAGAGGCCAACTTCTCGTAAGCCGTAGCACCAGCCTCGCCTGGCAACATGCTGGCAAACTTGATAGTGGCGGCAGCCCATACAAGAGCCACAATACCCTCGGATATCATAGAGCCGTAGAAGATGGGGCGGCCGTATTTCTCATTGGTAAGACAACGGGACATAAGCGGGCTCTGTGTACCATGGAATCCGCTGATAGCTCCACAGGCTATGGTAATGCACAGCATGGGGAAGATGGGCAGCCCCTTGGGATGATGAGTAACAAAAGGCTGGTCGGTAAGTTCGGGCAGCCATCCTTGTGCCGTATAGATATGCCATCCTATACCCAAAGCCATCACCAACAGGGCAAGGCCAAACAGGGGATAAATCTTAGCGATAAGTTTGTCTATGGGCAGGAATGTAGCTATCAGGTAATAGAAAAGTATTATCACTATCCAGAACCAGTTACCCCAGAGCCATCCCTGATCGGGAATCATCCTGTCGAGCAAAGCTGCGGGGGTGGTTATAAAGACGGTTCCTACCAGCACCAACAGAATCAGGGAACAGAGACGCATAAGAATACGCATTCCCATACCCAACTCGTCGCCTATCAACTCAGGCAAGGAGACACCGCCCTTACGGACGCATATCATACCACACATATAGTCGTGAACAGCTCCGGCAAAGATACAGCCAAAAACTATCCACAAGTAAGCGGCAGGACCAAAAAGGATACCCATGATGGCTCCGAAGATGGGACCTGTTCCGGCTATGTTCAGAAACTGAATAAGGAAAACCCTCCAGGGGGAGATGGGCAGATAGTCCACTCCGTCGCGCTTGGTATAACAAGGCATGGAAGAGGTGTGGTCCTTGGGTGCAAACACTTTGTCAACAATGGCTCCGTAGATGAGGTATCCCAGGAGCAGGGCAATCAGGGCAAAAGTAAAGGTTACCATAATAATGCGTGTTATTCAATTTCGGTCCCGTCCGAACCTCCACGGGGGAAGAAAAGAGGGACTATAAACCATATCGATATAATAAAGGTAAAGATTCCGCCAATGGTGTAGCCTGTCGTTGTCTCCATGCCGAAGCCGTTCTCCTTGTCTATAAGGATAAAGCAAGCACTGACGGCGCACATAAACACGGCAGGGATGTAGGCAATCAGCCACGACCATCGGGGCAGGATGCCCTTTCCGTCGGTACGATGACGCAGGAAATGGGCTATAGTGAAGAAGGTAAAGGTGGCCAGCACCTGGTTGAACCAGCTGACATAGAGCCACAGTACCTTGAAGCTGCTGACATTCAGCATGGCAATGGCAACGGCAAACAACGGGGCAGTGAGCAGAAGACGCTTGGCAAGAGGCTTCTGGTCGTAATGGCTGAAGTCAGCCACAATCATACGAGCGGCACGGAATGCGCTGCCGCCAGTACTCATAGGCGCTGCTACGATACCCAGCACGGCCAGCACAAGTCCGGCATTACCCAGCCAGTCGTTGCACATCCGCTCTACGAGGAGACCCGGATTCATCTTCACCGTTCCGCAGGCAGTCATGGCATTATAGAGCTTCTCGTACGGCGTTGCTCCTGCAATGTCCATCATATCCACGAACTTCATGGCAGCAGCAGCCCAGATAAGGGCTACGACTCCCTCTGTGACCATGGCGCCGTAGAAACAGCGCAGACCGTACTTCTCGTTCTTGATGCAACGAGCCATCATAGGACTCTGCGTGGCATGGAAGCCGCTGACAGCACCGCAGGCAATGGTGATGAACAGGCCTGGGAACAGAGGAGTATAGGGAACAGGGTAATGGTCGGTAAAGGACTCTGTAATGCCGGGGATATTGCCCTCGTGCGTGAAGATACCCACACCGATAAGAACGGCCATGATGAGCAAGGCGGCTCCGAAGACCGGATAGACGGTTCCGATGACCTTGTTGATGGAGAATACCGTAACAGCCAGATAAAAGACCAGGATTGTAACGGTCCATATCAGGTTGGTATCGGCAACACCGAACAGCCTCAGCGTCAGCTGGTCCATCAGTCCGGCAGGAATCAGCACGAAGGATGCGCCGACACAAATCATCAGCACCAGCGTTACCACACGCATTACCATACGACAGGTACTGCCCAGCTCGTCACCGATGATTTCGGGAAGTCCCATTCCGTCCCTGCGAATACTGATCATACCGGCCATATAATCGTGCATTGCTCCGCCGAAGATACATCCTAACACAATCCAGAGGAAGGCAGCAGGACCATAGAGGACTCCCATCATTGCACCGAAGATAGGACCGGTGCCGGCAATGTTCAGGAATTGCACAGTATAGACCTTCCATGTGGGCATGGGAATATAATCTGAACCATCGGGACGCGTGTAGCAGGGTGTCTTGCGGTTGGGGTCCAGGCCGAAGACCTTCTCTACAAAAGTACCGTAGAGAAAGTATCCCAGCACCAGACAAGCCAATGCAATACAAAATGTAATCATACCTATTTTACCTTATTTTTTTTCTAATCCATGGCAAAGATACGAAAAGTCGAGAGCAGAACAAAAAAAAACTCGTTATTTTTTTATGCCGAGACAGAGTATGTTCGCTATCTTTGATAGCAAAGATACAAAAATGTTCAATGTTCAATGTCCAATGTCCATTTTTTTGTATCTTTGCCACATGAAAAGTATCAAAAAGACTATCTTCACCGCCATTCTTCTTGTAATGGCCCAGTTTTCAATAGCCCAGGAAATGTTCTCACCAGCCAACCCCGCCCCCAAATACGAGGTAAGAGGTGTCTGGCTTACCACCCTAAGCGGACTGGACTGGCCCAGGATAAAGGCTACATCGGCAACGAAACGCGAACAACAGAAGCAGGAGCTCTGCCAGCTTCTGGACCAGCTGAAGGCAGCCAAGATAAACACCGTCTTTATGCAGACACGCATCAGGGGCGCTGTCATCTATCCCAGCAAGATTGAGCCCTGGGATGTATGCCTGACAGGGCAGTACGACAAAGACCCGGGCTATGACCCGCTGGCCTTTGCCATAGAAGAGACGCATAAACGCGGCATGGAGTTGCACGCCTGGGTGGTTACAGTGCCTAGTTTTAAGATTAAGGATGCTGCCAAGTTGGGCTCGAAGAGTCTGCTAAGGACACATCCGGAGCTTCTGAAGAAGCATAACGATATGTATTATCTGGACCCTGGTCTGCCTAGTGCTGATGATTATCTGGTAAGCATCTGCAAGGAGATTGTGAGTAGGTATGATGTGGACGGCATCCACTTCGACTACATCCGTTATCCAGAGAATGCAGAAGGATTCCCCGACGGTGCTACTTATAAGAAATACGGTGGCAAGCAGTCAAAAGGCGAATGGCGAAGGGCCAACATCACCCGCATGGTACGCAAGTCGCATGCTGCCATAAAGGCCTTGAAACCCTGGGTAAGACTCAGTTGCTCGCCTGTGGGCAAGTTCAAGGATATGCGCCGGTTCTCCTCACGCGGATGGAATGCCTATGCAGCAGTATATCAGAATGCACAGGGATGGCTGCGCGACGGTATCATGGATATGCTCTGCCCCATGATGTACTTCCAGGGCGATCATTTCTACCCATTTGCTGCCGACTGGCAGGAGAACAGCTACGGACGCACCATCGTCCCCGGCTTGGGCATTTACTTCCTTTCGCCCAGAGAGAAGGACTGGGACCTTGGCGTTATCCAGCGCGAGCTTTGCTATATCCGTGAACAAGGGCTGCAGGGACAGGCTTACTTCCGCAGCCAATTCCTGACGGAGAACACAAAGGGTCTTTATGATTATGTAAAGACTGCTTATTATCCCTACCCTGCCCTGCTGCCGCCTATGACATGGCAAAGCAGCACGCTGCCTGCAGCACCCGAGGTCAGGGAAGAGAGAACAGGCCCTACCACCGCCTGCCTGAAGTGGGGACCCGTCAAGGGCTGTCGCTACGTTATCTACGCCAGCAAACAGCTGCCCGTTGATACCACAGACCCAGCCAACATTGTAACGGTAACACCTGACTGTGAATACCACTACAACCTGCTGTCCTCTACCCTCCTGGGCCTTCACTTCGCCGTTACCTCCTTAGACAGATACGGCAACGAAAGCAAATAGTCATTATCTCAGATACAGAGAAAATGGGCGCGGCTGATTCCATGATCAACCGCGCCCGTTCTTTCATGCATCCATGACCTTACACGTCAGACGATTCCTGCTCTTCGGCAACACGCTTTCTCAGCTCTTCTATATACCCGGCTGTGATGATACTTGACGGCAGGGCAATAACGGCAATTCCCATCAATGCCGAGAAGATACTTATGATTCTGCCCATATCAGATACGGGAACCAAATCGCCATAACCGACAGTTGTCAGGGTACAGGCTGCCCAGTAGAAAGCATCGAGAAAAGTCTCGAATATATATTTCCCTGTTACAGGATTTATTTCATTTTCGGCCTGGAACATTACGATAGCTGTGATGAAGATATCAAAAAGGGCTAACGAAAGTACGGCCAGCAACATCTTCTGCTGTTTCTTCATTACCGTGAAGAAAATCTCCAAGGGTTCGAAATAGTGGACAATCTTCACGAAACGGAGAATCTTGAACAGCCTGGATATCCTTGTAAGCTTGAATACAGGTGACAACAGGTTAACTGTCGGCAAAATGGACAAGAGGTCTATAATTGCCATGGGAGTGAACGGGTACAGCAAGAACGCTACCCATTTAGGTCTTCCAGAACGGTAATCACATATCATCCAGCGAAGCAGATAGTCAACGATATAGCAGATACCCGAAATAATGTCGAAATACCAGAAAACGGGATACGATTCCTTGAATAACAACGGGACTGTGCCTATTATTATTGCCATAAGCATGACTGAATCATAAACACGGGAGATGTAATCACCCTTTCTTGGCTCGACCAAATCACTAATCCATTCTCTGCCTTTCATAATCGTTGTCGTTTTGAAGTCCATACGGGCCCGTCACCTGGTCAGGAAAGCGACTTCCTACATTGCCGTCATTCCAGACGACCGGTTACACGGAGGTATTCTGTCTCGTAAATCTTCTGCTGCGTCTGTGCCTCGATAAGGTTGCTTCGGGCCTGCTGCCATTGGCTCTGGGCATCCAGAAGGTCGGTCATGGTGCACATCTGGTTGTCGTACTTACGGCGCATCACACGCAGGTTCTCGTCGGCCTGCTGTCTGCCAACCATAGCCGTTTCCACCATCCGCCGGCTGTCAGTAACGTTCTGGACAGCCTTGCGCACCTCAACACGCATGCCGCGTTCACCCTGCTGCAGCTGCAGCTTGGCATCGTTAAGGTCGAGCTTTGCCTTCTTGACCTTCTTCAGTTCTGCACCCCAGTGGAAGATGGGCAGGCTGACAGAAAGCAGAGCCACAGGGTTTCCGCCGCTGATTGTATGGTTAATGCCCAGCGGAGTGCTGTTGGGCAGAGTCAGGTCACCCTTTAACTTCAGATTGTCATAATGCGAATACCTGCCCACAAGCGCTACAGTAGGCAGATAGTTGGAACGTGACTTCTTTACCTGTACCTCGCCGGCCTTAACCTGCTGCTGAAGCAGAAGAAGGTCAGGACGGGTAGAGAAGTCCTCACTGAGATCGGAAAACTGCGAATGGAGGACGGTGTCCGTAGGAACGATGGTCTGTTCGAAATCCGTACCGATTACGTTTGCCAATGCCAGTCCGCAGAGCTGCTCGCCGTTACGGGCTTTCTGCAGCTGATAGCTGACTTCATTCTGCTTGGTGGCAATACGCAGCAGGTCGTTCTCGGTAGCCATCTGAACGCTGGCAGCCAGTTTCACCTGGTCGTAAAGTTCCTGCATCTGAAGGGCATAAGCCTCCAGCATCTGCACTTTGGAATGTACGGCTATGAGGGTATAATAGGCATTGTCGACATCGGCAATAACCTGCATGCGTGTCTTGCGCTGCTGTTCCAGACTGACGGTCTGGCCGATACCTGCCAGGCGGTTGGCGGACGTCAGCTGTCCTCCGACATAGAGGGGCAGTGTAACACTGATGCCTGCCATATAGGTACCGCGTGTCTGCAACGACAACCCCAGGAAGTCCTGGTCTAATATTTCTATATTCTTCATGTGAGCCAGCGTGAAGGAACCGTCCACCTTGGGAAGGTACTGGGCAAAGGCTATCTGACGGTCCAGCCTGGCCTTCTCAACCGCATTATCGGCCGTCTTTATCTTCTCGTTCTGCTCAAGGGCCATACGGCGGCAGTCCTGCAGGGAGAGGGGAAGCCTCCCCCCCGCCCCATCACCGGAAGAGAAGGGAGCACTTTCCTGGCTGAAGACCGGAAAACACAGGACTGATGTATATAAAAGCAATAATATCTTTTTCATCTTATAATAATCTGATAATATGAATATCTGTAATTTGCCCCCTCTCACTTGGAGAGGGGACGGAGGTGAGGTCTATTTCCTAACCCTGAACACGGTAGCGTAGAGGATGGGCAGGAATACGAGGGTAATGAGCGTTCCCATGGTAAGGCCGGACATGATGCAGATAGCCATGGAGCCGTACATGGGATCGGGCACAAGGGGTGCCATACCTACGATGGTAGTCAGGGAGGCCATAATAACAGGCAGTGCACGGCTGGCCGTAGCGTTGCAGATGGCGTCATAGGCACCCTGTTTCTCCTCGTTGCGCAGGCGGTTGATTTCGTCAATCAGCACAAGGGCGTTCTTGATCATCATACCCATAAGACCCATCATACCGAGGATGGCGATGAAGGTGAAGGGCTGCCCTGAGATGAGCAAAGCGGGAGCGATACCGCAGAGAATGAAAGGTACACAGGCGAATATGATGCCTACGGTGCGCCAGTCATTGAAAAGCAACAGCAGGATGACGATGATGAAGGTAAAGGCAATGGGGAAAAGCTTCATCAATGATGCCGTACTCTCGGAAGAGGAGGCACTGTCACCCTCCCAGCTCATCCGGTAGCCTGTGGGTATCTTTATAGCTTCGATTTCCTTGCGGATGCTGGCCTCGGCACTCTTGTTTGTAGCTTTGGGGTCGAGGGGATTGACATCGCACTCAGCGAGGATGGTACGCTGACCGTCAACGCGATAGATGTAGTCCTCCTCCCAATCAAGATTGATTCCCTTGGTGATGGTGCTTAGAGGCGTGCTGTTATGCAGCGTGCTCTCAATTTCCTCTATGCTCTTGGTGCCCGAGACGAGCCCCTGCACGTCATCGGCACTGATGTTGGTGCTGAATTGTGTCCATACGGGGATGTCCTGCAGGTTCTGAATCTTAGAACCGTCCTCGTTGCGTACCTGCATCTGAATAATGACGCTCTTGTCGTGATCCTGAATGATGCCGACGGGCATACCGCCTGTAGCAGCAAGCAACGACGAAGCTACGTTATTGCGGTTGAAACCGCTGCGGACGGCATCCTGCTGCACATAGTCGGCAACAAGTGCCTTGCCCTTGGGCTGCCAATTGGATGTGACGCTGTAGGGGTCAATCTGCGAACTGCGGCGCATGATCTCCTGTGCCTGGTCGCAGAGACGGCGCAGTACTGCGGGGTCGGGGCCCTGGAACTGCACCTGCACAAGATGGGTCGTTGAAATAGACAGGTTATAGGTACGGAACCGGATATACGCATCGGGATAGTGTTCACGAAGCTTGGGGCGCATGTCGGCAATGACCTGCTTGACGGTCTTGAAATCAGGACAGTCAACGATAAGCTCGCCATAACGGTCGCCGCCATTGTTCATGGGGCGCACAAGACTGTAGCGCGTGGGGGTGGAACCCATGGCTGCCGCTACACGCTCCACACGCTTATCCTGCAGCAGCTCGGCCGTCATCTGCTTGAGGTCGCGCTGCACACGGTCGGGAGAGCTCTGGTCAGGCAGATAGTATTCGACAACGAACTGCTTATAGTCGAAGTCGGGGAAGAATATCTGCTTGACATTCATGAACCCCCAGATACTGAGAAGGAGGGCTACGACGGCGACAGTCAGGGTGAGTGCCTTGTAGTTAATGAGTACGCCTATCAGGGTGCGGACGATGCGGCGCAGGGGATTCTCCTTCTGTTCGCCGCCGTCGGCACCCGTCTCCTTGCGTGTCGGACGCAGAGGCATCCAGGCTACGACCGTGGCCGGTACCTGTGCAATGGCAAAGAGCCATGAAGCCAGCAGCGAGATACATAGCACTAGGAAGAGGTCGCGGCAGTATTCACCGCCCGTCGTGGGCGAAAGGAAGGTGGGCAGGAACGTCAGTACGGCAATGACGGTAGCGCCCAGCATGGGAATGGCCGTGTTGCCGCCTATACGATACAGATATGTCTTGGGTCCCACGCCGCGTTTGCGGTCCTCGAGTATTCCGTCGAGAATGACGATGGCGTTATCTACCAGCATACCCATGGCAACGATGAACGCTCCGAGCGAGATACGTTGCAGTGTACTGTCCATGAGAAGCAGAGCGGGGAAGGTGATGGCAATGCTCAGCACCAGTCCGAGGCCGATGATACAGCCGCCGCGCAGTCCGTAGATGAACATGAGTATGACGATTACAATAAGTACGGACTCCAGCAGGTTAACCATGAAGCCGCTGATGGCGGAAGTCACTTGGTCGGGCTGGAAGAATATCTTCTGTGTATTGAACCCGACAGGCACACGCTGCATCACTTCTGCCAGCTTGGCATCGACGGCAGCGCCCACATCGGGTACCACTACACCTTCGTTTGTTGTAAGGCAGATGCCCAGTGCAGGCTTACCGTTCACAAAGAAGCCACCTGTCTGCGGCTCCTTGTAGGAACGTTCGATGGTTGTAATATCACCAAGCCTGATGAGCTTGCCGCCCGATGAGCGGATAAGCAGGTTGGCCACGTCTTCCTCGTCCTGCAACTCATCGCTGACACGCAGCTGTATGCGTTGGAGAACGTCGGCAGGGCTCTCGTCGGAACGTGCTTCCGTCGTTTCGTACATACCGGCGTTCACAGCCTTGCCGGCGTTCTGCAGGGCCATCATTACCTGTGTGGGGATGACACCGTTACGTGCCAGTTTCTCCTTGGATATGATAACATTGATAACCTCAGAGCGTGTGCCGACGATATTGATGCGCTTCACGCCTTTCACCGTCAGCAGTTCGCGGCGTACCAACTTGGCATATTTCTCGAGCTCGCTATAGTCGTAGCCGTCGCCCGTGAAGGCGTAGAAGAGACCATAGACATCGAGCATATCGTCGATAACGATGGGCGAATAACAGCCGGACGGCAGTTTTGAAGCCGCATCGCCGGCCTTGCGGCGCAGTTGGTCGAAATGCTGTTCCATGTCTTCCATCTTCACGGTGCTTTCGAATTTCACGGTGATGATGGCCATACCCGACTGGCAGTCGGTATTTATGTGCTTGACGTCGGGAAGCGTTCGCAGTTCGTCCTCCATCATCTGCACAGCCTTAAGTTCCACCTCATGGGCGGTGGCTCCCGGATAGACCAGCACCACCGATGCCTGCTTGATGGCTACGGCGGGGTCCTCCAGCTTGGGCATACTCAGAAAGCTGAACACACCCATCATAAATATTCCAATGACGAAACTCCAGAAAATAACCGGGCGTCGCACAAAGAATTCAGTGAGTCCTCTTACATTCATAGCTTTTCATTTTTCATTCTTCACTTATAAGAGGTCTCCCACGTTACTGCTTTGACCAGTGACCACACGGACGGTTTCTCCCTCTGTAAGATGGCCCACACCGGCCTTCACCACTTCGTCACTGGTGTCCAGTCCGCTGGTGATTATTACTTTTCCGTTCTTATCGACCTTGTTGGCCGTTACGGCGCGGCGGCAAGTCTTATTATCCTTGAGCACCCAGACATAGCTCTTACCTCCCTCCTCGAAGACAGCTCCTGCAGGAACGGTCAGCACCTTATCCTCGGAGGCACGGGCCTCGATATAGACATCCACGCTCTGGCCGGGACGGATGGGGGCACTGGTAGCCAGACGCACATTGTAGAGCTGGTTGGCATCGGCCTTATGCAGGATAGTGATGATATCCAGAGGATAGCGCTGCCCGTTGTGGATGAAGTAAGCACCGTCATAGCGGTCGTAGTCGCGTGCAACATCGCTGGGCACATTGATCTGTATCTCACGGCGGCGGTCATCAACCAGCGACATGACGGGTGTTCCTGCACCGACCATTTCGGAACGCTCGCGGTGCACACCTTGTACGTAGCCGTCACAGGGAGCCGTGAGACGGGTATAGCTCAGCTGGTTCTCGGCATTGCGCAACTGCAGTTCCAGCATCTCCAGCTTGCTCGTTGCCTGTTCATAGTCGTTACCGTTCATGGCATTACCCTCGTAAAGCGCTTTCAGGCGTTCCACCTGGCGGCGCATCTGGTTGACCTGAACGCGCGCATTATCCACAGCAATCTGATAGTCCCTGGTATCGAGCTGTGCCAATAACTGTCCGCTATGCACATGCTGTCCTTCCTTGACGGGTACAGACTGAATCTGTCCGCCGGTACGGAAACTCAGGCTGATGGTGGCATTCTCCTTCACCACACCCGAGAAGTTCTTCACTTCCCTACCGCCGATTGCAGAGGGATGTACAGTCATCACACTGTGGATGACTGTCTCTGAGACACCTTTCCTGTCGCTATCGCCACATGCTGTCAGCAGACTCATTGCTGCCAGTGTCAAAACAAAAGAATTGATTTTTTTCATATTTATATAATTGTTATTCTTACTTTTCCATGTACGACTTGATACGGTCCGTAACATTCTGCCTGATGTTGTTGAAGAAGAAGCCGTAGCCGTGGAGGTGACAGCTCTCGGAACCGAACATCTCAGCGCCTTCAGGCAGGAGCACGTATAATTCCTATTTTTTCATAGTCCTACACATTATATATATAATTAGAGTCCATTCCCCGACACAACCCTTTTCAAGTACCTTTATGATATTTCATTCGATATTCCATCGGTGTCATACCCAGGCGCTCTTTGCAGTATTTGCCAAAGAACGAGGGATTGGGGAAATTCAAGTCATGCGAAATTTCCTGCATCGTCATATCCGTGAAACGCAAACGATGCTCAATGGCTTTCATTGTATAGAGCTGTATATAGGAACTCGGCCTGCGATTCATCACTTCCTTGAGAATGGTTGAGAGATACTTCGGCGTGACATTCAGTTGAGTGGCAAATTCATCCACCCTGCGGATGCGGCCGTCGCTCTCTTCCACTAGCTTCATGAAATTGTCGATAATCCGTTTCTTATGATAATTGTGATTTATTTCTTCCTGACAAACCTCCTCAACCGGGCGCTCTGAATTTCTCCGCATGATAGACAGAAGCTCCAGCAACATGGTACCTAATAGTGAACGTACAATATCGGGAGCAAGCACAGATGTTGACTTTGTCCTGTTGCACAGCAACCGGAAATAGGTATCACAAAGCTTGAGCTCATCGTCGGTAAGATGGACAACAGGATGTAGTTTGAGCTGAGACATATCAGCCATACTGATCTGATTATAGATATCGATATTCCAGAGTTCACCGCGTGAAAACCAAATCTGTCGGCAATTAAAATCCGATGACGTCAGAAAATTGCACGCCGCACTATGGGCCATATAGAGGAACAGGTCGTTTTTCTGTATCTGCACAACATGGCCGTCGTATTCGAACTGTGCCCTGCCTTCTGTACAAAAGATAATAATGCCGTGATTTTGCAAACATACGGTCCCCGATGGCACAGCACCGATATTCTCCATCAGGACCAGGTCATCGCTATCACCTATCCTATAAGTATCATCCCCCCTGCGAGGCTTTAAATCATGTACATCCATTATGCCAATTATTTCCTCTCTGTTCGTTTTTTCCGTATTCGAGTGCAAAATTAAACAATAATATTCTATTTTGCTGTCCAATTTATCCCAAATTCTGCTTATAATCCTAAAACTCCCTCTAAAAGATGGAAATCAGTAATAAAAGAAGAAATAATGAACATTTGCCAGATGGCCAGTGAAGAATAAATTTCGCCATTATCCTTTTAGACTGTCATGTCAATGAGAGTTTTTGCCCAACAGGGAATTCCCCCACCCTGTAATCAAGAAAAACACATGTTAATTTATTTTAAATCTTATTTTTTTGCACACTATACATTATTATTATATATTTGCACCGTTTTTTCGGTAAAAACTTACACAGCTAACATACACACTAATATAAACTAAGGTATTAAAGTTATGAAAAAAACACCTACTGAGAGTTTTTGGAGGCCGTGGTGGCGAGTGCCACTGCGCAACTATCCAAAGGGCAGACGGCTGCATGCTGCTGTCATGTTATTAATGGCATTGTTGCTTTTAGTGCCGCAAAGAGCGGATGCCGTAGCCGGTTCCGACATAGATGGAACGGGCTTCTGGTACAGGTATATAATGCGAAACTACAGGTACGACGCCAATAATAACGGCAACAGCCCATTTATAGACTTCTCGATACCCTACAGCTATGACTATCTGAGTTATACCGAGGGATTCATGGCGAATCAGGGCGGTCTGAACATCTTGGTCAGTCCGGACGGCGGAGCCAATTGGGTAAAGATCATCAACATTAAGACCGATGCCAACCACAACTTCAACACCTCAGAGAAAATACAGGGTTGCGACAAGTCTGGTACACCCTACACATGGGATGACGGAACAATAGGAACCACTTATCATCATTATGTGCGTTGGTACCTCCCCCTAGCGTGGCGTAACTGTAAAATCAAAATCAAGTTCGAAGGTAAGTGGTGCGACAAAGACGGTGTAAGTAATGTTCACCAAATCTTCACAAATGACAGCCGAACCCTTTTCGAAAAAGAACTTCCCTACAAATTCGCAGTGCGTAAGATCTATTGGGATGGTTACTACAAGATTTCGCCAAACGGCACTATTACCATACCCTACAAATTCGGATCAGCCTGCAACACGGACGGCAATACACGTATATGGACATTTATTGACGGAAAATGGGAGAACAAAATTCCCGCTAAGGAACTGGGGAACAACTACGGTGCAGGCTCCTATTCCTTCAAATTAGCAGATATTGGTAAGAGCCTACGCAGCCCTAAATTCAGAATTAATCCCCTGCATGAATTCAGGCACGATTGGGACAGGGAAAGCACTGACCCAGACAAACGCAAAAAATACACCGACGAATATGCCGGAGAGAAAGTTTTCGCACCATTTCCAATAGCCGTCATCGAGAATACTGTGTTCGAACAGGATAGCAATCGGGTGACAATAACGTGGAAGGCCGACAACGACTCATATCTGTTAGGTAATTGGGGTACTTCATGGGCCATCTACCGCAATGGTGAATACGTAGGTAAAGTACTTCAGCAAAAGAGCGATTCCGAATATACCAATCCGAATTACGACTCAAACACAGAATTATACACTTTTGTTGACAGAGACTTCCCCACTGAAACCAACCTGGAATATGAAATCTATTATGTATGGGGAGAGTGGTCGGAAAAAGAGAAGGTGGAAGAACTGAAGTCAACCACAATAACGGAGAATTGCAATAAGGTAAACACCACCCGTACGATACCCGTCAAAAATGCAGAAGCAAACTGTTATGACAATCGCATCGAGTTCTCATGGACATCCGACAAACATTCCCTGGATTATGGTCATGAGTTCCGCATCTATGTTGATAATGAGAAATCACCCATCTACACCATCACGCCCACAGACGACTCTGGAGTATTCAAGTGGATACACCGTACCACAGACCAACACACAGACCGCCAGGAAGGTATTGACGAGAATGGTATCCCATACATAGAGGAGCCGTTGAACGCCTGTGCGCCCCACACCTACCGCATACAAGGCGTTCTCAAAGGCAAGGAATTAGAGGCCGACAAAGTGATATTTACCAAGCGTGCCATTGGCAACGGTACCCTGTTCTATTCTCTGGATGCCACGAAAGGTGTCTATGCAGGCAAGGTGAATCTGTCGTGGCGTGTCAACAAGCAAGGCTCCACCGAAGCCAAGACCTATATTGTAGAACGCCGAACTGCCGAGAACAATGACGAAGAATGGATCCAACTCACCCGCATGTCAAGTGCAGATGACAACCTGACTTATTCTGACGACACGCCACTGCCAGGTGTATTCTATGACTACCGCGTGACGGTGATTGACAAATGTCCCGAGGGAACGGAAATCACCAACGACAAGACTGAGATCGGTTTCGCCCAGACTACAGGTACCTTGAGCGGCCGCGTTACCTTTGGCTCAGCAGGTACTTCTGTGGTAGGCGTTGACGTGGAAGCAAAAAAAACCGGATCATCGGCCGAGAACGGGAATCAGTACCACTCTATGCGATTTACCAATAACGCAGGTGCAGTGAAGTGGACGTACCCCGACAATACCTATGCCGCCAAGAAGTTCGCCAAAGATGAATTCAGCATTCAGCTATGGCTGAGTCCCGACGAGCTGAACGCAGCCAAGATGGTACGTCTGAACGACGAGACCTGTTACATAGGTATGAACAGCAATGGTAAGCTGACACTGGTCAACGGCGAGAATACCCTGACCTTCGACAGCCTCCAACTGACCGCCAAACAGTATAACCACGTAGCACTGACTCGCAAGGGTGGCACACTAATCGGCTACCTGGTAACCAATGATAATGAGGGGATCGCTATAACGAAGAAGGACACCGTGACCATTGACGGCAGTCTGGACCTCGACAGTGCTGCACAGTTCTCATTGGGATACTATCAGGGTTACGCCGATGAGTTCCGTCTGTGGACAAAGTGCCTTACCGAGACTGAGATTCTGGAGAACTACGACCATTTGCTGGTGGGCAACGAGGCTGGACTGGAGACCTATTGGACCTTCGACGAGGGTCTGAAGCATAAGTTCTTCGACTATTCACGTGCCCTCACCGTCTATCACCAGCACCATGGTGAGATAGGCAATAACACAGAGCCTGCATTGTTCACACCAGGGCAGCTGAAGCTGAAAGCAAAGACCGACAAGGATGGTAACTTCATCATCCAAGGCGTTCCCTTCAGTGGCGAAGGTACTACCTATGCCATCATTCCTAAGTTGAACACCCACGAATTCACCCCCACGCAGCAGCTCCGCTTCGTGAGCAACAATTCGCTGGTACATAACGGCACCGATTTCACCGATATTTCATCGTTCCCCGTCAGCGGCACAGTCCTCTACTCAGGCACTACCTATCCCGTTGAAGGTGTCAATTTCTACGTGGACGGTACAGCCTGCACCAAAGACGGCAAAATGGTTACCACGAATATCGACGGTGAATTTGAGATTAGCGTACCCATTGGTGAGCACTACATTCAGGCCGTGTTGAACGGTCACGTGTTTGTGAACAACGGGCGCTACCCCGCTGACCCTGAAGGCTTAGGCGAAAAGGTAAAGGCCAACTTCGACCGCAAGGTAACCGGCCTGGAGTTCCGCGATACTACACTGGTGAACTTCACTGGCCGCGTTGTAGGTGGTGACATCGAGAACGCTTACCCCGTAGGCTTTGGCTTGAGCCAGAACAACATCGGTGTCACACGCATCACCCTTAATCCGGTGAACACCAGCCCCTACATCAATGCGGTGAAGAAAGGTGGTGAAACCAGCGTAGAATACGATTACAACAAAGAGACTGTCCCTGTACCTTCTGCCACAGACCAGATTAATAGCAAGTCATGGCGTGGCGGAGGAAGCGTACCTGAAGCCCGAACAATATACATCGAGACCGACTCACTGACAGGCGAGTTCTCGGCCATGCTTCCCCCATTGGAGTATGCTCTCGGCGATATGGTGGTAAGAAACACAGGTACCATCGTGGGCGGTAACGTAACCATAGATCTCACACAGCCTTCGATTGAGAACAGCGACACACTATATAACGAAGATGGTACTTACACACTCTACGAATACAACACAGCACTGAAGCAAGCTTATCACAGCGAGCCGCAGTTCACCGTTACTCAAGAAGATCATCAAGACGGCTCATTCGGTATTAAAGAATATGAATACTCAGATGCTCAAGGAAAAGTAAAAATCCCCATCTACAATGTCGAAGACAACGGAACGGTGACCTACAACCATGGCGCACCAATGTTCAAGCAGTACGACCCCTACATCTTTAAGTTGAAAGGTTACGAGTACTACAAGAATGCCGACAACGGAAAGGAGGACTTCGTTCCTCTGGCTGGTAGTCAGGTCACCATCAACAATGCCCTCTCAGGAAACCAGCCCGTTTACCTGAACGACGGAGAAGACGAGGAAGGCAATGCCGTAAAGGCCGGACAGGCTGCAAAAGAAAGTCCCAATGTCCTGACACTCAACGAAAAGGGAGAGGCTGACTACAAGTGGACTGCCGGACTCCCCAACGTAGCAAGCCCATTTAAACGTACCATAACGATGAAGTATGATGTCAACGGACGTGGTTACGATTGGATGGTTGGAGACAAAGCCGGTATAGAAGCCATCATCCTGGGTGACTTGCCTACGGGTAACAACTTCGTGACAAGCGGTCCCGACCAATTGGTGATGGTTCTTCGCGATCCACCAGGAACAGGTTCATCCGCAGAGTGGTCTTCCGGTTCTGTTACCACAAAGACACAATTGTGGGGCGACACATGGTCTGAGAGTTTCGAGGGCGGTACCACTTGGCACTTTGGTCTCTCTACGGCTACCCTGACTGCTGCAGGAGGTATTGGCGCTATGACGGGTACTGTTGTTCTTACAGACACCGACGACGACCTGACAACACATGCCGTACTGGAAAGTGAGGGTGAGAACTCTACCACTGTTGAGAGCACTGTGACCATCACCCATTCCGTTTCAACATCAGACGATGCAGACTATGTGGGTGCCGATGGTGATGTATTCATCGGACGTGCCACGAACATTATTATCGGAAATGCACGCAATGTTGGCTTCAAGCGTAATGGCGATGATTTTGAGTTAGGACTCAAGGATGTGATTTCAACGGGCGTCAATTTCGGTACGACATTCAACTACACACAAAGCTACATCAAGAACACCCTGCTTCCCAATTACAAGAAGATGCGTCAGGATATGCTGACAAGAGACGGCAATCCTGTTACTGACGAATTCATCAAGGGCTTCAAGAACAACACAAAACGTGCAGTATATCTTACAACCCTTACTCCTGACGATGAGGACTTTGGAAATGATGGCACTTACGCAGGCTTCTCACCAAAGAACGCCAAGGGACAGGATGGAACCAGTGTTGATTTCGGAGAAGTATGTACTGACAGTATAAGATGGATTAACAACCAGATTAAGAACTGGGAGAACTATCTGGCCTTGAATGAGCAATTGAAAGTAGATGCCTATCGACTACGTGAAAACACTGACAGTGTGAATTACGCCAACTACTCTTTCGACGCAGGCTCTAACGTCACTCATTCCGTTGAGTCAGAATTCAACAGAACCACAAGCTACGAATGGAACGTTTCAGCAGGTGTGCTCGTTGAAAATGAATTTGGATTCAAATTTCAAGGCTGGGGAATGGATGTACAGCTCTCTAATCAGGTTATGGGAGGACACCATGAGGCAAACGAAACGACTACCGGTTCTTTCAACTCATTCTCCTACACCCTTGCCGAGGAAGGCAGCGATGCTTTGACGGTAGATGTCTATGAATATGATTGCTTCGGCCCCATCTTCCGTACACGTGGTGGACAGACCAGCAATCCATATGAGGGAGAGGTACACACCGAATACTACCAAGACAAGAATGGCATTAAGCCTGTCATCATGGAAGGAACGATGCGCATTGAGGCACCACAAATTAATGTGGTCAATAATGACATATGGGATGTTCCCTCCGGATCAGCTGCCAACTATACACTGAACCTGGGTAATGTCAGTGAGGTGGGCGAGGACGTAGCCTACAGGCTTTTCTTCCTCGATGACACAAATCCCAACGGTGCACAACTGAGCATCGACGGTATGCCACTTACCTCAGAAGGAAGACTCTTCAAGGTGCCCGGCAGCCAGACGCTGACCAAGACTCTGCAGATACGACAGACTGACATTGGTGTACTTAACTACGACTCTATCGCTGTGGTCTTCGCTTCTGATTCACAGCCCGATGAAATCTACGATGTTGTTTATCTCTCTGCTCACTTCACGCCATCATCATCACCTGTGACACTGGCTATGTCAACCCGAACGATGAACATCCTGAGCGGAACAGACCTCGTGCTTACCATCAAGGACTTCGACCGCAACTACAAGAACCTGAAGGCCTTCCGACTACAGTACAAGAAGGAAGGAAGTACGGACTGGACGCAGTTGAAGGAGTATGTACTCAACGAGACAGACAAGACAGACAACAATGAATTGCTGCCTGCAGGAGCCACAGTGGACTTCTCGAAACCCTTTGCCGCTTTCAGCGATGGCAACTATGTCTTCCGTTGTGTATCTGCCGCCACATACGGCGCAGAGGAGGTTTACCGCTACAGCGACGAGATTGCCCTGATAAAGGATATGGTGAAACCACGTCCCCTCGGAACACCTGAACCTGCAGACGGCGTCCTTGACATTGGCGATGATGTGAGCATCTCATTCAACGAGGCCATTGTGAAGGGAGAACTGACCAAGATGAACAACTTCACCATTACCGGTGTGCTGAACGGCGCAGAGATTGATCACGAGACTGCCCTTAGCGTAAACAGCGGCACGGAGAAAACTGCAGCTGCCAAGACAGAAGCCAGCATCAACCTGAACGGCAAGGACTTCAGTATTGACACTTGGATGAACATCACCGGTGCCGGTACATTGCTGAGCCACGGACAGGGTAACCAGAAACTGACCATAGGTACAAATGCTGAGGGCAAACTGGTAGTGACCATTGCCGACAATACCTATACCTCTAATAATATTGTTCCTTCAGGCAAGTGGGCATTCCTAAGCATGAACGTGACGGCAGAGGGCAAGCTGACAGCTACCGTAGCTACTGCCGATGAGACGGTGCCTCTGTTCAACAACATGGACGTTGAATCTTATGCAGGTAACGGTCCGTTGAGTATAGGTTGCGGTTCTGCCGCTGCTATGCACGAGTTGTTGCTTTGGGATGAGGCTCATGACATCACCACCGCCTTGGCTAACCGCTCAAAGAGCAAGGCTCCTTCTACCCGTCACCTCATCGGCTACTGGAAGATGAACGAGGGTGAAGGTAAGGAGATCCGTGACTACAGCCGCAACCGCAACATGATTATGCCTGACGAGACATGGTATATAAATAATGTAAATAAGGCTGTCAGTCTGGACGGTCAGCATTACGTGAGCATCAACACTACGATGCTGCCCATCTCGGAATACGATGACTATGCAGTAGAGTTCTGGATGCGTGGTAGCAAGCAGACGGGTGAAGCTCAGCTCATGCAGATGGGTGACGTGGCTCTGTCGCTTAACAAGGACGGTGAACTGACGTTCATTGGCAAGGGTGCCAGTGCCCCGACGGCACAGCCTGATTCTCAGTTCTCAGTTCCCAATACTCAGTTGACCGACAATGCCTGGCATCATATCGCTCTGAACGTGCTGCGACAGGGAGCAGCTGCTGTCTATGTAGATGGTAAGCGCTGCCTGACTACCAATGCCGCCAATGTAGGTGCCATCAACACAGACAGACTTGTGATGGGTGTACGCCGTATCTACGATGAAAACATCGGAGGTACAGACCAGCACACCTACGACCACGCCTTCAAGGGTGAGATAGATGAAGTACGTGTATGGGGTGCTACCATGAACGGTGATCTGCTCTCTAAGAACCGTAAGGTGCGCTTCACAGGTCAGGAAGGCGGTCTCAAGGCTTACTATCCCTTTGAGACGAAGACGTTGGATGACTATAACCAAGTAGTGACCATAGGCACAGCAAAGGATCTTACCGGTAGCGGTCTGCTGGCAGAAGTGAAGTCTCTCAACTCTCAGCCATCAACTCTCAACTACGTGGATGAGGCTCCTGCCCTGCGTACAAAACCCACAGAGACGAATGTTAACTTTACCTACGTAGCATCAGATGAGAAGATTGTTATTGAGATTGACGAGGATCCTGCTACCATCGAAGGTTGTACGCTGAACTTCAACATCCGCAACGTGAGTGACATGAACGGTAACTATTCTAATGATGCTATCTGGAGCGCCTTCGTTAACCGCAAGGAATTGGTTTGGGAAGACGACAACCTGAACGTTGAGCAGCATGTGAAAGAAGAAACCAATGTAACCGCTACCATCAAGAACCTGGGCGGACAGCAGCAGATGTGGACTCTCACGGGTATGCCTGAGTGGCTGACAGCTGACAATGAATACGGTATTACAAACCCAAGGAACGAGAGCAAGGTAATCTTCACCGTAGCGCCCTCTGCCCCATTGGGACGTCATGAGGCTACCATATACCTCTCTGGTAACGATGGCATAGATGTTCCTCTGACACTGAACATCAAGGTTAACGGTGATATCCCCAACTGGGCTGTTAACGCCAACGACTTCGAAAACTCTATGAACGTAATCGGTCAGGTTCAGATAGACAATCTTCCTGTAGATGACGAGGATGATATTCTGGCAGCATTCATTGGCGAGGAATGTCGTGGCATAGCACATCCCGTTTACAACGCCCGTTACGATGCTTGCTACGTCACCATGGACATCTATGGCAACACCGACGAGAAGAACAGTGATATCAGGAAGGCCGTAACCTTCCGTGCCTATGATGCCTCTACCGGTACACTCTATCCTGTTGTTACGCCAAACAAGGCAATTGTATTTAATCCATTAAGCTTGGTAGGAAACTACAAGGAGCCAGTTGCCTTTGCCGTTGAAGATATCATTGAACAGTCTATTGACCTGAAGAAGGGATGGAACTGGATTTCCATTAACGTAACACCTAAGGAAAAGAGCGTTCCAGCTGTCTTTGAGAAGATTGCCAATGATGTTATCTCTGTTAAGAGTCAGACACAGTATCTGTCAAACGAGAACGGTGTCTGGGGCGGTAATCTGACAGGAGACCTGAACAACAAGGAAATGTATGCCGTTCAGATGAACAAAGCCAGCACACTGCGTGTTGTGGGTCAGCGCATTGATCCTGCTGAGAATGTTATCTCCGTCGGAAATGGCTGGAACTGGATCAGCTACTACGGCCAACAGGTTGCATCAGTAGCCAATGCCCTCTCTGGACTGGAGAAGTCGGAAGGTGACATTCTGAAGGGACAAAGAGGTGTAGCTTACTACGATGTATATGAGTGGTCAGGCTCTCTGTCCATCATGGAGCCCAGCGTTGGATACATTCTGAAGATAAATGGTGACGGCAACTACTCATTCAGCTATCCCGGCTCAACTGTCTCAAGATATGCAAAGGGATACCTGTTTGAGGATATGGATGAAGTGACAACAGCAGAGAATGTATCTGCCTTCCATCCCGTCAGCTTCCGCAAGTATCCTTACAACGCCACAATGGCTGTTAAAGTATTGAACGGAGGTGTGGCTCTGTCTAATTCAGAATTGGGAATCTTTGCTGATGACGAATGCCGTGCCATGGCTCAGACCAATGCACAAGGTGTAGCTTATCTGACTATTCCCGGTGAAGATGAGACCACTCTCTGCTTCAAGGTAGCCGTTGACGATCAGATTGTTGATGCTCCTGCAGTTGTTACCTTCGAGGCTGACGGTGTTTACGGAACTCCCACGAATCCGTTGGTTATCGAACTGGACGAGGCTACTTCATTGGGTGAAGAGCTAAGAGTGAAGAATAATGATTCAGTATATGACCTGAGTGGTCGCAAGATTAACATTCAACACTCAAGCGATGCTAAACGCTCGAACCTGAACTCTAAACTGAACAAGGGTGTTTACATCATCAATGGTCAGAAGAGAGCCGTCAAATGATTCTGTAACTGATAAAGTATCTACTCTTTGCCCTCCCTAAGCGGAGGGCGTGAGTAGAACTTTCTCCACACTGTACATAACAAAAAGGGCACCCGATTTGGGTGCCCTTTTTGAATATGGGATGAAGGAGCTGATTACAAGCTCCAGTCTTCCTGAGTCTTGCGGATATAGCTCTGGTAACGACGCTTGGCAGCAGCCTTACATGCATCGTAAAGTTCCTGAGCCTCTGCGGGAGCAGCCTTCTTAAGAGAGAGGAAACGAACCTCACCCTCAAGGAAGTCCTGGAATTTATCCCAGTCGGGCTCCTTGCTATCCAGCTGGAAGGGGTTCTTACCCTCTTCTGCCAGAGCAGGATTGTTACGCCACAACTGCCAGTAACCGCACTCAACAGCCTTAGCCTCCTCAGCCTGGCTCTTACCCATACCGCCCTTGGCCTTCAGACCGTGGTTGATACAGGGAGCATAACCGATAATGAGTGAAGGACCGTGCCAAGCCTCAGCCTCGCGGAAGGCCTTCAAGCACTGGCTCTGGTCAGCACCCATAGCTACCTGAGCAACATATACGTTGCCATAGGTTGCCTGCATGAGACCCAGATCCTTCTTGCCGGCACGCTTACCGTTGGCAGCGAACTGGGCAATAGCACCGATAGGAGTAGCCTTTGAAGCCTGACCACCAGTGTTAGAGTAAACCTCGGTATCGATAACAAAGATGTTTACATCCTCGCCGGAACCGATAACGTGGTCGAGACCTCCGTAACCGATATCGTAAGAGGCACCGTCACCACCGATAATCCACTGTGAACGCTTAACCAGATAGTGTTCGAGTTCCTTCAGCTGAGCGCAAACGGGGCAGCCGGCCTTAACACCCTCAGCAATGAAGGGCTTCAGAGCGGCAGCAGCAGCCTTTGAGCCGTCAGCATCGTTCTGCTGCTCAATCCAGTTCTGAGCGGCAGCCTTGAACTCTGCACTTGCCTTATCACCGGCAATAAGCTCATTGAGCAGAGCGGTGATGCGCAACTTCATCTTCTTGTTGGCAAGTACCATACCCATGCCATATTCGCAGAAGTCCTCGAACAATGAGTTAGACCATGCGGGACCCTGACCCTTCTCGTTCTTGGTATAAGGAGTTGAAGGAATAGAACCGGAGTAGATAGAAGAACAGCCCGTAGCGTTAGCAACCATCTGACGGTCACCGAAGAGCTGAGAAATCAACTTAACATAAGGAGTCTCACCACAACCGGAGCAAGCACCGCTGAACTCGAAGAGAGGAGTGGCGAACTGGCTGTTCTTGGGGCTCTGCTTGATGTCAACAAGATCCTGCTTGCTCTTAACGTTCTTAACGCAGTACTCCCAGTTGGCAGCTTCCTTGACAGCAGCCTCTGAAGAGTCGTCGTAAGCAACCATTGTAAGAGCCTTGCCCAACTTGGGATTGCCGGGACAAACATCGGCACAGTTACCGCAACCCAGACAGTCCTTAACACCAACCTGCATTACGAAGTGCATACCCTTCATAGCTGCGGGAGCCTTCATCTCGAGAGAAGCACCCTGGAAGCCCTTCACCTCCTCATCGTCCATAACGATAGGACGGATACAAGCGTGAGGACAAACGAAGGCACACTTGTTACACTGGATACAGTTCTCGGGGTTCCAAACAGGAACGAAGCCGGCAACACCACGCTTCTCATAAGCAGCGGTACCCTGCTCCCAAGCACCATCCTCGTAACCCTTGTATGCAGAAACGGGCAGGTCGGCACCGTTCTGAGCGTTGATAGGACGAACCAACTCTGAAACGAACTTAGGCTCGTCGCGAACGATAGCCTCATCATCGGGAAGGTTAGCCCATGCGGGATCAACAGCCAATGTCTTGTATTCGCAACCACGGTCAACGGCAGCGTAGTTCATGTTAACAACATCCTCGCCCTTCTTGCCGTAAGACTTAACGATTGCCTTCTTCATCTGCTCTACTGCCAGCTCAACGGGGATAACCTCGGTGATGCGGAAGAATGCAGACTGCAGGATGGTATTGGTGCGGTTACCCAGACCAATCTCCTGAGCAATCTTGGTTGCATTGATATAGTAAACAGTAATGTTCTTCTGAGCGAAGTACTTCTTTACGCTGTTGGGCAGGAAGTTAACCAGCTCCTCGCCATCGAAGATAGTGTTCAGCAGGAACTGACCGTTCTGACGCAGACCGCGAAGTACATCGTACATACGCAGATAAGCCTGAACGTGGCAAGCCACGAAGTTAGGAGTCTTAATCTGGTAAGTAGAACGGATGGGGGTATCACCGAAACGCAAGTGAGAGCAGGTGAAACCACCGGACTTCTTAGAGTCGTAAGAGAAGTATGCCTGGCAATACTTGTTGGTATTGTCACCGATAATCTTAACTGAGTTCTTGTTAGCACCTACGGTACCATCGGCACCCAGACCGAAGAACTTAGCCTCGAAGATACCCTCGCCACCAAGAGCCATCTCCTCCTTAGCGGGCAGAGAGGTGAAGGTGAGGTCATCAACGATACCTACGGTGAAGTGGTTCTTAGGCTCGGGCAACTCCAGGTTCTCGTAAACGCTGAGAATCATGGTAGGAGTTACGTCGGCAGAACCCAGACCATAACGGCCACCTACGATAACGGGAGCATTCTTCTTGCCGTAGAAGGCATCCTTAACATCGAGCAACAGAGGCTCGCCATTGCTTCCGGGCTCCTTTGTACGGTCCAGAACAGCAATACGCTTGCAAGAAGCGGGAACAGCCTTCAACAGGTGCTCTACACTGAAGGGACGATACAGGTGAACGCTAACCAAACCATACTTCTTGCCATTGGCATTAGCATAGTCGATAGCCTCGCGTGCAGCCTCAGTACCGGAACCCATCATGATGATAACCTGCTCGGCATCCTCAGCACCATAGTAGCTGAAGAGTTCATATTTACGACCGGTACGCTCAGAGATAGCAGCCATGTACTTCTCTACGATAGCGGGAACGGCATCGTAGTAACGGTTGCAGCTTTCGCGGTGAGCGAAGAATGTCTCGGGGTTCTCGGCCATACCCTTAGCCTGAGGATGCTCAGGAGAGAGACAACGAGAACGGAACTCGCTGAGAGCCTTCTGGTTTACAAGGTCGCGAACATCATCATCCTCGATAAGTTCAACCTTCTGGTACTCGTGAGAAGTACGGAAGCCGTCGAAGAAGTTGATGAAAGGAACGCGAGCCTCGAGAGCTGCCAAGTGAGCAACTGCTGAGAGGTCCATAACCTCCTGAACAGAACCCTCGGCCAGCATAGCGAAACCGGTCTGACGGCAAGCCATAACATCGCTATGGTCACCGAAAATACACAGTGAATGAGTGGCTACGGTACGAGCTGATACGTGAAATACTGAGGGAAGCAGCTCGCCGGCAATCTTGTACATGTTGGGGATCATCAACAGAAGACCCTGAGATGCAGTGAATGTTGTTGTGAGAGCGCCAGCCTGCAGAGAACCGTGAACAGCACCAGCTGCACCAGCCTCAGACTGCATCTCCTGCACCATTACCGTGTCGCCGAAAAGGTTCTTACGACCCTGAGCGGCCCACTCGTCAACATGCTCCGCCATTGGAGACGAAGGAGTGATGGGATAGATAGCAGCAACCTCGCTGAACATATAGGCAACATGTCCTGCACAGGTGTTACCATCCCATGTCACAAATTTCTTTTCTTTTGCCATAATAAATTGAAAATTATATAAAAATCCTTATCCTAAATATCTATTTGTTTCTTGAATCCTGAATGCTCAATTATGAATTATGAATTAATATAGGAATCCATAAACCCAGATAGGAATCTCCTGCTCGGCACCCTCGGCAATATTAGAGAGGGCATACAGGACATCGGTATTCTTACGCTTGGGATGTTCCAGACAGATGCGGAAGCGCTGCTTACCGTCCACGATAAACGTGCTGCTTCTGTCACCGGCCTCCACCTTATGACGGCCCCAGAGTGCATTCTGAAAGAAGGTCTCCATCAGCGTCTCCTCGTCGGTCTTGCCCGGTGTCATTGCATACATCAGGTTGGTGTTATGCAGATACAGGCCAGAGGGCTTCTTGGGGAATTCCTCGCCATGACGGTATATCATGTTCAGCAATCGGGCATCGCTCAGATACTTGATGTAGTTCATCACCGTAGCACGGCTGGTCTGCATATCGCTGGCCAACTGGCTGACATTGGGAGCACCCGTTCCGCCTGTTGCCAACAGATACAGCAACTTCTTTATCTTGCTGAGGTACTTCAGATCGATCTGCTTGATGAGGAGGATATCCACCTCAATCATCATGTTCATGGTCTTCAACAGGTTCTCGCTGAAGTTGCTGCTCTCAAGGAAGAACGGATAATAGCCGTGATGAAGGTAATTGCGGAAATGCTCCAGTGGATCAACCTTTGCCAGTACTTCCTGGGCTATACGCTCGTGACGGTTCTGAATCTCACGGATGCTATAGGCCTTGAAGTTCTCGCCTGTCTTCAGGTTCAGATACTCGCGGAAAGAGAATCCGCGCAGGTTGTAGCTGTCCACAATGCCGTTCAGCTCTGGATTCTCGTCCTTGAGACGCATCACACTACTTCCTGTGAAGACTACTCGCAGGCGAGGAATACGGTTGTAAATCAAACGTAATTCATGGCTCCAGTCCGGTTGTTTAAATACTTGGTCAATAAGCAATACCTGTCCACCAGCCTGTTGGAACTCCTGGGCAAACTGGAATAGTGTCTTTCCCTGGAAGTAGAAGTTGTTCATGTTGATGTACAGGCATCTCTTATCCCGTAAACCAAAATTCTCTTTTGCATACTGAAGCAGGAAGGTTGTTTTACCAACACCCCTACTGCCTTTAATTCCTATCAAACGCTGCTTCCAGTCGATCTCGTCCATCAACGCTCTGCGAACTGGAGCCTGCGTATGTTCCAAAAGAAATTGGTGTATCCGAAAGAATGTCTCTAACATACCCGAAATATATTATTTTTTCGGTGCAAAGATACTTATTTTCGGGCAAATTGCAAACTCTACATAACAAAAAGTGAATTTTGAGCATTATTTTTTGGGAAAAACGTCAATATAACGCATCTGTTTCATGATTGCAGTCTGACGTTTCAGCATATAAGACGAAGGATTCTTGCTACTGAATCTCAACGGATTAGGCAATGTGGCAGCAATAAGTGCACAATTGGCACGGGTCAGTTCGGAAGAGGTTCTGCCGAAGTGCTGCTGCGCTACCGCCTCCGCACCATAGATTCCATCACCCATCTCGATGGAATTCAAGTAAACTTCCATAATCCTGTGCTTACCCCAAATAATCTCTATCAGCCCTGTAAAATAGACCTCCAGGCCCTTGCGGACCCAACTGTGAGCGGGCCAGAGGAATACATTCTTGGCCGTTTGCTGGGATATGGTGCTGCCGCCTCTGTGGCGCTTGCCTGCCCTACTCTCCTCTATGGCCTTGTTAATGGCCTTAAAGTCGAAGCCATGATGTTTCAGGTAGAGCTGATCCTCGCTGGCCATGACAGCAACAGGCATATAGATTGACATCTCGTCAAGCGGAACCCAATGATGCTTCAGCCTGATTTTCTCGCCGTGCGCCACCTGTTGGCAGCATCTGATTACCATCAACGGGGTAACATAGACAGGTACCCAGCGATAGGCTATAACAGCAAGAATTGTGCTTCCGAAAAACAGAAGCACAATCCATTGCATTATCTTTTGAATCTTCCTTAGCATAACCAAGCCTCCCCTCCTTGACGGGAGGGGACAGGGGTGGGTCTTTTTACTTCAGTGTACCTGCGTTGGCAGCGTTAATCATTGCCTCGCTGGCATACAGATAAACCTCAACACGACGGCTGGCATTAACATCCTCCTTGCCGCTGGCATCAAGTACCAGGTAGTTGGGATCCTCACCATAACCGACAACACTCTTGATCTGAGCATTGTTTACGCCACAAGTACCAGTAAGATAGCTCTTTACGGCATTAGCACGATTCTGGCTGAGAACCATATTCTTATCCTCTGCGCCATCGCTGCTGGCGAAGCCGTAGATAGCAACGTCACAGTCTGTATAAACGTTCAGTACGGTAGAAGCGAACTTCTGCAGAGACTGCTGTGCAGCGGGCTGCAATGCATACTTACCGACCTTGAAGAGGATACCGTTGTCGAAAGAAACCTTAATAGCCTCCAGACCGTTCTTGTCCGTAACGGTCTCAACCTCAGCATTGGGAACTGCCTCGGCAGCTGCCTTAGCCTTGTCCATCTTCTTACCGATCATGGCACCTGCAGTCGTACCGCCTACAACACCTACACCGGCACCAATAGCAGCACCTAACTTAGCACCGCTTGAGCCACCTGCCAAAGCACCGATAGCAGCACCTAAACCGGCACCCAAGGCACCGCCGCCGGCACCACCGATAAGACCACCCTTGGTTGTGTTACTCATGTTACAACCGGAAACCAGAAGAGCTACTGCAAGAGCTCCCATTGTACCTTTCATTCCTTTCATTTTTCTATCGTTATTAAATGTTATACGTTTCCTTACTTGGTAAATATTGACGCAAAGTTACACATTTTTGATAAGAAGCATACAAAAATCCGCGTTTTTTTAGTACTTTTGCAGCGGTTTTTACACCCTAAAAGGGTTAAACCATTTATTCAGGCAAACAAAATAAAGACAAAATATAATGGCAAAAGAATTGGAATTTCTCACAAAACGCAGTGAGGACTACAGCAAATGGTATAACGAGTTGGTAGTAAAAGCCGATTTGGCAGAGCAGTCTGATGTTCGTGGCTGTATGGTCATCAAGCCTTACGGTTACGCCATCTGGGAAAAGATGCAGCGTATTCTCGACGACAAGTTCAAGGAAACCGGTGTACAGAATGCCTACTTCCCCCTGCTTATCCCCAAGAGCTTCCTCTCCAAGGAGGCTGAGCACGTAGAGGGCTTTGCCAAGGAATGTGCTGTTGTAACACACTACCGTCTGAAGACCAACGAGACACACGACGGTGTTGTGGTTGACCCTGCAGCACGTCTGGAAGAGGAACTCATCATCCGTCCCACTTCTGAGACTATTATCTGGAATACCTTCAAGAACTGGATTCAGAGCTATCGCGACCTGCCTCTGCTCGTTAACCAGTGGTGTAACGTTATGCGTTGGGAGATGCGTACCCGCCTCTTCCTGCGTACCAGCGAGTTCCTCTGGCAGGAGGGCCACACAGCTCATGCCACCCGCGAAGAGGCAGAGGCACGTGCCCAGCAGATGCTGAAGGTCTATGCCGACTTTGCCGAGAACTATATGGCCGTACCTGTCGTTCAGGGTGTTAAGAGCGAGACAGAACGTTTCGCCGGTGCTCTCGACACCTATACCATCGAGGCTATGATGCAGGACGGCAAGGCACTGCAGAGCGGTACCAGCCACTTCCTGGGCCAGAACTTCGGTAAGGCATTCGATGTTCAGTTCCTCAATAAGGAGAACAAGCCCGAATATGCATGGGCAACCAGCTGGGGCGTCAGCACACGTCTGATGGGTGCGCTTATCATGACTCATTCCGACGATAACGGTCTGGTACTTCCTCCCGCCCTGGCTCCCACCCAGGTTGTCATCATTCCTATCGGCAAGCCTGCACAGATGGAGCAGCTCGACGCCAAGGCTGAGGAGATTGTCAAGAACCTGAAGGCTCTGGGCGTCAGCGTCAAGTACGACAATGCCGACAACAAGCGTCCCGGCTTCAAGTTTGCCGATTATGAGCTGAAGGGTGTACCCGTTCGTCTGGTTCTGGGTGCCCGTGACCTGGAGCAGGGCGTTGTTGAGATTATGCGTCGTGATACTTTGGAGAAAGAGAATGTCAGCATCGAAGGCATCGAGCAGTACATCAAGAACCTGTTGGATGACATCCAGAAGAATATCTTCCAGAAAGCCAAAGCATTCCGCGATGCTCATATCTATGAATGCGACAACTACGAGGAGTTCAAGGAGCGCGTTAAGGATGGCGGTTTCTTCCTCTGCCACTGGGACGGCACAGCCGAGACCGAGGCTCAGATCAAGGAAGAGACACAGGCTACTATACGTTGCGTGCCCTTCGGTGTTGAACAGACTCCCGGTACCGATATGGTCAGCGGCAAGCCTGCCAAGGCTCGCGTGCTGATAGCAAGAAGCTACTAAGCGTATGAAGCAGGGAATCTGGATAAGCACGCTCTTTGCAGCCGAGGAGATTCCCTCTGCCATAGTAACCTTTGTGGCTTTGCTGATGTTCCTGCAGATAGGGGCTTCCACTACCCTGTCTACTACATTGACAGCCCTGTTGTTCCTGCCCTGCATACTCAAATCCTTCCTGAGGACGTGGGTACGCAGGGTCGGTCATTTCAGACAGATACTTCTGCTCAACGAGGCACTCATCTGCGCTGCCCTTCTGGCCCTTGCCTTTGCTTTCTCGCAAGGAATCTGGTATGTTTTCGGTGCCTTGATGGTTATCAGCCTATTGGTGGCCTGGCACGAACTGGCTGCCCGCATGTACTACGAGCGGATGCTTTATCCCCGTCAGCAGAAATACTACACCAACCTTAAGATTGCCTCGGCACAGTTGGCCGTCATCCTCACCTATGGCGTACTCATCATCCTGGTGGGTAACCTGGAGGTTTTCTTCCGTCAGATCAGACATTCGTGGTCAATGGGCTGTTACATGACGGCAGGTGCCTTTATGCTCTTTACCCTGCTGCACATGCTTACGCTGAGCAATCCTCAGATTGGGAACCAGACTCGCAAATACAGCATGGGAGAGTCCGTGAAAGCCGAGGTGCATGTGATAGAACGTATCAGAAGACAACCACACTGGTGGGTGTACGTGCTTTGCATGTTC
>Ga0310786_10001809_pt1 | contig 34030 bp, 27 predicted proteins | sample AusTroGonzalo_MG_FD_203881 | JGI IMG/M metagenome (GOLD analysis project Ga0310786, IMG submission 203881) | Bovine rumen microbial communities from tropical cattle in Woodstock, Queensland, Australia - Gonzalo_03 (v2) (version 2) | ecosystem: Host-associated > Mammals > Digestive system >... | reverse complement strand
GGTTCGGGTATCGTGATTGACGGCAAACTGCTGTACGGCCATGACGGCTTTGCCGGTGAGTTGGGTCACTGCAAGGTGGACCACTCGGGTAACGGACGTCTGTGCGGCTGCGGTCAGAAGGGCTGTATCGAGGCATATGCATCGGCTACGGGTGTAGCCCGCACGGCGAAAGAGATCGTGACGGCAACGACCCAACCGACCTTGCTGCGCAACGTGGCAGATATCAATAATATCACCTCCAAGGACGTGTTTGACGCGGCAGAGAAGGGCGATCTCGTAGCAAAAGAGATCTTCGACTACACCGGTCATCTGCTTGGAGAGAAACTGGCTGACTACGTACATTTCTCGAGCCCAGAGGCAATCATTCTGTTCGGCGGTCTGACCAAGTCCGGTCATTGGATTATGGACCCGATCCGCGAGGCACTGGACGCTAACCTGATGCCGATCTGGAAGGGTAAAATCCCTGTATCCATCTCCATCCTCAAGGACAGCGACGCCGCTATTCTCGGCGCATCCTCACTGGCTTGGTAAAACTCCGAGACATATGGCAAGCGCTTTACCCGTACGCAATCTTCCGTACGGGTAAAGCGGTCTATCTCACTTTTGATGACGGGCCGATACCGGAAGTGACACCGAGAGTGCTGGAGATACTTGACCGGTATCATGTGAAGGCGACGTTCTTCATGGTGGGAGAAAATATCGACAAGCACCCGGAGGTGTTTGAACAGGTGGTGCGCGCCGGTCATGCCATCGGCAACCACACCTATAACCATCTCAAAGGATGGAAATACAGCACTGCGGAGTATCTGGCGAATGTGGCCAAGTTTCCAAAGCAGACTAATCTGTTCCGGCCTCCCTACGGGAAGGCGACCTTGAGGCAACGCATCGCGTTGCATAAACAGGGCTACCGGCTCATCTACTGGGACATCCTGACGCGGGATTATGACCGGTCCCGTACGCCGGAGGCGATGCTGGCGCAGATCAAGCGCGAGACCCGTACCGGCAGTATTATCAATTTTCATGACTCCGTCAAATCGAACGAGCGGATGTTGGAAGTGTTACCGCAGGCCATCGAGTGGCTCCAGGAGAAGGGATACCGGTTAGCGGTGATCAGTTAGGGAATGAAGCGATATATCTACATAGCATTGGCCGCCGTGGTGTTAGCGAGTTGTGCCAACCGAGGTATCGGTCCGCAGGGCGGGCCGAAAGACTCCATCCCGCCTCTTCCGCTGCAGTTTGAGCCGGAAATGGGTGCGCTCAATTTCAAGGGCAAGCGCATCGAGATCACGTTCAACGAGTATCTGCAACTGAATAATGTGATGCAGAATATGCTCATGTCGCCGCCTCAACAGAACCCTCCGGAGGTGAAGGTGCGCGGCAAGCGCCTGATCGTGCAGTTGCAGGACACGCTGCGTGACAGCACGACGTACACCATAGATTTCGGCGATGCGGTGTGTGACTATCGCGAGAAAGTGCCGTTGCACGGGTTCTCGTACTATTTCTCGACGGGTCCCGAGATCGATACGCTGGAGCATTGCGGCTATATCTACAACGCGGAGAACCTCAACCCGCTGCATGGAATAACGGCGGGTATTCATGACAACATGGCGGACAGCGCCTTCACCACGCAGCCGTTCCTGCGCGTAGCGCGCAGCGATTCGACGGGTTTCTTCCGTATCGGTAATATGCGTGAGGGGCGGTACCGTCTGTACGCGGTGGACGACGTGAGTCGCGACTACCGTCTGACGATCAGCGAGGCGCTGGCATTCTCAGACACACTGATTACGGCGAACGGCGTGCAGCCCGAGCCGAACGACACGGACTCGCTGGCAGTTCCGATGCAGCCTCTGTCCAAACTGTTTCTCTTTCGGGAAGAGCAGCAACGCCTGTACCTGCAGCGCACGCTGCGCGAGCAGCAGCATATGATCCGCCTGCTGTTCTCTTCATCGCCGGACAGCCTGCCTGTGCTGCGTGCGATGCGCCCGTCCGAGAACGACTCGACAAAGAGCGACACGGCTTGGGTGGACCCGACGCCGTATATCTACCCGCAGTATTCGAGCAAACGGGATACGGTGACGCTATGGCTGACGGACAGTATTGCTATCGCACAGGATACGATCTTCTTGGAGGCACGATATCGCCGTACGGACAGCCTGTATCATCTAGAGTGGTACACCGATACGCTGCGCGCTATATGGCGGGCACCGAAGATGAGCGCCAAGGCGCGGGAGACACAGGAGCGCAAGAACCGCATCCGGCGTCTGGAACTGAAATCCAACGCGCGCAGGGGATTCGATATATTCGATACACTGCGTCTGGTGTGCTCGACACCGATCGCCTCTATAGCCATCGACTCCATACATCTCTACGAGCGCGTGGACACGCTGCTCAAGCCTATGCCGTTCACGCTGGCGGAGCACGACAGTCTGCCGACGCGGCTGACCTTCCTCGCCACATACCGGCCGGAAGGGAAGTACGAATTGCGTATAGACAGCGGCGCGCTGCATGATGTATATGGCATCACCCACATTGAGGGTAAATACAGTTTTGAGTTGAAATCGCTGACCGACTACTCGACGCTGCGTGTGAAAGTGATGCCGTACGACGAGCATATGCGCATACAGGTGCTGAACGGGCAGGACAAAGTGGTCCGCGAACTACCCGCGGCCGTGGACGGGGCATTCTTCGAGTACCTCAAACCGGACACCTATTACCTGCGCTGTTATCGCGACGTGAACGGCGACGGCAAGTGGACCACGGGTTCGTGGACGGAGAAACGACAGCCTGAACCGGTGTATTATTTCCCGGACAAGATACAGACCAAGAGTAACTGGGATTTTGAGGAAGAGTGGGATTATACGGCGGTCGAGCAGACGCGCGCCAAGCCGAAAGAACTCATCAAGGCTTCCAGCGGTAAAGACCATAAACACAATTAGCGCACCAGAAGGCGTATTGCGCCGCCAGGCAGTAATCGCCCGCCCGCAGCCACAAGGCTACGCTGAGTATATCGACCGCCAGCCATATGAACCAGTGCTCGCGATAGAGCATGATCATCAGTACCTGCGCCACGAGTGCAGGTACTGTCGTAAAGGCGTCCAAGTAAGGCTGCGTGTCGTCCGTCCAGGCAGCCAGTCCCCAGCCGGTGAGCCACGAGAGCAACAGGGTAAGGGCCAGGATGAGTGCCAGCACCGGCACGGACAGCCGACGTGTCTGCACTCGCCACTCGCCGCGTTCCTCGCGTAACTCTTTCTTCCAGACCGTCACTCCATAGATCATCGTGACGAAATAATAGGCGTTGATGGCCATCTCCCCGTAGAAACGCTGGGTGAAGCAGAGGTAGGTGTAGGTCAGAATCTGCGCAAAGCCGAACACATACATGAGTATATTGCGTTGTGCGGTCAGGCAGACGGAGAACACCCCGAGACAACCGCTGACGAGCGACAGCAACAGTACCGAGCCTGGGTGGAGCGTGTTGGCTATAAAAAAGGTGGCGACCTGAATGATCAGGCCGACCCCCATAAAACTGTAATCGAAGATTTTACTTCCTCTCATTCGGCATCTGCAGCGTATAGAGGATTGCCTCTAACTGGCGCATGGCATTGCGTTTCTTCTGTCCGGCAGCAAAGAGGAAGGCTTCCGCGGTGACAACACGTCCGTTGACCTGGTCAAGGCGTGTGAGGCTGACGAACGGGCCTCCCATCGCTTCGCCGTCGTATATCTTCCACAGGCCGCGTGTCTCCATGGCGTAGAAGCCTCCGACGGTGTCCCGTAGAGCCGGTACGCTGCGCGTCACAGGCGGGAAATGCTTGTACTCGGTACCCATATGGCTGCCCGGCACCTGCGCGGTAACCAAACGGCCTACGATCTCATTGCGCATGGCGATGATGGAGTCCTTGCTGAATTGCTCCTGCGCCGTGTACGGGTAGTCGCAGACGAGTATGTCCTTGCGCATCGGACCTTTGTTATTGCAGCACCAGAGGACATTAACGCCGTTGAGCGTCGTGTCCATGATGAACTGGAAGTCCTCGGGGATGAGGAGGTCATAGCCCCGCTTGTTGAGTCTTGCGCGCGCATCCTTATTCGTACTCGCGCGGTAGAACCGTGCTTGGCGTGCCAACTCTTCCTGCACAAACCACTCCCGCAGTTTGTCTCCGTTCTCGGACCAGTAGGCGAGGAATGCCTCATCGCTCGGCGCCTGAATACGCACCATCGCTTGCGGTGTGGACCATACGTCGCGGGCTTTGGTCGCCTTGACCAGCGTGTACTTATTGGGATTGATGTCCACGAGGAGAATATTACGCGTACCCCTGAACAGATCGTCGAACTGCGCCGGCGTGACATGCGTGGTGGTAAAATACGCTTCCATCTGAGGCAGGCCGTACATGTCAGCACTCATTGTTTCGCACACGGCATTCTTGACCGCCGCGTCGCTTACCACAAGACATTCATAGATCGAACCCGTAGCCGAAGTAAGCAGGCGCTCATTGCCGTTGGAGCAACTCATGACGAGTAGCGCCATAAATGCAAAAAAGATACTTTTCTTCATATCGAACATTTTTTTTCGGTGCAAAGTTACGAAAAATTCGTGAAATCCGCAAATTTATTGTGAAAAATTTGTGTAATTAAAAAAAAATATCTACCTTTGCAACAAATTTCAATACAATATGACCTTATTTACTGATACCATTTTCCTTACGAATGAAATCGAAGGATTCCGTGAATGTCGTGAAACGCGCTCTACATCGACCAATACGATGACGGTATTGTACTGTGAAGCAGGCTATATCGACGTGTATTACCACAATAAGATGTTGCGTATCAACGCAGGCGAGTTATTTGTCCGTCTGCCGGACTTCTGCTATGAGTTGGGCCCGTATGAGATGTCTCCTGATTTCCGCTTCTATCAAGTGACCTTGGACGCGAAGATTTTTGACAAGGTGATGTTCGACCATATGCGCGTGGAGCCGCACTGGTATGCCAAGCAGGAGTATATCAAGGATCATCCGACCTTTGCGCTCTCGGAGGCGAGTGCCGCGGCTTTCCATACTTATTTTGAGCTGATTGCCCGTCAGATGCGCGAGGAGCAGACTGATTACCGTCGTCAGATCATGATGATGCTTGCCCGTGTCGCCACGATGGAGATGCTCAATTATCTGGACAAGTTAGCCGTCATTACCCCGCAGGAGATAGGCCGCATGTCCGTCAATCACAGCGATTACACCTTCCGCGAGTTCACGCGTCTGCTGCAGCAGTACCCGCATGAGCGCGAGGTACAGTGGTACGCGAAGCGTCTTGGCATCACGCCGAAGTACCTGTCGGAGATATGCAAGGAGCGTAGCGGCAAGTCTGCAGGCGAGTGGATCGCCGATATCACGGTGGCGGAGCTCAAGCACTATCTGAGGCACACCACGATGCCGATTCGCGAGATAGCCAATTTGATGGACTTCCCCAACGCCAGTTTCTTCTGCCAGTACACGAAGAAGCATACGGGCTTGACTCCGAATAAATTCCGTAAACAGAAACAGGAATAAGAAAAATCCTCAGCAATGCGCTGAGGATTTTCTTTTTTTACCAAGCGAACAAGGGATGCTTGGTCATTTCGCGGTTCACTTCATCGCGGACTGCGCTGATGACCGCCTCGCTGGTCGGGTCGGTGAGTACCCGATCGATGAGGTCCACTATCCACGGCATCTGATCTTCCTTGAGTCCGCGTGTGGTGATAGCGGGTGTACCGAAGCGGAGGCCGGAGGTCTGGAAGGCGCTACGGCTGTCGAACGGTACCATGTTCTTGTTGGTGGTGATGTCGGCGCTGACGAGCGCTTGCTCAGCCACCTTGCCGGTCAAGTCGGGGTACTTGGTACGCAGGTCGATGAGCATCGAGTGGTTGTCCGTACCGCCGGAGATAACTTTATAGCCCTTCTGCATGAAGGCCTCCGCCATGACGGCGGCGTTCTTCTTCACTTGCTGCTGGTAGGTCTTGAACTCCTCTGTCAGAGCTTCGCCGAAGGCAACCGCCTTGGCGGCAATCACGTGCTCGAGCGGACCGCCCTGAGTACCGGGGAAGACAGCGGAGTCGAGTAGGGCACTCATCTTCTTGATCTCCCCTTTCGGCGTGGTCTTGCCCCAAGGATTATCGAAGTCCTTACCCATGAGGATGACGCCTCCACGCGGTCCACGGAGGGTCTTGTGCGTCGTGCTGGTCACGATATGCGCATGCTTGAGCGGGTTGTCCAGCAGGCCGGCAGCAATCAGTCCTGCCGGGTGTGCCATGTCCACCATGAAGATCGCACCGATCTCGTCAGCCACGCGGCGGATGCGCGCGTAGTCCCACTCGCGGCTGTACGCACTGGCACCCGCGATGATCAGTTTGGGTTTATGCGTGCGTGCTTTCTGCTCCAGGTCATCATAATCGACACGTCCCGTCTCTTCGTTGAGGTCGTAGCCGATGGCGTTGAACATCAGGCCGCTGAAGTTAACTGCCGAGCCGTGGCTCAGGTGACCGCCGTGGCTCAGATTAAGCCCCATGAAGGTGTCGCCGGCCTTGAGGCAAGCCATGAAAACAGCCATGTTCGCCTGCGCACCGCTGTGAGGTTGCACATTGACATACTCGGCATCATAGAGTTTTTTCAGTCGCTCACGGGCAATGTTCTCCGCGATGTCCACCACCTCGCATCCGCCGTAATAGCGGTGTCCGGGATAGCCCTCCGCGTACTTGTTGGTGAGCACGCTGCCCATGGCTTCCATTACCTGGTCGCTCACGAAGTTCTCGCTGGCGATCAACTCAATGCCTTTGGTCTGACGCTCCCGCTCGCGACGGATGACGTCAAAAATCTCATTGTCTCTGTTCATAGAATACTATTTTAGTGTTGTTTATATGATTGTTCCGGTATCATTACTCCGCCCAAATGAGCCATTCGACGGATTGATGGTATATCTTGTCAAAATCCATGACCGCTTCCAACGGAAATCCGTATACTAATGTCGCGGATACGGGGTATTGGTCATCCGTGTTCGGCGATTGGTAGCCAACGGCTGCGGGGCAGTGCATGTCCTCGTAAGTGGCTATCTTGACGGCATCCTTGGCGGGTTTGAGTCCTTCGGGATGGCATGTGAAGAGTTGGTGCTCATTCGGCGTCATGACCAGTTGGTGACGCTTGCGTTCCAAAGAACGTACGCGTCCGCTATGCGTGGCATGCGCGGCATAGTAGGAGGCATGCAGGTAGCGTTTGGCCCAGTGAGGGTCGATGGCGCTGAAATGGTCGGTGCTGAGCAGCAGTTTGCCAGCCTGGCTCAGGTAGAGTTCGAGTATATTGCGTGCCTCCTCGCTCAGAGGCTGTCTGTTACGACCGCATATATAGTCGATGAATACGTAATCCAACTCCGGCATTTCCTGTGCGCGCATCGCGGATAACATGCCGGCGGTGCAACTGACATAACTGATCTGCATCCGGCGCAAGGCGCGGCCGTGCTGGACGGCATAGTCGTGCGTGTTGCCGACGGTGAGTTGGCCCGCATGATCCCTGTAGCACATTCCCCAACCGCAGTTATCGTCGTTGATCCATTGGTCGGTGCGGCGGTAATCCATCTGTTGGCCTATATAGGCACAGCTGAACCTGTCCTCGCAGGCGTATGACTCCGGCACGATGCCCGCAAAAGTGGAGTCGGCGAACCATTCGGGGCCATAGACCTCGTTGAAGCCGTCGACAATCAACGCGGTGAACGGCGAGCGGTCATCGCTCCCCGGCGCTTCGTTGATATAGGCACTGATGGTGGGACTCGGAAAACTAAGACCGCCATCGTTGCCGGCCACGACGTAGTAGTTATACTGCACGCCCGGGGTGAGCGTGAGGGTCAATCGCGTGGCTTTCTCCACCTGCTGTACGTCCCACTCGCCGTCATCCTCCTGGATATAGACCATGTAATACGACGGGGTGGCGCTTTGCTCCAAGGAATCTATGGCGGGATACCAACTGAGCTCCGCCTGTATGCTTTCTGCTTTCCGATCCGTGATTTGAACGGCCAGGTCCTGTACCGGCAGCGGTTGCACGGCAGCGGCGGAGCCGTTGAGGTAGCGCAATATACCTTTATATACAGCGCGCGCGGCCGCGAAACGGAACTTGGGATCAAGACCGTACTTCATGTCTGCCATGTTCTTATGGCTGAGCAACTCGAGGATGAGGCTCGGCACGACGGGTACGCGTGACTCGCAGTAATTGGCCTCCTTGAGTTGGCGTCTGGTCCATTCGGGCGCTATGTGTCGCAGGTCGTCGGTGATGGTGGTCTGTAACCAATCCGCTAAATTACGGTTGACTTTCTCGCGGTCTCTGCCGTCCCTCAGAACGGTGTGACCGTCATCGTCCTTGGCGGTGTAGATGACGAGGGTACCGACGATGGTGGTGTCGTCACCGCTGTCCAGCCCGTCGGTATGGAGCGCCACACAGAGGTCAATAGGTGTCTGCTGCGCATTGACCCACATACCGCGACATTTCATGTCGTCGTTGTACTCATTGTCCTCATAGAGGTTCCAAAGAGTGGAGTCCGCGCCCTGGCTCTGCAGCCAGTACCGTGCTCCCTCAGTCCACTGCGGCATACCGGATACGCCAATCTGCTGTTGCTCCAGGCCCGGTCGGGGGGAGAGGACCGTTGCGCCGGCATTCTCCAACATCTGTCGGATGAGTCGCACGTACTCCTGCGAATAGAGGTCTTCGACCGTAGTCCACATGGTCGCGCGCTGCCAGATCCATTCATCCCGCACGAGTTGATGGAACAGGCCGTGGCTGGGGTATAACACAATCTGACGGTCCGTTAAATCAGATTTGTTATTGCTTTCCGATTTCTGATTCCTGGAGCGGGAGCAGTCCGTGATGAGCGTCTCGATATCGGCATTGGAGGAGTAGATGGTAACTTTGCCTTTCTCATGCCCGAGTGTCCATATACTCACTTTGCGTTTGAGTTCCGCCACGTTCTGCGGCGTCCATCGGTAGTCATGCAGCGTGGCGTTGGTCTTGAGGGTGACGGTGTTGCCGCTGATACGCATGTTCTTAATGCGTACAGGAGGCGACCACACGCGAGAGAAATCGGTGTAGGCAAAGAGTGAGTCCGCCAACTCCTGCATGCCGAGCTGGGCTCGTGCAGGCATAGCAACCCAGGCAAGCGCAATTATCCCGTACTTGAGTATTTTTGACACGTCAAAAATCTTCATCGCTCATGTCGCCGTTGGCCTTATTGAACTTTTGCACCGCCTCCTGGTAGGACTTGAGCAAGTCTGCTGCCATCTTGGCCTGATAGCCCTCTACGATGTCGTAGTCCTTGGAGTCGTTCTCCTTGAAGACGATACGCACTTTGATGATGGCGATGCCGGCTTCCAGTTTCTCGATTACCTCCGGTTTCACTTCATACGAAGTGTAGGTGTCGTAGTAAGAGATGGTAGCGTTGCCTTTTTTCTCAGTGTGTTTGTTCTTGTCCACAGCGGAGCCGGGAACGCGGTTGAGACGTACTGCTACGCCGTCCGAGAAACGGATGAGCACACGCGATGCATCATTGAATTCGTTGAATGCGTTGACATTGACGGTCTTGACGAGGAGGGTGGTGATGTCCGTTCCGTCCTTGCGGTCCTGACAGAAAGCCAACTGCGGCTTGAGGTTCTTCGCCGTCGAGATGTCCACATGAATCAACTTGCCGCGTTCTGCAGCGTTAACACTCATTGTCAGCGCCATTACCAGCGCTACGAATACAGAAAATACCTTTTTCATATACATTATTTTAATTCTTGATTTTTAATCTTCTATTGACGGGCCGGACGCGGTATCCTGCGGCGCGAAGTTGCTCAATGAGACCTTTTTCGCCTCCGAGATAGATGGCATTGAGGGTGATGAACGCGCCTCCGCTGCTCAAGTACGGTTTGAGGCGCTTGACCCACTGCTCATTGCGTTGCGTATAGACCTTGTAGTCCGAGAACGAGATGGAGGTGGTGTTATCGGGGCCTTGCACCTGGTAGGCGATGTCGGATAGCCGTCCGTCGCGGTACATTGCCAGCAGGGTGCGTTCCTGCCGTACTTCGTTCTCGGGGTATTGGATAACCTTGAGCAGCTCCTTACACTGCCAGTGAAAGGGCTCGCGGTCGAAGAGCATGTACATCGTTTCGCCGATGTTATCCAGCCCGTAGACCGGTATATTGCGTTGGGAGGCAACCACCTCAAAGAACGACTCCATCGAGCGTTGGTCGTCGTAGTGCAGCCACTGTCTCATCAACTCGGTGCGGAACATCTCCGTGAGGTAGGAGGGCTTCATGCGGCATAGTTTGTCGAGTCCCATACCGAGGTTGATGCGCAAACTGTTGTCTATATAATCGTACTCCTCGCCGGTGTAGAAATTGGTCAGGACGACGGAGTCGGGTAGGAGAGCCGCCTGTCGTAGCGCCGCGATGGCTTCATAGTCCTGCATGGCAAACTCGGTGATGACCTTGTTGCACTTGCCGAAACACTTGAAGACATTCGGAATCGTGTCGAGGAACGTGATGTCCACCAGACGGTTAGTCGCCAACAGGTAGGACTTGCTCCTTACGCTGTTGCCCGATATCTCGTAGAGGACCTGGGCCTTTGCCGGAGTGATGAGCGCCGCGCCAAAGCACCAAAGCCAAACGACAAATATGTATTTATAAGTTCTCAACTATTTAAATCGTGTTATTAAGTTATACGCCTGGTAAATGCCGAGTTCGCCGGCTTTGCTGAGATCGGCCAGACCCAATTCGTTCTCGCCGGTGTAGATGTATGTCAAACCTCTGTTGAAGTAGGCTTCCGCGAAGTCGGCATCAATGCTGATGGCCCGCGTGTAATAACTGATGGCGTCCTTGTACTCGCGCTGTGCGCAGAGTATGTTCGCCTTGTTGTAGATCGCAAAGGCAAAATCAGGCTGCTGGCTGATGATATAATCCAAGTCGCGTAACATGATGTCGAAATCCATATTGTTCGTCGCTTCTTGTTTGCCGGTGATGCGTTCGTATTCCAATTGCCGATATCTCCAATTGGCGCGGCAGAAAGTGGCTATAATGGTCAGTATCTTGTTATTCATCGAACATTGAAGAGCGCGGGTGCAGTCATCGATGGCGCTGGTATAATCCTGTACGATGGCGAACTCCATGGCGCGGGCGAGATACAGATACGACAGCCGGCTGTTGTCTGTTGTCATCTGATCCATATAGCTGTCAATATACCCGGATAAACGGCTGATTTCCGAGAAATGGAAATCCACCATTTCCGCAGTCAAGGCAATTTCCTGACCGGTAAACCGCAGCGCAGCAGGTAGCATTTCGCTTTTATTCAGTTCCTCTACCAACGGATGATAATAGTTCGTGCGTCGCAGACTGAGGTCCTGGCTGTAGTAGGATAGTACGATGTTCGGCTCGTTGACGACATCTTGGTAATGCTTCTGCACGGTGCCGCGTGTCTGCGAGTCGTATTTCTGTTCCTCTTCCGGTAATTCCGTCTGATTTTGAGCGGTGGAGGTGGAGAACTCCTTGCGGTGATCTTTCTTCTGCGGCTGTGCATCGGCGATCGTCAGTTCGGTATTCGGCTGTGCGTTCTGTTGCGCCTGTATCTCCTCTTTGCGCTCCTCGAGGTCATGCGCTTTCTTGCGAAGCCGGTACGCCTCTTTGGAGTTGCCCTGCTTGGAATAGGCCTGTGCAGCCATGTAGTATGCCGGCAGGAAGTACGGATAGCGCTCGATGAGTTCGTTCATATCACTGATGACCGCTTTCCATTGTTTGAGTTGCGCCTCTACAACGGCTCGCTGGTAGCGCATCTCGACGCGCTCCGGTGCCAGTTGGATAGCGGTGTTGAGGTCCTCCAAAGCGCGGTTGTTGTCACCTACCTCATGCCGCATGATACCTCTGTTGTAGTAACTGTCCGCTTCGCGGGGCGCTATCTTCACCGCCTGGTCATAGTCTGCGAGTGCGCCGCGGTAGTTATTACGGTGGTAGTGAATGATACCACGGTTGATGTAATCACCGGGCCATTTGGAGCCGAGGTTGATGGCTTGTGTGAGTTGGACGTATGCCTCATCCTCCCGCTCTATCATGAGGTTGATCACGCCGAGTGCCGACCATACGGCAGGGTTGCCTTTGTCGTACTTGGCGGCCTGCTCAAAAGCCTCGAGAGCCGCTATAGTGTCGTGCTTGAGGAAGCATATTTGTCCTTTCTCGGCCCATACGGAGCCTGATTGCGGCTCGCGCTTGAGCATCTGACTGATATCCTCGAGTGCGGCGTCGTACATCTTGCGCTGAGCGCGGGTATCGGCACGCAGAAGCATGTATGTCCTGTTCTCAGGCGAGAAGCGCAGCGCCTCCGTATAGTCCGCTTCGGCTTCCTCCAACCGGTTCATCTGGCGGTAGATATAGCCTCGTGCATAGTAGCAGCCAGGGGCAAAGGGATTACGCTCGATGGCGGCGTTACAGTCGTTGAGCGCTCCCTGGTAGTCCTCTAACTGAATCTTGGCAATCGCGCGGTAGAAATACGGCTCGGCGAGGTAAGGCTTGAGGCGGATGACCTGATTGAAGTACTGGATAGACAGCACGTAGTCCTCGAAGTACAGCGCGTTGCGACCGATGGCAGTGATGCGATCGGTGTTCAACTGTGCATGAAGGGGACATAGGATCGCTGCGCTAAAAGACATAAGACAAAGGACAGAAATGAATCGTTTGACCCATTTCGTCTTTACTCCTTCAGCGAACGCAGTGAGCGGTCTTTGCTCTTTCAGCAAACGCAGTGAGCGGTCTATTTTACTTGCAGCCTTCATTGGGATCGAACCACTCAGGCACATCGAATTGCTCTTCTTCACTATAACCTAATTCTTGGTCCGCGAGCACCTTCTGCATATAGATGGCGCATATAGGCAGGGCCATCGAGGCGCCTTGTCCTTCCGCCATATTATCGAAATGGATGCCGCGGTCTTCGCCTCCGACCCACGCACCGCTGACGAGCGAGGGCGTAAAGCACATGAACCATCCGTCGGAATTGTTATTGGTCGTTCCGGTCTTGCCACCCATAGGCGCCTTGATGCCGTATTTGAAACGGGTACGAACACCGGTGCCGTGGTCAAGGACAGCGCGGAGCATGTATATCATCTTGTAGGCGGTCGTCTCGCTGATGATCTCATGCGTGCGTGGAGTGAAAGAACCGATGAGGTTGCCGTTGTTATCCTCGATACGGGTGACATAGAGCGGCTCAGTGCGGATACCCTTGTTGGCAAAGGTCGTATAAGCGTCCACCATCTCCTCTACACTCACTTCGCACGGACCGAGACAGAGCGACACCACAGGGTCGAGCTGCCCTTGGATACCGAAGGACTGCATCATCTTCACTAATTGTTCCGGTGTGAAGAGTGACATGAGGTAAGCCGCCATCCAGTTGGACGACTCTTTGAGGCCCCATGTGAGCGAGACGGTGTCGCCTTGATATTTGTCGTGCGTGTCACGCGGCACCCACCGGTCGCCGTTCGGCAGGACGAAGACTACCGAGTCATAAACCCAGGTCTCGCACGGCCACATGCCTTCGTCCATGGCGAGTGTGTAGAGGTACGGCTTGACGGTCGAGCCGACTTGGCGGCGTCCTTTGGTCGTCATATCGTATTGGAAATGCGCGAAATTAGGACCGCCGACATAGGCCTTGACGTGTCCGGTGTGCGGGTCCATGGACATGAATCCGCAGCGCAGGTAACTCTTCTGCCACTTGATGGAGTCGAACGGACTCATGACGGTGTCGATCATGCCGTGCTCGTAGGTGAAGATCTGCATCTCGCGTGGGGTCATGAACGAGCGCACGATGGAGTCGTGGCTGATGCCGGCACGTCTCATGTTCCGGTAGCGGTCCGTTTGACGCATAGAGCGGTTCATGATGCCGTCCACCTCTTCCTGAGTCAGTTGCTTGGAGAAGGGGGCGTTCTTCTTGCGTTTGAGTTCGCGGAAGAACGATTTCTGCTGCGCCTGCATATGTTCGCTGACCGCCTCCTCGGCGTAGCGCTGCATGCGCGAATCGATGGTGGTGTATATTTTCAGACCGTCCTGATAGATGTCGTAGTGGCTGCCGTCGGGTTTCTTGTTCTTCTCACAGAAACCGTAGAGCGGGTTGTTTTCCCACTGCCAGAGATCCAATTTGTATTGCAGTTTGTTCCACTCCGAGTAGTCGCTCTCGTTCGGTTCTTTGGCCGTGAGCACGCCGCGCAGGTATTCGCGGAAATAGGGTGCAATGCCCTGCTTGTGGTCCACCGAACGGTAATGCAGTTCCAACGGAATAGCCGCCAATGAGTCACGTGTAGCCCCGTCTATATAGCCGTATTTCTCCATTTGGCTGAGCACCGTGTTGCGACGGCCGGTAGCGCGTTCGGGATGGCGAACAGGGTTGTAGAGCGAGGGGTTCTTACACATGCCGACTAACATGGCAGCCTGCTCGGTCTTGAGTTCTGCCGGCGTAGTGGAGAAATAGACCTGCGCCGCCGACTGAATGCCGACGGCGTTGTACAGAAAATCGAACTGGTTGAGGTACATCAGCAGAATCTCGTCCTTGGAGTAGAGCCGCTCCAGCTTGGTGGCGATGATCCACTCAATAGGTTTCTGCATGGCTCGCTCAATCTTGTTATTGGCGCGTGGCGACCATAACTGCTTGGCCAACTGCTGTGTGAGCGTACTACCTCCTCCGGCACGTCCGAGTTTGAGGATGGCGCGGAACATGGACTTGAAGTCCACGCCTGTGTGCTCGTAGAATCGCACATCCTCCGTCGCAATCAGTGCATTGATCAGGTTGGGCGACAGGTCCGTATAATCAACGCCGATACGGTTCTCGTAGCGATAGTACCGGCCAAGCGACTGCATGTCGGCAGAGATGATCTCACTGGCGAAGGTGTTCTTCGGGTTTTGCAGCTCTTCGAGCGGCGGCAGATAGCCCAGGGCCCCTTGTACAATCAGCCAAATCACCAGCCATGCCACTAAGATGCCTCCGAAGAAGAGGCCCCAAAAACACAGTAAGAAAGGTTTGTACCAAGTTTTCGTTTTCATATCATCAATTCTTCTATTATTCGGTTTAATACATGCAATCCCTGTTGCGTGGCGACGAGGCGTCCGTCTTTTCTGCTCAATAGTTTATCTCGCGTCATTGCCTCGATCTTGGACTGCGAACGGCTCGTCATAGCCTCGTCTATACCCTTGTTCGTCCGCAGGCCGAGCATGATTCGTTCGTTGTACAGGTCCTCGTCGGTCAGTGTTTCGCTCTCCCGCTGCAAATCCTGTTCCATGATGCCGCGGATGTAGGCGTCGAGGTTGTCAGGGTTCCAACTCCTGACGCGTCCTGCGTAACTATGCGCGCCCGCGCCTATGCCTATATAAGGTGTATGGTCCCAATACCGGCTGTTGTGTTTCGCCTCATAGCCAGGTAAGGCAAAGTTGCTTACCTCGTAATGGACGAAACCGGCTTGCTCCAGTAGTGCGCATAGCATATCATACATCGCGTTCTCCGTATCTTCGTCTATCGATGTCAGTTGTTCGCTGTCCCGAAGGCGGGTCAGTGCTGTGCCTTCCTCGTACATCAGTCCGTATGACGATATATGCTGCACGTGGAGGCGGAGCGCTGTCTGTATGTCTTCTTCCCATTGGCTCATCGTCTGCGTCGGCAGGGCGTACATCAAGTCAATCGATATATTCTCAAATCCCGCTTCCTGCGCCATATGTACCGCTTCGATGGCTTGTGCGGCGTCGTGTCTTCGGCCGATGAGTCGCAACAATTCGTCTTGAAACGACTGTATGCCGAGTGAGAGCCTGTTCACGCCTGCTGCACGTATGGCGCGTAGGTAGGCCGGTGTGGCGTCTCCGGGGTTTAGTTCCATCGTGATCTCCTCCGCCTCCTCCGTCCCGACAGCCTTCAGGAGGCGTGCTATGTCGTCCGCTTCCAGGGTACTGGGTGTACCTCCGCCGAGGTAGATGGTGCGGATGGGGTCTCCGGCTTCACGGTTGCGTGCCGCTATCTCACGGAGCAATGCTTCTACATATTCCTCCCGCCGGGCGAGCAGGGTGGTGGAGAAGAAATCGCAATACAAGCAGCGGCTCTTGCAAAACGGTATATGAACGTAGAGACCGGACAATGTATGATTACAAATTTACGATTTCTTCCAAAACTCTGTTCCGACAAGTTCATCGGGCAGGTACTGCTGTTCCACCCAGTGGCCCGGAAAATCGTGCGGGTACTTGTAGCCGTCCGAGTATCCGAGTTCTTTCATGAGCGAGGTCGGTGCGTTGCGTAAGTGCAAGGGCACCGGCAGGTTGCCTGTTTCCCGCACTTTGGATAAGGCCTCGTCTATCGCTAGGTAGGCGGAGTTGTCTTTCTTGCACGTGGCCAGATAGATGGTCGTCTCTGCCAGAGGAATGCGTCCTTCCGGCCAGCCGATCTTGTTCACCACCTCAAAACAGGTGTTGGCAAGCAGCATGGCGTTCGGGTTGGCGAGGCCTATATCCTCGCTTGCGGAGATGACTAACCGCCGCGCAATAAACTTCGGGTCCTCACCGCCTTCTATCATCCGTGCCAGCCAATAAATAGCGGCCTGCGGATCACTGCCCCGAATGGACTTGATGAAGGCGGAGATGATATCATAGTGCATCTCGCCGTCCTTGTCATAGGCGACGGGATTTTGCTGGAGTTGCTTGGTAACGGTCTCATTATCAATGGTTTTGACGCCGCTGTTGCTTACCAATTCAATGATATTGAGCAGTTTGCGTGCATCCCCTCCGCTGTATCGCAAGAGGGCGTCGGTGTCTTTAACTTGCAGGCCTAAGGACCGGATATACTCGTCTTGGGTCAGTGCACGGTGCAGTAACTCAAGCAGGTCTTCTTTCTCCAGCGATTTGAGTACATAGACCTGGCAGCGGCTGAGCAACGGGGTAATAACCTCGAACGAAGGATTCTCCGTTGTAGCGCCGACGAGAGTGATCGTGCCTTCCTCTACCGCACCTAAGAGACTGTCCTGCTGCGATTTGGAGAAACGGTGTATTTCGTCGATGAACAGAATAGGGCTGCGACCGTCCGTCGGTGCGAACAGACCGCTGTTGAGGGCGGCGTTACGTTTGGCTTTGTCAATGACGTCCCGTACTTCCTTTACGCCGCTGGTCACTGCGCTTAGCGTGTAGAAAGGACGTTGCAGTTGGTGCGCAATGATGCGCGCCAGCGTCGTCTTGCCTACGCCCGGAGGACCCCATAAGATGAAACTGGCGATGTTACCGCTCTCGATCATCTGGCGTAGGATAGCGCCGGGCCCTACGAGGTGTTTTTGTCCTATGTATTCGTCCAAAGTCTTCGGACGGAGTCGTTCGGCTAATGGAAGCATAGTAGTTGTTTGGCATTCGCGATGGCTTCCGGCGAGGGTGTGTTGCCGCTCAGCATGGAAGCGATCTCTGTTACTCGTTCAGCGTCCGTGAGCCGGCTGATATGCGTCTCGGTGCGCGTGTCGGTGTCGGCTTTATAGACTTTGTAGTGGTGTGTTCCCTGCGCGGCGATCTGCGGCAGGTGGGTGATGGCGATGATCTGCCGGTGTCCGGCCATCTCGCGCATGATGGCTGCCATCTGCGTAGCGATGTCACCGCTGACTCCGGTGTCTATCTCGTCAAAGATGATGGTCGGTAGACCCTTGGTGCTGGCGATGAGAGCTTTCACGCATAGCATCAGACGGCTTATCTCACCGCCGGAAGCCACTTCGCTGACATTACGCAGGCTTTGGTTGAGGTTGGCGGCAAAGAGCAGTTGCACTTCGTCGCAGCCCCGAGGTGTAAAGTCTTCGGTGGCGTCAAGTTGTATCTGTACGTTGGCATGTGCCACGCCTAAGCGCTTGAGCCCTTCGACGAGCGTGCTGCATATCTGCGGCACAACGGCTTGGCGGCTTTTGGTGAGTACGGTGGCAGCTTGGGTCAGTTCGCCACGTGCAGCCTCGACCCGCTTGCCGGCCTGCTCGATATCGAAATCAAAACTGTCCAGACGGTTCACTTGTTCCGCCAACTCGTCCCGGATGGCAATCAACTCGTCGATGGTCTGGGCACTGAACTTGTGCAGCAGTTCGTGGAGGGTGCCGATACGCTCTTCCACCCACTCAAGGCGTTGCGGATCCATCTCGATGCGGTTGAGCCGTCGCTCGGCCTCGTCCGTTATGTCCTGCAACTCAATCCGTGCGCTGTCGATGCGTTCCTGCAGTTCTGCGGCCGCATCGTCCAGCCGGCAGGCGCGCAATGCCTCGATGGCACTGCCTTGCTCGCCGCTCAGGGCTTCTACGGTTACCTGCAAGGCTGCGCGGATCTCCTCTGCGTGGCTTAGGTTGTATTGCTCTTGCTCCAACTCCTCCAACTCACCGGACGCCAACTGCGCCTCGTCCAGCATCTTGTAGCGGTACTGGATATAATCGGCGTCCTGTTGGCTCTTCTTGGCGAGCGCCTGCAGTCTATGCAATTCCTCGACGGCTGTCGTGTAGCGCTCATAGCGGGTCGTGTAATCGGCCAGTAGGGCCTCGTTCTGCGCGATGGCATCTAATATCTCCAACTGAAAATCCGCATTCTCGATGAGCAGGTTCGCGTGTTGGGAGTGAATGTCAATGAGCCTGTTGGCAAGCACCTTCAACTCCTGCAGCGTGACCACCGAGTCATCGACGAACGAGCGGCTTTTGCCGTTGGCATACAGTTCGCGGCGGATGATGCAGTCGTCATATTCCGCCTCGATGATGCATTTGTCCTCGCCGTCGGTGATGGATTTGCTGTCCGCGCGCGCACCGAGCACAAGGGCCAGCGCACCGAGGATAATACTCTTACCGGCGCCGGTCTCACCCGTCAGCACGGAGAAACCGTCCTCGAAGTCGATGTCTAAATGGCTGATGAGCGCGTAGTTCTGTATGTGTAGATGTTTGAGCATTATTGATTGATTTTGTCGTAGGTGTTCTGCCGCGTGGCATCAATATCCATGAGCAGGTCGTACACCTCTCTTTTCTCCTTTTCCGTACCTTTCTTGAATATATCTACGATCTCGTCCGCTTTGGCGTCCAAAAATGTATTGATGACGTATGTGGCGGGACGGGCACGGTAGGCCTCTTTGAGTACGGGCATGCCTTGCGCAATACGTGCGCGACCGTTGGTCAGGTTACTGCTCATCTCGTCCAGACCGAGGCGGTGGTACTCGTAGTAGTAATTGCGGTATTTCTTAAAGGCCTCGTCCAGGAGGTTGTTGACAAGTGCGTAGCGGTTTCTGTTGCTGTCGAAGGCTAACCAGCCTTTCTGCTCCGTGCCTTCCATTGAAGCCGACTGACACGCATTGACAATCTGCTCGCAGGCCTCAAAACACGGCTGGCCTCCCAGGCGTTGGAAACTGTCCTGGTCATGACCGATGATGAGGTAGCAGTAGTACGCCAGCATCGCCGTGAGGTTGGTGGTGAACTGATTTTGCTGATACTCAATGCGGTCATACTCCTGGTACGTGAAGTTAAACTGCCGGTCCATGAAGTTGAGCAGCGTCGTCGTATAGGACGTACCGTATACCGGACGACGGCTCTGTAAGGTCATCTCGCAGGCGTACATGTTGTCCTTTACCGCTTTGACTATAATCAGCATGCTGCACTCGATCTTCTCATGCTCTGCGTAGGTCATGTTCGTCCAGCGGTTGTTGTTCATATACTCCTCGATGGCGGTCTTGAGTGTCCCGAACACCTGCTTGTTGGAGCCTTCTATCTGGTCGGAGTTGACCGTCACGGTGCAATGGAGCTCTTGGGCGGAGACCATTGCGCAGACGAACAGACTGATAATAAATGCGATTTTTCTCATTTCGATATAGAGATAATATTGCCGGTCTTCTCACTAAATACGATTATCGGCAGTTCCTTGCCGGAGAATAAGTCCTTGGCTAGCGGTACATCGACACCGAGTTGAGCCACAGGGAACGTGCGGGAAGCGAGGACGTTGCCTTTGATCATGACGTCTAACGTGGCGCTGCCCGGCAGGTTGTACACCAGTTGCGAGAGTGCGGCGTTTTTCTTCTTGCTGCTGCTCACCGCCAGTTTTTGTACTTGTAGCGTGGCGTTGAGCACGATGGCGTCTGCCTCTACGTTATCAGCGTCGGTAAAGCCGTTCTCCCTGGAGAAATACAATATCTGCTGCTTTGCCTCGGGATACATCCGTACGGTCTTATGCTCGGTACGAAGGCTCTTCTTGCCCGTGAACAGTTGGGTCAGATGGCGCTCTTGATTGGCCAGTTCGTCCAGCACTTGTTTCATCGCCTGGCCGTCTGCGGGTGCATGCTCCACTTCTCCGTTGAGCAGGTACATACGCGTCTCGCGCAGATGGAATATCTGCTGTGCGACGGCATGCGCTTGCGCCAGCGGAGTGGAGGCTTTCAGTACGTCCTCTGTGAAGGGTGCCGCTTTGGTTACGGGAACGGTCTTGGAGCCTTTCTCCGGAGCGGCTGCCGGTTTCTTGGCAGGGGCGCTTTTCTGTACGGGCGGTACGTTATAGCCGGTCAGCAGGCCTTTCTCGTTGATGCTGATTAGCATCGGGAACCCTGGCTCGGCGACGATCTTGTGAGGACGGCTGTAGTCGGTTTCCGTGAGGGTGCCGATACGCGCCTCTTTGATCGTGCAGATGGTCTGTGTCTCTGTGATCACCTCCGAAATGCCTAACATCGCTTCCGCGTAATCGGCATAGATGCCACGTTCCTGTGTCTCCACCGTGTATGTGAAGTCCACCGATACGACGGTCTTCGGTGTGTAATAGACCAGTGCCGCTTCGTCTTTTTCCACCACTTGTGCGTGAACTGCGCACACCATCATTGCTCCGAGGAGCAGTAAAAACATCTTTTTCATATCGTTAATTCGCTAATTCTTTCACTCTTTCACTCTTTCACTCTTCATTCCATATTTTCCACGCTGCCTTTGCCTGTCCGAAGAGCATCTCCATGCCGTTTCGGATGCTTGCGCCTTGTGCTTTGCCTTTACGCAGGAACAAGGTCTCTTCGGGATTATACACGCAGTCGAACAATAGGTGCCGCGGTGTGATCTGTTCGTATGGGATGGCCGGACAACTGTCCACGTCGGGCAGCATACCGAGCGGCGTGCAGTTGACGATGACGGTGTGCTCGGCCATGATCTCTGCCGTCAGCTGGTCGTAGGCGAGCATGCCTTCTTTGGGGTTGCGGCTGACGAGGGTGGGGATGACGCCTAATTTGCGTAGGCCGTAGCATGCCGCCTTGGACGCGCCGCCGGTACCGAGTACCAAAGCCTTACGGTCGTACTCGCGTAGCAGCGGACGGATCGAGTCCATGAATCCCAGACAGTCCGTGTTGTAGCCTACATGCTTGTACACCACATTGACCGCACCGATCGCTTCGGCGGTCTCGTCCAGATGGTCGAGGAACGGAATGACAGCCTGCTTGTGCGGCAGCGTGACATTGAATCCCCATAGCGAGTCCATAGTCTCCTTCATCCGTTCACTCGTTAACTCTTGCATCGGGTACAGCGAGTACTCGGCATCGATATGTTCGGCCGCAAACTTCTCATTGAAATATTTTGCGGAGAAGGAGTGCAACAGGGGAAAACCTATTATACCAAAGTGACGCATAATTTTCCTTTCTTTATGGTTGCCGTATGGGTCTTGGAGGTAAATGTTTTGCCTCCCTCGCCCCGCTGCAACGCATCGTATATTTTATCAATTTCCGCGAATCCGCATTCGCGAAGTTCTTCATATAATTGCGCAACACCTGCTTCGCGCGTGGATTTACCGTCTATTATATCCGCGTAGCCCTGCATGTATTCAGCCGTCTGGGCCATGTGTTCGATCTCCGCTTTGCTGTAATTCTTCAACTGCTCACGGATGGCGTTGCGGGTGATGGTGGTGTCGCTGTTCGTACTGTCCGTCACCCAGTTCATATGCCGTTTGTCGCGCAGATAGTGCTCAATGTAGTCGCGGGTTGTGCATAGTAAGGGGCGTACGACAGGCACGCTCTCGCTCGCCATGGGGTTCTTGCTCATCGGCCGCATGCCGCATAACCCGCGCAGGCCTGTGCCGCGTTTGAGGTTGAGCAGCAGTGTCTCCGCCTGATCGTTCTGATGATGCGCCACGGCGATGGCTTGGCAGTCATGGGCGCGGGCGATCTCGTCGAACCATTGATAGCGCAGTTCGCGTGCCGCGACCTCTATACTCACGTGTCGATCGGCGGCGTATCCGGTGGTGTCGAAACGTTTCACTTCGAGTACCACCTTCATCTGTGCGCACAGTTCTCGCACGAAGGATTCGTCGCGGTCGCTCTCTGCCCCGCGCAGGCCGAAATTGCAGTGTGCGGCGATGCACTTATAGCCTGCTTGCAGCAGCACGTCTAACAGCGCGGTGCTGTCTGCGCCGCCGCTGAGGGCCACCAACACGGGTTTGTCCTTGCTCAGCAAGCCCCGCTGCCGGATATATGTACTCACTCGCCGTAACATCTATTCTTAGCCGTTAAGGCCGCGGTAGCGTACGCGCTTAGGCTCTACGGCTTCTTCGCCCAGACGCATCTTCTTGTTCTCTTCGTATTCCGAGTAACTGCCCTCGAACCAGAATACCTTGCCGTCTCCCTCGTAGGCGAGGATATGCGTGCAGATGCGGTCGAGGAACCAACGGTCGTGGCTGATAACCACCGCACAGCCGGCGAAGTTCTCCAGACCTTCCTCCAACGCACGCAGCGTATTGACGTCAATGTCGTTGGTCGGCTCGTCGAGCAGCAGCACATTGGCTTCGGATTTGAGTGTCAGCGCCAGATGGAGCCGGTTGCGTTCACCGCCGGACAGCACGCCGCATTTCTTCTCTTGGTCAGCACCGGTGAAGTTGAAGCGGCTCAGGTAGGCGCGGGCGTTGATCTCGCGGCCTGCCACACGGATGAACTCCGTGCCGCCGCTGATTGTCTCGAATACCGACTTGTTCGGGTCGATGTCCGCGTGTTGTTGGTCTACATAGCCTATCTTGACGGTCTCGCCGACGCTGAATGTACCTTTGTCTGCGGTCTCCGAACCGATAATCATTCTGAACAAGGTCGTCTTGCCGGCTCCGTTGGGACCGATGACGCCCACGATGCCGTTAGGCGGCAGCATGAAATTGAGGTCCTCGAACAGCAGACGGTCGCCGAACGATTTGGCCACCCCCTCGGCATTGATCACTTTGTTGCCAAGACGCGGGCCGTTGGGGATGAAGATTTCCAGTTTTTCCTCTTTGGCTTTCTGCTCCTCGTTCAACATGCGGTCGTAGGACTCAAGACGCGCTTTCTGTTTGGCGTGACGCGCCTTGGGGGCCATGCGGATCCATTCCAACTCGCGCTCAAGGGTCTTGCGGCGTTTGCTCGCCTGTTTCTCTTCCTGAGCCATGCGGGCGGTCTTCTGGTCGAGCCAACTCGAGTAGTTACCCTTCCAGGGAATACCCTCGCCGCGGTCCAGTTCGAGAATCCAACCGGCCACATTATCGAGGAAGTAACGGTCGTGCGTGATGCAGATGACGGTGCCTGCGTACTGTTGGAGGTGTTGCTCCAGCCAGTCGATGGACTCCGCGTCCAAATGGTTTGTCGGCTCGTCAAGCAGCAGCACGTCGGGTTGTTGGAGTAGCAGGCGGCAGAGTGCCACGCGGCGGCGCTCGCCTCCGGAGAGGGTCGTCACATTGGCATCGTCGGGCGGACAGCGGAGTGCGTCCATGGCGCGGTCGAGTTTCTGGTCGATGTTCCATGCGTCGGCTGCGTCTAACTTGTCTTGCAACTCGGCCTGACGGGCTAACAGCTTGTCGAAATCCGCATCGGGTTCAGCGAACGCCATGTTAATGTCGTCATACTCTTTGAGCATGTCCATGATCGGCTGCACACCTTCCTGCACGACCTCGCGCACCGTCTTGCTCGGGTCCAGTTTCGGGTCCTGTTCCAGATAACCCACCGAATAACCGGGACTCCATACCACCTCGCCCTGGTATTCTTTTTCTATACCGGCGATGATCTTGAGCAGGGTGGACTTACCGGCACCGTTCAGACCGATGATACCGATCTTGGCGCCATAGAAGAAACTCAAATAGATATTCTTCAGTACTTGTTTCTGCGGGCCGAAGTTCTTACTCAGCCCCACCATCGAAAAAATAATCTTCTTATCGTCTGCCATATTCTGCGAATGTATAGTCGTAGGGATTCTTGTCGTCTGCCTCGTGGCGTTCTGCGCTCAACTGCTTCCACACAGCGAGGTCAATCTCCGGGAAGAATGTGTCTGCATCTTCCCAGGAGTGGTGTATGTGGGTGATGTAGAGTTTGTCAGCCCGCGGCATCATTTGGCGGTACACCATGCCGCCGCCGATCACGAACGCTTCCTCTTCCGGTGCCACTTTGGCCACCAACTCATCTATTGAGTACACGGCTTCAGCGCCCTCAAAGGTCTTGCCGGCTACGTCCGTCAGGACGATGTTACGCCGGTTGGGCAGTGGGTGTTTGGGCAGCGAGAAGAAAGTCCGCTCGCCCATCAGCACGGTGCTGCCGCTGGTTATTTCCTTAAAATGTTTCAGATCCGCCGGCATGTGACACAGCAGGTCGCCTTTCTTGCCGATGGCATAATTCTCTGCTATCGCAACTATTATCGAAATCATAAGTCTGTAATTATAAATCGTCCATTGGGCAATCACACGGACACCACTCCTGCAATATGCGGATGCGGGTCGTAGTTGGTTAGTTCAAAATCTTCGTATTGGAAGCCGAACAGGTCCTTGATCGCTGGGTTAATTTTCATTTGAGGCAACGCTCTCGGCTCGCGTGTCAGTTGCAGTTTCACTTGCTCCAAGTGGTTGAGGTAGATATGTGCATCGCCGAGGGTGTGTACGAAGTCGCCGCACTGTAGACCCGTTACCTGCGCCATCATCTGAAGGAGTAGGGCATAGGACGCGATGTTGAACGGCACGCCGAGGAAGATGTCCGCGCTCCGTTGGTAGAGTTGCAGCGACAGTTTGCCGTCCGCCACATAGAACTGGAACAGGCAGTGGCACGGCGGTAACGCCATCTTGTCCACTTCCGCCACGTTCCACGCGCTGACCATCATGCGGCGGCTGTCGGGGTTCTTCTTGATCATCTCCACGATATTGGCGATCTGGTCAATCGTACCGCCGTTGTAATCAGGCCACGAGCGCCACTGGTGTCCGTACACAGGCCCCAACTCACCGTTCTCGTCGGCCCATTCATTCCAGATACGCACGCCGTGTTCCTGCAGGTACTTGACGTTTGTGTCGCCTTGCAGAAACCATAACAACTCGTAGATGATGGACTTGAGGTGCAGTTTCTTGGTGGTCAGCAAGGGAAACCCTTCTGCCATGTTAAACCTCATCTGATGACCGAAGACCGAGATGGTGCCTGTTCCTGTGCGGTCATGCTTGACGGTGCCTTCTTCCAGCACCCGCTTGCATAAATCTAAATATTGTTTCATAATTGTCTTTAATACAACTTGTACGTCGTTTTAAGCACCTTGAATTCCGTGCGGCGGTTGATCTGGTTGCATATCTCCTGCTTGTCTGCCGGCAGGCTCAAGATGAACTCCTCGTTCAACTCCTGCTCGACGGGAATGAAGGGGTACTGTTTGTTGAGGTTTTTGTCCGCAACGACGGGTTTGGTCTTGCCGTAACCTACCGGCGTGAGGCGCTCGCTCTCGATGCCGTGTGCCTTGAGATAGTCGCAGCAACTCTGCGCACGTTTTTGCGACAGTTCGAGGTTGAACTGCTCGTTACCCACGAGGTCGGTGTGTGCCGAGAGTTCGATGGTGATATTGGGGTTGTCGTTGAGCAGTTTGACCAGTTTCTCCAATTCCGCCTCGGATGCTTTCGTAATCTCCCACCGGCCGAACTCATAGAAGATGTTTTCCATCTTTACCGGGCGGCTGATGGGGCTGAGGGCGAAATTCAACGTATAGGTCTTGCTGTCTTTCAGACCTTTGGTGTCCCATTGCTCCTTGGCGTTGAGGTGACCGCGGGCGGTGGCGAGCATGACGTACTTGACATCTTTGGCCAGTTTGATCTTGTATGTGCCGTCGCGGCGGGCGTTCAGTTTGTTGTTCGTGCCGTCCGAACCGACGATACGCAACTTGGCGTCCGAGAGCGGGTTGCCCTGCTCGTCCGTCACGATGCCTTCGGCGATGAACTCCATCTCCGGCAGCCAGAAACGGTATATCTTGTCAAACCCTTTCTTGTCGCCTCGGTTGGACGAGAAGAAACCGTCTTGCGTGTTGCCGGCGAATGTGATGCCGAAATCGTCTCCGATTCCGTTGAAGGGCGCACCCATATTATAGAGCAGCCAGGCCACGGAGTCTTTGCGCGTCGTGTCACGCACGGCTTTGAATATATCTAATCCTCCGTAGCCGGGGTGGCCGTTGGACGCAAAATAGAGTGTGCCGTCTTCGTGAACGTACGGATACATCTCATCGGCGGTGGTGTTGATGCCAGCCCCTAACGGCTGCACGTTCACCCAGTCCGAGCCGTCCAATTCCGCAAACCATATATCCTTGCCGCCCATGCCGCCCGGTGCGTCACTCACGAAATAGAGAGTGTCGCCGGTGATGTTGAGTGCCGGATGGCCGACTGTGATGGAACTGTCTTGGAACAGTTTGACCTCTTGTGCCTCGCCCCACTCACCGCTTGCACGCTCACTCTTGTATATCTTGGCGCCTATGTCTTGTCCGTTGATCGGTTTGGAGTAGGTAAAGAGCATCGTACGGCCGTCACGGCTGAAGCAGCACACACCCATTTCGGCAGAGCCGCCTGCTTTGCCGCCGGTGGAGTCGTTCTCCTGTTTATCGTCCTCTTGTTCGCCGTATAAGCCTTCGGCCGGCTCTATGTCTTGCCACTCGCCGGCGGCGTTCTTACGCGTCTGGAAGAGTTGGAACAATTGCTGTCCGGTCACGTTGCTCGGCCGCTTGAGGTTCTTTTTGCCTTTGTTCTTCGACTCCTGACGGTTGGAGGTGAACATCAGCGCGTCCGCGTTGCTGCCGATAAACATCGGTGCAAAATTGCTCGCACGTTTCTGATTGAACTCTTTCGCTTCTTGGATCTTGTAGCGCGAGCCCTCACGTTTCCACTCGTCTATCTTCATGCAGGCGTATTTGCCGGCCCGTGCCACGTAGTCATCGGGATGCGCCTCTAAATAGAGGTCGTAGTTCTTGGTCGCATCTTTATACTTGCCTTGGTACTGTTGTGCCAGTGCGGCATGCAGGAAGACGGTCGAGTCTTGCAACTGGTACTTGTTACGCAGCGCGTTCTGATAGCAGTTTACGGCCCGCGGGTTGTTCAGGATACGGTAGCATTCGCCCTGACGGTACGCCACGTAGCCCTTTAACTCTCGGTCCGTCTTGCTGGACAAACGCCCGTAGCAGGACTTGTATATATCCGCTGCAATGTAGTATTCGCCGATAGCGAACTTCTTGTCCGCCCGTTTGATCTTCTGCTGTACGCTACAACTTGACAGACATAGGACAATGGACAATAGACCAAAGACTAATATCTTTACGTTCCAACGATTCATTTTTGTCTTTATTCCTTATTCCTTTAGCGAAACGGTCCTTAGTCCAACTCATGGACTACTAATCCGCTTCGTAACTTCGGCTCAAACCACGTTGTCTTCGGCGGCATGATGTTTCCGCTGTCTGCGATGTCGATGATCTGCTGCATGGTAACGGGGTAGAGTGCCAGCGCCATCTTCATCTCGCCGCTGTCCACACGACGCTCCAACTCTCCGAGACCGCGAATACCGCCCACGAAATCGATGCGCTTGTCGCTGCGCAGATCTTTGATGCCGAGTATCTTGTCTAATATCAGTCTGCTCGATATCGTCACGTCCAGCACGCCGATAGGATCGCTGTCATCGTACCGGCCTTCTTTGGCGGTCAACGAATACCACTTACCGTCCAAATACAGCGAGAATTCATGCAATTTCTTCGGCTTAGCGTAGTCAAACTCCTTGCCCTTTAGGGAGGGGTCGGGGGTAGGCCTCTCTTCAATATCGAAATCTTCCTTTAGCGCTTCGAGGAACTGCTCGATGGTCAAGCCGTTCAGGTCTTTTACCACGCGGTTGTAGTCGATAATATTCAACTGGTTGTCCGGGAAACATACCGCCATGAAGAACTCGTACTCCGGAATCGTAGTTCGGTCTGTATTCTGTACGCCGTCAGCGCAGCGGTCTGCTTTTTTTCTTTCCGCTCCTACGCCTGCGGCAGCAGCGCTTCGATGGTGCCCGTCGGCGATGTACATGGCCGGTATCTCCACAAAGATCTTTGTTATCTGTGCGATAACCGCTTCGTCGTCAATCACCCAGAACGTGTGGCGGAAGCCTTCCGGCGCCGCTACAAAATCATATTCGGGTTGGCCCTTGGTCACTTCTGCTATGAGGGCGTCCAGGTCGTCACGGTGAGGGTAGGCGAAGAATACCGGCTCCATGTTGGCATTCAGCACACGCACATGTTTCATGCGGTCTTCTTCTTTGTCGCGACGCGTCAACTCGTGCTTCTTGATGCGGCCTTCCAGATAATCGTCCACCCAAGCGCCAACTACCAGCCCGTACTGCGTCTTTCCGCCAAGCTCCCTTCCCTTTAGGGAGGGGTCGGGGGTAGGCTTTTCCAGTATCGTCTGTGCATAGACATAGTATTTCTCCGACCGGTCCTGCACGAGCCAGCCTTCCGCCTTGAATTTCTTGAACTGCTCCACGGCTGCATCATACACACGCGGATCGTGCTCATCCGTGCCCGACTCGAAATTGATTTCCGGCTTGATGATGTGATACAGGCTCTTGGCGTTACCCGCCGCTTCCTCACGCGCCTCTTCACTGTTCAGCACGTCGTACGGACGACTGCTCACTTGCTCCACCAACTCTCTCGGCGGTCTGTATCCCCGAAACGGTTTGATTTTCATGGAAAAGTATTGTTTTTATGTTTCCCTAAACAATTATTTCTTCTCAGCCGCAGGCGCTGCATTGCTTCCCATTGCGCAGGTTCCGTTGAAGATTGCACCCGGCTCCACGATCAAAGTCTTCGTATGTACGTCGCCCTGAATCTTGCCGCTTGCGCGCAACGACAGCTGTTGGCTGCAATTGATCTTGCCTTCCATCAGACCCAATATCTCTGCGTGCTGGCAGTTCACCGTACCTTTGATGCGGCCGGCTTCGCCAATAACGACCTTGCCCGTACAGTTCAGATCACCTTCAATCAGACCGTCAACGCGAAAATCGCTGTCTGCGGCGATGTTACCTACAATCTTGCTTCCTGCGGTCAGTGCGTTGAACATCAAACCGCCTTGTTGTTTCTCGTTTGCCATAATTATTCTGTTTTTTAGTCAATTAACCTTATTATATGCGCGTTACATTGCATGTGCCTGCGTGTACGCACAAAATCCGCTGCAAAATTACAAAAAAAAAATGACATATGCAAGCATATGCCATTAAATTTGCGAAAAAATATGCAATTTGCCTTATTTCCGCTTGCCCAAAAGGCTCAACAACCGTAAGAACAGGTTGATGAAATCGAGATACAGCGACAGCGCGCCGAGCAGGGCCAGTTTCATGTTTCCTTCGTTCACGGTTTCCTCATTGAGCATCATCAGACGGATTTTCTGCGCGTCATAGACGGTCAGACCGGCAAAAATGATCACGCCGATGGCGGACATCCATATGCTCTCCGGACGGCCGAATATCAGGCCTACGATAGACGCGATGATCAGGCCGCCGAGGGCGATAATCAGGAATGTGCCGAGGCGGCTGAGGTCTTTCTTCGTCCACGTTCCGATGATGGCCAATATGGCGAAGGCTCCCGCTGTAACAAAGAAAATCTCCGCAATGCTGCTCAACTCATAGAGCATGAATATCGAACTCAGCGTGACGCCGTTCAATACGCAGTATAGCACATACAGAGCGGACGCGCTGCCGAAGGTCAGTTTGTTGATGGCGGCGCTTAACACGATGACGAACACTAATTCCGCAATCATTAGGCCCCAGAACACGATCTGGTTGCCGAAAATGATGCTTAACAAAAGCGGGGAATTCATCACCATCCATGCGGCACAACCCGTGACGGCAAGGCCGCCGGTCATCCATAGATATACATTTCGCATCAACTCGCCTACTACGGCTTCTCGCTCGCGGTCAATGACGATGTTTTCTTCAGATAAAATACTTTCTTCCATAATACCAATTATTAATTGTTAACCAAATAATTATTACCGATTGTTAAATTCGTTGCAAAAGTACAAAAAAGAATGCACATATGCAAGTTTTACACGTTTTTTCTGTATTTTTTTATGATACAACCAACTAAAATAACTCCTACAAAAATTGTACCATTAATGTACCAATATCGTACCAATAATGTACCAATCTCATAGAAACCATTCAGTTCCTTTCCTCAAACCTTCCGTTTACCTTCCAAAAACGTACCAACTACCTTCCAATGTGCTTCCAATTACGTGCCAATTACCTTCCAATACCGAAGGATAACCCAACAATTCCCCAAGGATAAACCCCGATTTTTCGCAAAATCACGCTTGCACTGTATATATACATATTATATATACACTTTTTGTGTATTTCTTTGCAAAAATATGTACTCTCTCCCTCTCTCTCAATCTCTCCACCTCTATATTGGCGAGCTATGAGTTCACTTGATCCTTTTTTCTTTTCAAAACATTTTTTAATAAAAAATTATTAAAATCTTGCGTGTTTGCATTTTTTTTTGTACCTTTGCACCCGCAAAGGTTTTATATAATTATGGCAAAGAAGATCAAACCGTATTTGGATCAAGAGGGCAGGGCGCTTCCTTACCCGTGGTTGATCAATTTTATGTTAATGTTAGTCGGCGGTTCTCAGACCTTGCGTCTGCGTTTCTGGAGCCGCAAACCCCGTCACATTGCCGAGAAAACGCTGCGTGATATACTCACTATCTCGCGCGACACTGTGTATGGCAAGGAGCACCATTTTGACCGTATCCTGTCGGCCACGACGGCGGAGGACCTCTTCCGCCTGTACCGCCTGTACGTGCCGGTAAACAATAGTTTTGAGACGCTGCGTCCGTACGTAGAGCGGCATAAAAACGGCGAGGAGAACGTGCTCTTCCCCGGCAAACCGGACATGTATGCCACCACCTCCGGCACGACGAGCGAGCCGAAATGGATTCCGATGACGCATAAGTACCTCAAAGACGTCTATGGCAAAATGAGTCATATCTGGACGTGGAACTTCGTCAAGCACCGTAGCCGTATCTTCGGCGGACACATCTTCACAACGGTCGGCAAGGAGTGCGAGGGCTACGCGCCGGATGGCACGTTATACGGCGCTGTGAGTGGTGTGCTCGTACGCGATATACCGCCCATCATCAAGAAGCACTACACCGGTCCGGCGGCGGTGATGTCGATCCCCGACTACGCGGCGCGTAACTACACGCTGATGCGCTTGGCGCTGCAGCACCGCGACGTGACCCTTTGGGCGACGGCTAACCCCTCCACCATCCTCGAGTTGTTGCGTGTCATGAACGAGAACACCGAGGAGATGATCCGCGACATTGAGCACGGCACCATATGCGAGGACTTCGATATCCCGTTCGAGATCCGCTCGGAGTTGGACCAGTACATCTCTCCGAAGCCCGAGCGTGCCGCCGAGTTGCGTAAGATACTCACCGAGAAAGGGCACTTGTACCCGAAGGATTTCTGGCCGTGGTTGCAGTATTTGAGCACTTGGAAATGCGGTAACACGAAGATTTACATGGACAAGTACATGGACCAGTTCGATTGGGACAAGACCTTCTATCAGGAATTGGGTTATATCGCGACGGAGTGCCGCTTCGGCTTCTCGCTTGACGACACGAACGAGTCGGTGCTCTTCCCGCAATTCCATTACTACGAGTTTGTGGAGGAGAGTGAGCTGGATAGCCCGCGCAAGCACTTCTTGCAGATTGACGAACTGGAGTTGGGCAAGCGGTATTGCGCGTATGTGACCACATACTCGGGCCTGTTCCGTTATAACATGAATGACCTGGTGGAGGTCGGTGGCAAGTACATGAACACGCCGACGGTACACATGGTCAGCAAGGTCAACGGCATCGTCTCCATGACGGGCGAGAAACTGTACGAGCCGCAGTTCATGGACGCCGTACACCAGGCCGAGGACGAGACCGGCATCAAGACCAAGTTCTTCGTGGGCTTTGCGGATGTCGAGGAGTCGAAATATCATTTCTACTACGAGTTCGCGGACGAGAAGATCAAGCAGGAACAGGCGGAAGCCTTTACCAAAGTGGTGGACGAGAAATTGCAGCACATCAATCTCGAGTACGAGTCCAAACGGCAGTCCTTCCGTCTGCACGAGCCGGAGACGCACATCCTTCTGTCCAACGCCTATGCGCGTTTCAAGGCCGCGTGTCTCAAAGACGGTTTCCGCGACGGACAGTTCAAGTTCAACCTGCTCATGCAGGACGAGAAACGTCGTACCAAATTTAACATGCTCCAACGCTGGGAGAGCCGCTTCGAGCGCTTGAGCGAAAACGTAATTGAAAGAGCGAATAAGATAGATGAAAGACAAAAAGAACGTGCTAAACGGCGTTCAGACCGTCGTGCTCGATCTCGACGGAACGCTGTATGACAAGAGCGGTCTGGCGATCCGCCTGGTGAGACGCCTCTGGTGGTGTCTTCCCTTGTTGGCTGCCGAGCGACTGGCCAGACGTAACGCGCATTACGTGCAGTTTGCGTCCGAGGAGGAGTTCTTCGGCTATTTCTTCAGCACCATGGCCCGCGGCCACTGGTGGTCCGCACGGGCGGCTGCTAACTGGTACCATCACGTCTATCTGCCGGCGATGGTGCGTATCATCCGGCGCCATCACCACCCGCGGCCCGAAGTGATGGAACTCATCGAGGAAGCCAAGGCGAAAGGCCTGAAATTGGTCATCTACTCCGACTACGGTTGCGTGGTGGAGAAAATGGAAGCGCTCGGCATTGACCCCAAGCCATTCTACATGCTCGTGGCTGCGCCGCAATTAGGTGCCCTCAAACCATCCGAGCCCTGCGTAAGAAGGTTGTTGGAGATGGTGGACGCAGACCCTAAGACGACCCTTTTTGTTGGCGACCGAGACGATAAGGACGGTGCTTCTGCACGCGCCGTAGGAGCCAAATTTTTAATGATCGGAAATCATGACAAATAAGCGTTATAAAGATCTCAAAGTCATCCCGGGGACGTATGTGCCGCCCGTGACGATTGATTATCCGGAGGACAACCCGTACGAAGGACTTTACAAACCGGTCTATGATCGCGAGTACCCGGCCGTAGATGCCGATTATCCGTATTTTGATGTCAGTTGGCGCAACAAACTCCTTCTTTTCTGGGGCTACGATGTGGTGCTGCGTATTTTGGGCTTCATCTTGCGTTTTAGATACGGCCTGCGGTGGAAGATTGAAGGCGAGCAGGGATGGCGCCGTACTTCGTGCGGCGTGCGTCGTTGGCTCAAACAGTTCGATCTGAGCCGCGGGGCCATCACCATTGCGAACCACTGTTATCGGCACGACTGCGCATCCGTGCTGACCACTTTCCATGGTTCGCCGCATATGCGTATTCCTATGTTCGCGCCGAATTTCCGTACGAAGGACCAGTTCTACCTGCGCATCATCGGTGGAATACCCATCCCTGCGCCTGAAGAGGGATTGAGTGCCATGAAGGCGTTCAACAACGCGTTTGATGAATACAACAAACTTGGTTGTTGGTTCCATATCTTCCCCGAAGCCAAGCGTTGGGACTGGTATAAGCCTCTTCGCCCCTTCCAGAAGGGTGCATTCACTATGGCATATAAGTACAACAAGCCCATCATTCCCTTTGCGGTGACCTACCGCGAGCGGACGGGCATATGGTGTCTGCTTGGTCCGAAAGAGGAACCCTTGACGCAGGTCATCATCGGGGCGCCTATCTATCCCGATACGACGCAGCCGCGTGCCGTGGAAACAGAGCGATTGTTACAAGTAACTCATGAGACGATATGCCGTTTAGCG
>Ga0310786_10001808_pt1 | contig 34031 bp, 28 predicted proteins | sample AusTroGonzalo_MG_FD_203881 | JGI IMG/M metagenome (GOLD analysis project Ga0310786, IMG submission 203881) | Bovine rumen microbial communities from tropical cattle in Woodstock, Queensland, Australia - Gonzalo_03 (v2) (version 2) | ecosystem: Host-associated > Mammals > Digestive system >... | reverse complement strand
ATGCGCTATTCTTATTATGCCATATGGCGGTCGGCGGTTAAGCCAGACGCGCCTTGATGGCTTTCGACTCTTCCTCGTAGCCGGGTTTGTCAAGCAGGGCGAACATGTTCTTCTTGTACGCCTCCACGCCCGGTTGGTTGAACGGATTGACACCAAGCAGGTAACCCGAGATGCCACACGCGCGCTCGAAGAAGTAGATGAACTGACCGATATTGTACTCATCCAGACGCTCGAAGCTCAGATGTACGTTAGGCACACCGCCATCGACATGAGCGAGACGCGTACCAAGCTCAGCCATCTTGTTGACCTCATCAACGCGTTTGCCGGCGAGGAAGTTCAGACCGTCAAGGTTCTCGCTATCCGACGGGATACGTACTTCCTGTTCGGGGTTGTCGATCGAGATAACCGTCTCGAAGATGTTACGCTGACCTTCCTGAATCCACTGCCCCATCGAGTGCAGGTCGGTGGTGAAGTCCACGGATGCGGTGAACAGACCTTTGTGGTCCTTGCCCTCGCTCTCGCCGTAGAGCTGTTTCCACCACTCAGCGAAGTAATGCAGACGCGGATTGAAGTTCACGAAGATCTCCGTCGTCTTGCCGTATTGGAGCAGGGCGTTGCGGATAGCGGCGTACTGTGCAGCGGGGTTCTTCTCGTAAGGCACAGCAGCTGCCGTAGCTTTCTGCATGTCTTGAGCACCCTTGACGATCGCGCGGATGTCCCAACCGGCAACGGCGATAGGCAGCAAGCCCACCGGCGTGAGTACAGAGAAGCGTCCACCGACATTGTCGGGGATGACGTAAGTCTTGTAACCCTCCTTGGTAGCCAGCGAGCGCAGCGCACCTTTGGCTTTGTCGGTTACGGCAACGATGCGTTTGCGGGCTTCGTCTTTGCCAACCTGTTTCTCGAGCATCGTCTTCAGCAGACGGAAAGCCAGAGCAGTCTCGGTGGTTGTGCCGGACTTGGAGATGTTGATGATGCCGAACTTGCGGCCTTTGAGCAATGCCATGAGGTCAGCCAGGTAATCCTCGCCGATATTGTTGCCGGCATAGACTACGATAGGGTTCTTGCGCTCGGGCATGTATGCGTCGAACGACGAGGCGAGCGCCTCATTCACGGCGCGAGCGCCCAGATACGAACCGCCGATACCTGCTACAACAACGATCTCGCAGCTCTCGCGGAGCGCTTTGGCTGTTGCCTCAACGTCTGCAAGGAAAGCGTCGTCGATCTCGGCGGGCAACGTCACCCAACCGATGTAGTCGTTGCCGGCGCCACGGCCGTTCTCAAGGAGTTCATTACATGCTGCAGTCTGAGCAGCGATAGCTTTCAAGCTGCCCGCCGGAACGAACGATGCAGCGTGTTGAATACATAGTTTCATTTTATTGTAAATGTGTAGTTAATTCTTTGATGATGACAGTCGGGGATTTGTGCTCGTACAAGATCGCGTACATCGCCTCGACGATGGGGATATTGACATGCAGCCGTTCGTTGGCGTGGTGGATGCAGTAGGTGCCATAGTATCCCTCGGCAACCATCTCCATCTCCAGCTGTGCGGCTTTGACGGAGTAACCCATGCCGATCATCTGCCCGAACTGACGGTTTCGGCTGAACTTCGAGTAAGCCGTCACGAGCACGTCGCCCAGATAGCCGCTGGCATCGATGTCACGATGCACGGAGCTGAGCGCTGCCGTGAAGTGCGCAATCTCCTGCAGAGCGTTGCTGACCAGCACGGCTTGGAAGTTGTCACCATAACGCAATGACTGACATATACCTCCGGCGATGGAGTAGATGTTCTTCATCACCGATGTGTACTCCAGACCGAGTATATCTACAGAGGTACACGTGCGCACGTACGAGGTCTGGAACAGCGGGGCTATCTCCTCGGCGCGGTTGCGGTTGCTGCAGCCGATAGTCAGGTAACTCAGTCGTTGCAGCGCAATCTCCTCTGCATGGCACGGACCTGCGATGACCAGCAGGTTCTCGTCAGGCACGTTGAAACGCTCGTGCAGGTAATCGGTCACGATCTGGTTCTTCTCGGGGATCATACCCTTGACAGCCGATATGACGATCTTCGAGCGCATAGTACGTTTGATCTTCTTGAGCGTCGGCTCGAGGTACGGCGAGGGGATAGCCAGAATGAGGATATCCGAGTCGCGCACCACGACGTTGATGTCATCGGTGAAGTGAATACGACTGATGTCGAATGTGGCGCTATTCAGGTACGTGGGGTTCTTGCCGGTGCGCTTGAACTCCTCTATCACCTCCGGGCGGCGGATGAACCAGTTGATCTCATCAACGTTCGTCAGGACAATCTTAGCCAGGGCTGTTGCCCAACTGCCACCGCCGACAATAGCTATTCTTTTGCTTTCAAACATGATATTATTGTTTTACTTCGGGTTTCATTGTGGGGAAGAGTAGCACTTCCTGAATCGTGGGTTGTCCGGTCATGAGGATAGCCAGACGGTCGATGCCGATGCCGATACCTGAGGTAGGCGGCATGCCGTACTCCAGTGCGCGCACGAAGTCATGGTCGATAACCATCGCTTCATCGTCACCCTTGGCGGCAAGCTTCATCTGCTCCACGAAACGCTCGTACTGGTCAATCGGGTCATTGAGCTCGCTGTAAGCGTTTGCCAGCTCCTTGCCGTTGACCATCAACTCAAAGCGCTCGGTGAGCCCGGGTTTGCTGCGGTGCATCTTCGTCAGCGGCGACATCTCCACAGGGTAATCCGTGATGAACGTCGGCTGGATGAACTGTCCTTCGCAGGTCTCGCCAAAGATCTCGTCGATGAGTTTGCCTTTGCCCATGTGCTCGGTGTCCTCCACACCAAGGGATTTGGCAAATGTGCGGAGCTCATCCTCGCTCATGGCGGCAACGTCCTTGCCTGTCTGCTCCTTGATGGCATCGAGGATAGGCAGACGACGGTAGGGGGCTTTGAAGTCCACCTCGTGGTCACCGATCTGCACTTTCGTCGTGCCGTTGACAGCGATGGCGATCTTCTCGAGCAACTGCTCGGTGAACGACATCATCCAGTTGTAGTCCTTGTACTGCACGTAGAGTTCCATGCAGGTGAACTCGGGGTTATGGCTTCGATCCATACCTTCGTTGCGGAAGTTACGACCGATCTCATACACGCCCTCAAATCCACCGACGATGAGTCGTTTCAGATAGAGCTCCGTAGCGATACGCAGGTACATATCAACGTCCAATGTGTTATGGTGCGTGATGAACGGACGAGCGCTCGCGCCGCCGGCTATGGCTTGCAATATAGGTGTCTCAACCTCGGTGTAGCCTGCCTCGTCAAACACCTGGCGCATCGTGCGCAGGATCGTGGCACGCTTGAGGAACGTGTCTTTCACGCCCTCGTTCACCACGAGATCGACGTAACGCTGACGATAGCGCTGCTCGGGATCATTGAATCCGTCGTATGCAACGCCGTCCTTGTACTTAACGATAGGCAGCGGACGAATGCTCTTGCTCAGCACCGTCAGCTTCTTGGCATGCACAGAGATCTCGCCCATCTGCGTGCGGAACACAAATCCCTCAATACCGATAAAGTCGCCGATGTCCAACAGTTTCTTGAACACGACGTTGTACATCTGCTGCTCCGGGGTAGTGGGCTGCTCGCCCTCCGCTATAGGGGCTTGGATGTCATCGCGTGACACATATACCTGTATACGTCCTTTGGAGTCTTGCAACTCGATGAACGAAGCTTTGCCCATGATGCGCTTCGACATCAACCGTCCGGCGATGCTCACCGGCTTGCCGGTGTACCACTCGGCATCGGGTTCGGGCGCACCTTCCTCGCGGTCAACGAACGCAGCTTTGATGTCCGTGGAGTAACCGGTTACTACATATTCCGCCGCAGGGTAGGGATCGATGCCCAGATTGCGTAATGCCTGCAAACTCTGCCGGCGTACTTGTTCTTGTTCTGAAAGTTCCATTTTATATTTGTTTTATTATTAGCTGTTAATTACCCAGATCGCTGTGGAACTGGATGCGTACGAGTCGCACCTCGATCTCGGTGTAGTAATCCTCACCGAGTTCCTGCATAGCGAGTTTGATGCTGTCGTTTTCGGCGTGCTTGAAGTAGTCGAAGATCTCCTCAATGGCATCCGGGTCGATAACCTCCTCGAGGAAGTAACGGATGTTCAGCTTCGTGCCGGAATAGACGATCGCCTCAATCTCTTTGACTATCTCCTCCATTGACATACCGAAGCGCAGTGCCAGATCGTCGATGGCTATGCGGCGGTCGATGGCTTCGATGATTGCTACCTTGTGGGCGGATTTGTGCGCTACGGTCTTCACGCGCAGGTCTTCGGGACGGATGATCTCATTCTCCTCAACATACTCCTTGATGACCTTGATGAACTCATCGCCGTAGCGTTTGGCTTTGCCAGCGCCCACGCCCGGGATGTTCTGTAGTTCTTCGAGCGTGATGGGGTAGAACGTAGCCATCGCCTCAAGGCTCGGGTCCTGGAAGATCACGTACGGCGGCACATCGTGCTGCTTGCTGACTTTCTTACGCAGGTCTTTGAGGATGCTGTACAGTTCGGTATCGGCAGCTGACGAACCGATCATGTTCTGCTCGATGTTCTCCTCGGCATCCTCGTCAATGACCTCGATAGGAATCTCGAACTTCGTCGGGCGACGGAGGAACTTCTTACCGAGCGGCGTAATATGCACGCTGCCGTAGGTGGTCATATCCTTCTCAAGGAAACCATGAATCATCGCCTCCTTCATGATCGTGCTCAGTAGCTCTTCCGTCTCATCGGAAGCCACGCCGAAGTTCTCCATCTCGTCATGCTGGAAGCTCAGGACGTCAGGTGTCTTGTTGCCGTGGAGGATATCGACTATATGTTCGGGTTTGAAGCGCTCGTTGCACTCCTGAACGGTCTCGATGGCTAATCCGAGCAGCTCTGTAGCGTCGTATTGCTTGAACGTCTTGTTGCAGTTGTCGCAGCAGCCGCAGTTCTCGTGCGGGTACTTCTCTCCGAAGTAATGCAGCAGCAGTCGGCGCCGGCAGGTGGATGACTCCATATACTGCTGCGTCTCTGCCAGCAGTTGGTTGGTGATCTCCGCCTCCTGCATGTTGTTGTCCTGGCGGCTCTTGTCCTGCTGGAAGCTGCGGAGTCGTTCTATATCTTTCGGCGAGTAAAAACAGATACACCGTCCCTCACCACCGTCACGTCCGGCTCGACCGGTCTCCTGGTAATAGCCTTCCAGCGATTTCGGCACATCGTAGTGCACCACGAACCGCACGTCGGGTTTGTCAATACCCATGCCGAAGGCAATGGTTGCCACGATAACTTGGCACTTCTCCATAAGAAATGCGTCTTGGTTCTTCGATCGCTCGTCGTTATCCATACCGGCGTGGTAGGGCAGCGCGGAGATGTTATTCACCTGCAAGATCTGCGCCAGTGCTTCCACTTCCTTACGCGCCATACAATATACTATGCCGGACTTGCCCTCCATCTGCTTGATGAAACGCACGAGGTCTTTGTCCACCTCACCGGTCTTCTGGCGTACCTCGTAGTAGAGGTTCGGGCGGTTGAATGAACTCTTGAATACGGTAGCGTCGTTTATCTGGAGATTCTTCTGGATATCTTGCTGCACTTTCGGCGTAGCTGTGGCAGTCAGGGCGATGATCGGTGCGATACCGATCTTCTCCACGAGCGGGCGGATGTTCCTGTACTCAGGGCGGAAGTCATGTCCCCACTCGGATATACAGTGCGCCTCGTCAATGGCGTAGAAACTGACTTTCACTCCTTGCAGGAGCTCGACGTTCTCGGGTTTCTGCAAACCCTCGGGAGCCATATACAGCAGTTTGGTCTTGCCGTTGGTGATATCTTCGTGCACGGCATGGATCTCCGGACGTGAGAGCGAGGAGTTGATGAAGTGGGCGATGCTGTCCTCGTCATAGTAACTGCGCATGGCGTCCACCTGGTTCTTCATCAGGGCGATGAGCGGCGAGATAATGATCGCCACTCCTTCCATCATCAGTGCCGGCAACTGGTAGCAAAGGCTCTTGCCACCGCCTGTAGGCATCAGCACAAAGGTGTTCTTGCCATCCATCACATTGTTGATGATAGCCTCCTGGTTGCCCTTGAACGTATCAAATCCGAAGTTATGCTGCAGCGCAGCGATCAGTTGTTCGTGTCTTGTCATTTTCGGTAATCTGTGCAATCATACATTTTGCGACTGCAAATATACGATATTTTTTTGAAATATGCAAATTTTTTAGAAAAAAAATGTTATATTTATTTTCTTTGCCCATAACAAACTGCTGATTCCTATCCGTATATCAAAAAAATATTCTTCGATTTATTTGCAAATATGGATTTTTTTTTGTAACTTTGCAGCCGTAATTTGCATTTTAATTTTTATTTAACCAAATACCATGTTACACACATTAGCATCCGCTATCCACAAGGAAGAATTGAGTCTTCCTTTCCAGCTCCCGGAAGAGTTTGTAAATAATCATCAGTGCGTAGCCGTTCTGTCGGGTGGGGCAGAGGCGCTGTTCCTCAAGCTGGTTGACGAGGGGAAAGTGTCGCTCAGCGAGCCGATCTTCATCATCGCTTCCGGCTATAGCAACTCGCTGGCTGCATCGCTGGAGATCCTTGCATGGATTCAGCAGCACGAGGGCACGGGGCGTGTCATCACCTCGCCCGAGCAGGTAAATAATTCCGAGTACGGAACGAACGGAACAAACGGAAAAAATCTTCCTTCCGCACAATCCGCGAATTCCGCACTCAAGCGTACCGATCTGCGTCTCGGTGTCATCGGCGAACCGTCAGACTGGCTCATCGCCTCGAAGGTCGATGATGCGTACATCTTTGAGCGAACAGGCATCCGAATGGTGCATGTCCCGATTGAGGAAGTTTCTTCGCTCGGCGTTGTTGATGGCGGGATGAAAGGCGCAGAACTCATCTATCAACGCCTGAAAGAGATTGTACAGCGCTATAATCTCAACGGATTGACGCTGCGTTGCTTCGACCTGTTGACCACGGTTAAGAACACCGGATGCATCGCGCTCAGTCACCTCAACGATGAAGGGATACCCGCGTCCTGTGAGGGCGATATACCCCTGCTGCTGACGATGATCCTCGCCAAGCAGAAGTATGGCAGGATAGGTTTTCAGGTTAATCCGGCACGTATCCAGTCGGACGGTAAGATGCTGTTTGCACACTGCACAATACCCTTGAAGATGACGACCTCGCATGTCTATGACACGCACTTCGAGTCCGGCATCGGCGTGGGTATCCACGGCGAACTGCCGCTGGGCCAGTACCGCCTGATGAAGTTCTCCACCGATCTGACCGAACTGGTTGATGAGCCTGTAGAGCTCGTTGCTAACCAATACGAGCAGAATTTGTGCCGTACGCAAGTATGGCTGCAAGCCACGCCCGAACTGGCGCAACAACTGCTCACACACCCGATGCAGAACCACCATCTGCTCATCAAAGTGTAGAGTACAATAGGTAACTTTATTGCCGATTCGTATCGGCAGAATGATGATATGGCACGCTATTTGTTAGATAAGATAGGGTGCATATGTTTGTGCAAGAATAAATCATAACAATTAATATTCAACATAATGAAAACAAAATTAGTTATTCTGTTAAGCGCTGTGATGTGCATGGTAGCATGCACTGACAGCGTCGAAGTACGCGGTATCAAAGGTGCATACCGCTATAAGACAACCGGCAAAGTGACGCTGGAGGAGAACTTTGCAGGTGCCACCAAAGGCGACACGCTGGTAGCCAATCTTGACAACGAGTCGGGCTCGCTGGAGGTAGTCAGTCTGCATGACGGCGACAGCCTGCTGCTGACCATCGACCAGAAGAACGGTGATGTGATCGTGACGCGTGGCATCGTCAAGAACAATCGTCTGACCTTTGCGCCTTTCGGTCGCAAACTGGAAGTTCCTGAGGATGTGACGTACTACGACACGATATCAATAGGCGTAGGCATACTAACCAAGGATACCGTCATTACGCGTGAGCGCCGCGAGTATGAAGCGTTCGACATCACTGTGAGCGGGCATGCTGAGGTGTATGACAACAACCTGGTGTTCATCCTGGATTACAACGGCAAGTCGCAAAGCACCGAGCGCACGCTGCGCGGGAAAGGGATACGTAGCCTTGCAAAGAAGAACTAAGGTATTTGCGGTATGAAATACAAATATTTTAGCATACTATTGCTACTGCCGGTTGCGTGCGGAGTGTGGGCTGAGGATGCGGCTATCGTGCCGACCTACACTTTGGAGCAATGCCGTCAGATGGCTCATGATGCCTCGCATAACAGCGAGATGCGCCAAGAGACCATGGAAGCGGCGCGACTGAACCAGCAGGCTGCACTGGCTGCGATGTTCCCCAAACTGAGCGTGAATGCTTCGTATATGTGGAACAGCAAATCCCCGGCACTGCTCGCCAATGAACAGCAGTTCAGTTTTGGTACTGCGCGCGTTGGAGCGGACGGCATGGGCTCGTTCGAGTGGAGCGAGACATCGCTGATAAACCAACTCAGCCAGGATACGCGAACCTTACCTGAGGCGCATGCGCGGGTAGAAAACTTGAGTACAGAGGTCGGAGGGATGATCGCCGATGCGTATCAAGAACTGTATCGCGCTCTCCATCCGGATCTGACACATGTCGTGATAGGGCAGGTGGGCATAACGCAGCCGATCTATGTAGGAGGCAGGCTCAGAGCGATGTATGACATCGCTTCCACCGCCAAACAGGTAGCAGAGATTGAGGCTGACAGCAAGAAACAGGATATCATCGTATCCGTCGATGAAGCCTACTGGCGCGTGGTGAACGTAGAGCAGAAGAAGAAACTTGCCAACCAATACTACGACCTGCTCGTCACCTTGGAAAACAATGTGACCGAACTGACAAAGGAAGGCTTGGCTACGCAGTCCGATCTGCTGAAGGTCAAAGCCAAACGCGGAGAGGCTGAGGTGAAAAAGATGCAAGCCGAGAACGGGCTGGTGCTGTCGAAGATGGCACTGTGCCAGATCATCGGATTGCCGCTGAATGCCGAATTCGTGTTGGATGACAAGGGATTAGAGAACGTCCAACTGCATGACACCTTGGCTGTTACCGACGATATGCTCAACGCTCGTTCAGAGGTGCAGTTGCTTAACCAAGCCGAGAAGATTGCCAAGTCGAACGTGCGCATCATGGCTGCCGGTCTGCAGCCGAACATCGTTGCGCAGGCCAGCTACATCTACAGCAACCCGAACTTGGATAACGGATTCTCTAACAACTGGAAAGGTACAGGATTCTTCTCGGCAGGCGTGGTGGTGAACATCCCCATTGCTCACGCCGATGATATCCTCCGGCTGAAAGCCGCCAAGCACGAGGCAAACATCGTTGCCATCAAGCGCGACGAGGCAAAAGAACTGCTCACCCTGCAAGTCACACAGGCTAACCAGAAAGTGCTGGAAGCACAGCAGAAGATAGCCATGACCGAGATGCAGGTTCGCAATGCCGAGGAGGTGCTGCGCTTCGCACAAGAGGCGTTTGATGCCGGCATGGCTACCGCATCCGACCTGATGCAGGCGCAGACAGCATGGCAGGCCGCATGTGCCGACCATATAGATGCCGAAGTCGAGGCACAAGTGGCAGAGACAAGGTATAAACGATTCACAAATACGTTGGAATAATGAAAGAAGATAAGAAAGGCAGCCTGCTGTTAGGTCTGGCTGCAATGTTAGCCGTAGTGATCATCGTAGCACTCGTGGGCGTGTTCGCCCTCAAAGAGGAAGAAGTGCTTATCACCGGCGAGGCAGAAGCATCCGAGTACCGCATATCCGGCAAAGTGCCCGGACGTATAGAGATGTTCCTTGTTGAGGAAGGCGATCACGTCAAGAAAGGTGACACCGTGGTGGTCATCTATTCGCCTGAGGTAGAAGCCAAGATGGCTCAAGCGCAGGCTGCACGCGAGATGGCGGAGTCCGTCAACCAAAAAGCCAAGAACGGTGCGCGTCACGAACAGATCGTAGGCGCGTACGAGATGTACCAGAAAGCCAAAGCCGGCGAGGAGATCTACCGCAAGAGTTATGAGCGCGTGTTGCGTCTGTACGAGCGCGGAGTGGTCAGTGCGCAGAAGAAAGACGAGGTAGAGGCGCAGTATAATGCCGCCAAGGCGACCGTCAAAGCTGCCAAAAGCCAGTACGACATGGCAATGAAAGGTGCGCGTGAAGAGGACAAAGCCGCTGCGGAAGCACAGGTAGCAAGAGTCGATGGAGTGATTCAAGAGATCGAGCTGGCACGCGCCGAGCGTTATCTGACATCGCCTATCGACGGCGAGGTGGCTGAGCGTTTCCCAAAGACCGGCGAGCTGGTCGGGCAGGGTAGTCCGGTAATGTCCGTGGTTGACCTGAACGATGCTTGGTTCACGTTCGCTGTGCGCGAAGATATGTTACAGGACATCAAGGTCGGCACGAACTTGCAGGTGCGCATCCCCGCTCTGGGCAACGAGCTCTATCCTGTCGAAGTGACGTACATTAAGGCGATGGGCACCTACGCCACATGGCGCGCCACGAAGCAGAACGGCAAGTTCGACGTGCGCACGTTCGACGTCAAGGCTCGCCCCGTGCGTCCGATACAAGATCTGCGCCCCGGCATGACAGCCATCGTCGTGCGTGAGAAACAAAGGAACGTGAATATGCCGACGATCATTATTCAAAAATAATGAAAGAGATTTTCCAAAATATTTGGAAGGTGACGCAACGTGAGATAGGACGGATGCTACTTCGTCCGTTGTATCTGTTTGCGTCGATAGGCGTGATGGCGTTGTGTACGTTCTTCTTCCTGAGTATCATGAAGCGCGGAGCTCCCGAACGAATGCCAGTAGCGGTGGTGGATAAAGATCAGTCGTCTATCTCACGACGTCTGTGCCATGAGACCAACGCTACGCAATCCGTTGAGATCGTGCTCATCACACCGAACTTCGCAGACGCGCGTCTGGCCATGCAACGGGGCGAGGTGTTTGGTATTCTGGAGATCCCCGATGGTTTCTATGCCGACATTGCCAGCTTCAAGCAACCCACACTGCACTTCTACGTTAACAACGCCTATACCGTAGGTGCCAACACGGCGTACAAGCAGCTGCTCACGATGTGTAACCTCACATCCGGAGCATTCCAGCGTGAGGTGCTCAGGAAGAAAGGACTGCCCGATCACTTGATCATGGAACGCATTCAGCCGATTGCTATATCCGCGCACCTGATTGCTAACCCGTGGGGAAACTACGCCATCTATCTCGTATCAACCATACTGCCCGGCATATTGGCGATCATCGTTCTGATGATTTCCATCTTCGCCATAGGCTTTGAGCTGAAGATGAAAACCTCACGCGAGTGGCTAGAGGTAGCCGGAGGCAACTACACTGTGGCGATGATAGGCAAACTGCTGCCATATACGGTCATCTTCATCGTGCTCGGTATAGGATGTAATGTTATCCTCTTCCGGTTCCTACATTTCCCTGTAGCCGGCTCCTCATGGCGGTTGATGCTCGCCATTATGTTGCTCGTGTTTGCTATGGAGTCAATGGCCATCACGATCATCGGCGCCCTGCCTACACTGCGTGACGCCATCAGCATCGGCGCATTGTACGGCATGTTGGGATTCTCGCTATCAGGATTCACCTATCCGGTGATGAATATGTTGCCGGTATTCAAGGCATGGACGTGGCTCATTCCGCTTAGGCATTACTACCTGATCTACGTCAACGAAGCGCTGATGGATGGTCCTACGGAGAACACGATTATCCCAATGCTTTGCCTGACAGCATTTTTCCTGTTTACGTTACTTGTGTCACGCAGACTGCATGACGCGATGATATACAATAATTATCCGCTGAAATGATCACAAGATATTTAAATAGGCAATGGATCAAGGTTCAGGAGACGTGGGGCGTGTTCACCAACGAACTTCGCCGCATCTTTCGTGACCTGGGAGTGGTGGTCATCTTTTTCGTGGCTACACTCGCGTACCCGATCCTGTATAACTTCATCTACTGGAAGGATAATGTGGAGAACGTGCCGGTAGCTGTGGTGGATATGAGCAGCAGCCAGGAGAGCCGCGCATTCTTGCACAAGTGGAACGCGTCGCCGGACATCACCATAACGCACTACTGCACATCCATGGCGGAAGCCGAGCAGCTCATGCGCGCACAGAAGATTCACGGAATCATATACTTCCCATCGGATTTTGCCGAGTGCTTGAACACGGGCTTAAAGTCCGCACATATATCGCTGTACTGCGATATGTCGTCGTTCCTGTATATGAAAGCCGTCTATTTGAGTTGCAACCGTGTGATGCTTGAAGATATGAGTCGCATACAGGTCGACCGTTATCAGGCAATGGGCATGGATAAGCAGTTCTCATGGCAACTCGTTCAGGCTGCGCCATACACAGAGACTGCACTGTTCTGCGAGAGTGGGGGCTACGCTTCATTTCTCATACCGGCTGTGCTGATGCTTATTTTGCATCAGACCTTGTTCTTCGGAATATGTATGTTGGGCGGTACCGCTCGCGAGGAGAACAACGAACTATACATTCTACCCGGCAGAAGACGCCGGCATAGTGTACTGCGTATAGCTCTCGGACGTTCGGCAGCGTACTTCCTGATATACTTTGCATTAGCCGCCGTAGTGCTGCTCGGAGTGCCGCGATTGTTCGGCTTGCCGCATATAGGCGATCCGATAGCGATATTGAAGTTCATCGTGCCGTACCTGCTGGCTGTTATATTCTTTTCAATGAGCGTGAGCGTGTTTGTCCGCAACCGCGAAAGCGGGATGGTCGTACTGATCTCCTCGTCACTGATCTTCATGTTCATCGCCGGAGTGAGCTGGCCGCAACAGATGTTACCCGATGCATGGCGCTATCTGAGCTATTTCTTCCCTTATACATGGGGCGTACACGGATTTCTGCATATCAACTCAATGGGCGCCACACTCGAAACAACTGCCAAGGAATATATAGCCCTATGGATTCTTGCAGGAGGGTATTTTCTGCTGACGTGCTTACATCTGTTTATCGGTGGTTACTTCCATGAGAAGCAGGTCAACAAGGAGTATCTCCGACGAAAGATTCAGAAGCGTAAGAGCGAATAATCAAAAAAATCCCGCACCCTGTAAATGAGGTGCGGGATTTTTTGTGTTATTTCTTCTTGCCTGTGTCGATCTGAATCAGCGCACGCGGTTTCTGCTCCAATATCGGAGTAGCCAGATGGTCAAACTCTTCCTCAAACTCCCAGTTAGCTCGCAGCGTCAGTTTCTTTGAGTAGTAATAGACCGGCTCAGGTTGGCGCTTGAGTGCCCAATCACCTGTAGTCCATTCGCCGTTGCCGTCGATATCAATATACAGCCGCACATAGAAACTCTTGGCTTCCAGGTAGCGGAACACAGTACCCGCTTTTTGTGCAGGCAGTTCGCGAAGAACCTTATCTTTCTCGTCAAGCACCTGTATCCGAGCCCTCGGATCATGATGCGTGAGGCGTATAGTCAGTGTGGAGTATTCATCCAAAGAACGAAGTTTGTATTCTGCCTTGTACACATTGTTCGTTATGCCATAGATGTCATGCATCGCACCGGAATCAATCTGCAGCACATAACTGTGTTCCGGCTGTATAGCAGCGCGCACGGCATAGCGCATACCTGTTGAATCCAGTGGTTCTACAGCAAACTTCATCGGTTGCAGCACTGTATCGACCTTCTCATACAGATGTATACTATCTATCACATACTCCTTTACCGGAGCAGCAGCGTACCATTCAAATGTACGATAGATATCAAACTTCACAGAAGCGTTACTCTTGAGCTCTATCTTTCGGTTCTTATCCTTGCGGCGCTTGGCTTCTATGGCTTTCTGGCTCATGCGAGGATGGCGATATATAGCTTGCACAGTATCGGTTGTATCGACTAATTGATAGAGCGAATCGGACATCTTGTAGGTCATCAGGAAACGTATTGTGTCCATCCGGATTGCCGTTGAGTCCGTGAGCCAATACACAATCGTATCTTTTGTCGGATTAGCCTGGCACAACGAGTGCTGCGTAAAGTCCACCCACAAGCTGTCTTGCTGCGTGCTGTCCGGTGGCAAGGCAACAATTACAGGTAATTCTGTTTGCGGCGCATTGAACAGCAAGGTGAAGAAGTGCTGCTCCTTGTCGCGTAACGCGCGGACGAAATAATGGCGTTTCTTGTTTTCTGTAAACAACCGCAATACTATTGTATCCGGCACATGATACCACGCGCTATCGCTATCGCAGGCAAGAGTAGGTGAGAACACCTCATCGCTGAACGCCAACGCTTCTGATGTCTGATACAGATAATCCTTGCTCACATCGCGCAAAGCATAGATACGATAGTTGCCGCCACGCATATTCAGCACGCCGAACTGACCTGTGGTATCCGTCTTGGCTATACGCGTGAAAGGTGTAGTGGAAAAAGCACTATCGTTCAGATTATCATGCACGCCGACTATAACGCCTTGCACGGGGTTGAGGTTCTCGGCATTGATTACTTTGCCGAACATCGCCAACGTATCAATATGATCACCTGTAGCAAAAGAGAAAGAGTAGTTGTACAACGGAATCTTCTCGTTGTTATCACATATAGCCCTGCCAAAATCAATTGTGTACGTCGTGCTATCAAGCAGGTCTTCCTCAAAGGTTATCGTAACTTTCTTTCCAAAAGCCTTGACGGTAGGAGGCGTCTGCTGCGGAGGTGAGATAAGCACATTTTCTAACACATTGTCAAGCTGTACGTATTCATCGAACTGTAAGACTACAGTTTTCCCTTTGAAGTTACAAGTACCGTTTACCGGTGTCTCACGCAACAAAGAGGGCGGAACAGTGTCTTTTGGCCCTCCTTGCGGGCCGGAACCACGGTTAGCACAACCGGATAATGCCAACGCAACGACAATAATATATATATACCACTTGGACATTTTCATCGTTCGCTATCTATTTTATCACTTCAAGTGCTCTCTCTAAAGTCTTATCATGCTTGATCATATACTCTGCTCTGCCATGCTGGTAATAGTAGCGTTCAATGATCTCAGCCTCCAATAGTTCGAGTACCTCGGCTTTGTGACGTACTATAGCCTCGCGGAACGAGGGCTTGAGCATGGGCGCAAACTCCTTAAGATGAGCGATGGTCGCAGAATCCAGATCTTCGTGCTTGGCCATCTCAAGTACTTCGTTAAAATACTTGCTCGTCTCGGTCTCATACGCAAACCCTTCTTCATCGAGGAACGCATAGAAATCCTCGATGTCGCCGTCAGTCAAGGCAAACTCTTTTACCGGTGCTATCGTCGGGTGGCTTGCCTTGTAGCGCGTAGCATAGTCAAAGAACAACTGCTTGCTGTATAGTGTATAACTGATATCCACCTTGCGTGTTGTATCTTCCATTACGATGTCCGGCAATATGCCACCGGTAGAGTCTTTCTCTGCCTTTCCTTGATGCTTGCTGTAGTCTATAGCTTGAATGCATCGTCCGGAGGGCAGGTAATACTTGGCTGTGGTCAGTTTGATATAGCCGTCGTATGCCACAGAACGTACGCTTTGCACCAGCCCCTTGCCAAACGTCCGCTCGCCAATTAGCGTGGCGCGTTTCATGTCTTGCAGACTGCCGGCTACGATCTCCGATGCCGACGCACTGTTGTGGTTAACGAGCAGAACAACAGGCAATTCCGGATAAGCTGCATCCTGTGTGGTGCAATAGATACGTTCCGACTGCTTCGTGCGACCGCGCGTGGAAACGACAGTCTTACCTTTCTTTACAAACAGGTTAACAACCTTCACAGCTTCGTCAATGATTCCGCCTCCGTTATCGCGCAGGTCAAACACTAATGCTTGTGCGCCATGCTGCTTAACTAACTCATCCAAAGCCTTATGTACATCGTCAGCGGAGTGTTCGGTAAACTCGTTGAATGCGATATATGCCACCTTGTCATCCAACATCCCATAGTACGTGACTGCCGGCAGCTTAATTTCCTCGCGCTCAATGACAAACGACAATGGCTCCGACACGCCGTAACGTTGTACTTTGACTGTCAGTGTTGTGTGGGGAATACCACGCAGACAATCGCTGACTTCGGCTACGGTCTTATCAGCCATTTTCTTGCCGTCTATCTCAAGAATCCGATCGCCTGCCAGTAATCCGGCTTTCTGCGCTGGTTTGCCCTCATAGGGCTCGGAGATAATAACGTATTTATGAACTTTCTTCTTATCTTTATTCGATGATTTCGCACTGTCGGTTTTCTCTTCACGCTGCTGGATAATTGCCCCCACGCCGCCGTACTTGCCGGTGGTCATCATGCGCAGTTCGCGGTCTTTGTCCTTGGGATAGTAAACCGTGTACGGATCAACCTGACGTAGCATCTGGTTAATGGCTGTTTCCGTCAGTTTCTCGTAGGGTAGAGTGTCAACATAACTGACGTCCAGCTGGCGAAGCACGTCATTGAATATCACAATCGACTGCTCGGCACGTGCAGATTTACTCTGTGCAAAGATGCCGATTGTTCCGTATAGTACAACTGCTATAGTAAAAAAAACTTGTTTCATATCTATTAACTGATAACTGATAACTGATTGCTATCTCGCCACAAGAGCGGAGACATCTGCCCCGTGCCTTTTCAAGTCACGCACCAGCGATGAACTGATATACCCTAATTCAGGCTTTGTAAACAACACGACAGTCTCTATGCCTGCCAGTGCACGGTTTGCATCAGCCATCTGGCGCTCGTACTCGAAATCCACAACCGACCGCACTCCTCTAAGCAAGGCACATGCACCTATCTCCCTTGCATAATCAACGGTCAGTGAGTGGTACACAGCAACATGCACACGAGGCTCGTTTTCATATATTCTGCGGATAACTTGTAATCGATCGGCGATATCTTCCGAGGGCTTATCTTGGTTATCGCCAATGGCTATTACTACCTTGTCAAACAACTCCAAGCCGCGTTCCACGATATCTTTATGGCCTATCGTGAACGGATTAAAACTTCCGGCAAATAATGCTTTTCTCATAGTGCTTTATTGTGATTTTCAACGGGTTTCGCATACATCTCATGCATCTTCTGCATCAGGAATACTTCATCTTTCTCTGGCAGATGAATCTTAGCAAGTTGTCCCTGCAAGTACTGCTCAAACTTCTCACCGCGCTCATAGATTTCGTATGCTTGATGAATATGCTTGTCTATCAGGTTGCAGACCATCTGTATCTGCTCATTACGCGATAACTCAAGTACTTCCGGTTGCTTCGCCAACAACTCGTCTATCTCGCGATTGATAGTAGGCGTCAGGCGATACACAACACGTCCTTTCTGTCCCTCAATACCAACCTGCATGCTTATCAAATCATCTCTGCGGCTTTTCTTCCAATTAGGATTATCTCGTACAAGTTGCATCTCACGAGCTTTCAGATAATCACACGGGTCATACTCATAGTTGATGGATACAGGACAGATATTCAGCATCTTCACCGCTTCAAAGAAATCCTCACTGCCCAATGTAAGCATCTTCAATACACCGGGTTGCGTCAAATCATTGCCGTCTTTGGCTCGTCCTTGACGTTGCGCCAGCCAGATGGATTTGCCCTTACGTCGTAATTGCAATATATACTCTGACAACAACTGTGAGTTAGCCAGTTGTTCACGCGGAGACACATTACGTATCACCACAAAACAACGCAGACTGCGTACCAGCGGTTCTATCCACCACTTGCCGAACAGATTATTACCGATTCCGATGTATGGACGAATAAAATAGCGCTTCCTCAGCAGCACACTCAACCACGCCGAATCCATACATATGTCGCGATGATTCGTCATAAAAAACGCACCGTGACGAATGTCCTGTTCAATCTGTTTGCGATCTCCCAGATACGCTAATTCGACCGAACTGGTGGTCTTGCGCTCCATCCTGTTCAAGAATGGCAATACGGCAATCCAGTCAAATACCGCCTGTAACCACTCTGTATGGTACGCTCGTATATGTTTGAATTTATCCATCAAGAAATATTTAGCATTAACGATTCACTTTCCAAGACTCTTGTCCAATGCCGCACAAGCCGCTTCTCTATAAGCAACCATTAGCCCACCTGTACCAAGTAGCGTACCGCCGAAGTATCGCACAACGACAACCAACACATTATCCAAATTCCGTGCATCAATACTGCGAAGTATAGGCAAACCAGCTGTCCCGTGAGGTTCTCCGTCATCTTTCGTTCGCCAGAGGTTTTCGCCCAACCTGTATGCATAGCATACATGCCGCGCATCGTGGTACTTCTTTTTATACCATGCAATGCGTTTCTTCGCCTGCTCCTCGTCGCTTATAGGCTCTGCAAAAGCCAGAAACTTACTGCCTCTGTCCTTGTACAGTCCCTCGGCGGCAACGGATATGTTGATGCGCTCTGCCATGACGGACTAATCGGAGATTTCACTTCTTGAGCAATGCAAAATTAATAACCTCGTCAATATCTTTCACATAGTGGAACGTCAATCCCTCAACATACATCTCCGGTATCTCCTCCACGTCTTTCCTGTTATCCTCGCACAGCACGATATCCGTTATTCCCGAACGCTTGGCAGCCAATATCTTCTCTTTCACACCACCTATCGGTAACACTTTGCCACGCAAGGTCATCTCGCCGGTCATTGCAATCCGCGGACGAACTTTCCGCCGCGTAAACGCACTCACCATAGCCGTGGTCATCGTGATACCTGCTGAAGGGCCGTCTTTCGGTATCGCACCTTCCGGCACATGCAGATGCACACTCAGTGTCTCGATGTCTTTCTGCGGAATACCGAAATGTTCAGCATGCGCTTTGATATATCCCAAGGCTATCGTCGCACTTTCCTTCATCACATCGCCCAGATTACCGGTCAAGGTTAGGGTAGGAGTCTTGCTCTTGCTCAACGAGGTTTCGATGAATAGTATCTCACCGCCTACGCTCGTCCAAGCCAAACCGGTCACCACGCCGTAGTAATTGTTATTTTCCCACATGTCGCGGTTGAAACGCGGCTTACCCAGATACGTTTCCACATCCTCTTTCGTCAGCGAGCGGTTATACTCCTCTTCTAACGCAATCTTTGTCACCACCTTGCGGCAGATTGTCGAGATCTGTCTCTCCAAACTACGTACACCCGATTCACGCGTATAATGGTCAATGATCTCGCCCATGATACGTTTGCTTATCTTCAGGTCAGCAGCTTTTAGCCCATTGTTTTTCAGACACTTCGGCACAAGATGGCGCTTGGCTATCTCTTCCTTCTCTTCTTGCAAATAGCCAGTCATCTCAATGAGCTCCATTCGGTCGAGTAGGGGACGGGGTATCGTATCAAGGGAGTTGGCGGTGGCTACAAACAGCACCTTGCTCAGATCATAATCTACGTCCAGATAATTGTCATGGAACGTACTGTTCTGCTCGGGATCCAGCACCTCCAGCAGCGCACTCGTCGGATCACCTTTGTAATCCACGCCGATCTTGTCTATCTCGTCCAGCACAAACACAGGATTGCTGCTCTGTACATTCTTGATGTTGCTGATAATCCGTCCGGGCATTGCGCCTATGTATGTTCTGCGGTGTCCGCGGATCTCCGCCTCATCATGCAGCCCGCCTAATGACACCCGTGCATACTTCCTCCCCAGAGCCGTAGCGATGCTCTTACCAAGACTTGTCTTGCCGACTCCCGGAGGTCCGTACAGACATAGGATAGGGGCTTTCGTATCTTTGCTCTTGGCAGCTTGAGTCTGCTTGAGAACTGCCAGATATTCGAGGATACGCTCCTTGACCTTCTGCATCCCGTAATGATCTTTATCAAGTACCTCTTTCGCCTTGCGTATATCGTAGTTATCCTCGGTGCAATCGTTCCATGGCAGATCGAGCATTGTCTCCAGATACGTCACATCCATCTGATAATCTGGCGAGTGGTGCGACTCTCGCTCCATCTTCTTCATCGTTTCTTCAAACGCTGCCTTGGCATGCTCCGGCCAGTTCTTTTTTTCTGCACGCTCGCGCAATGCTACGACTCGTTCATCTTCCGTGTCGCCTAACTCCTTCTGGATTGCCTCCAACTGATGATGCAGGTAGTACTCGCGATGCTCCTTGTTCATGTTCTCCGCGGCTTTTTCTTGGATTGCCGCTTGAGTCTTGACCATCTCTACCTCGCGCACGAGGTACTCCAACAGCAATTCGCCGCGCAGACGCATATCGTCCAGCAGTATCAGCTTCTGCTTCTCTTCAATCGTCATGTTGAAGTTCACGCAGATGTAGTTAATCAGTATATCCGGACTATTGATGCCACGGAGCATCATCTTTGCTTCTTGGGGTAGGTTAGTAGCTCTGTCAAGGATGAATGTAGCTTGCTCCTTAATCGTGGTGGCCAGTGCAATGAAGTTCTTGTCACGCTTCGAGGGCATCTTCTCCGGTTCGACCCTCACGCGTACCATCCGTTGCGGACGCAGCGCTGTATATTCATCCATCCATATACGCTGCATTCCCTCTAAAATAGCCATCATCGAACCGTCCGGCACATCAAAAACACGCAACACACGTGCCGCCGTGCCGATAGGGTAGATGTCACGTGCCTGAGGCTCTTGTACCTCGGTGTTCTTCTGATTGAATACACCGATGATCAGCTCGTCCCTGTACGCTTTTTCAACTAACTTCATCGATTTCGGACGTGACAATGTCACCGGCAGTAATACGCCCGGAAACAGCACCATATTCCTCAACGGAAGAACCGGTACGATGTCGCCTGTCTTGATATTCTGGGACTGCGAACCATCCTGTCCATCCACTAACGGCACAATCTGTTCTTCTTCCTCGCCGTTTTCACCAACCATTGACAAACTCAGCATTAAATCATCAAAATCTTGTCTCATCGTTATTCTTGTCTCATTTGTAGTTTTTCTGTTCAGTTATCGGCGCATTTCCACCGAGCTTTACTTGTGCACACGCAAACAAGGCGTGTAGTACACGCGCACAATAACATTACTACAAAAATTGTGCCGCGTTCATATTCATTGCCAAATTGTCATAAAGAGAGTACATTCATATAAAACTTATTTTACATAACATAAATTAGCACAAGAAGCGTACGTCTGAAACGAGGGTATAACGAGGTTTAAACAAGGTTTTATCGAGGTTTAGTCATTGCACGAACACAATTTTTACAAAATTTATTCAAAAAGAGATCTGCGGCGCGATTTTTGTATATCTTCAGTTGTGAAAAAATCATCCTACATAGAAATCCACGGAGCTCGTGAGCACAATCTCAAGAACATCAACGCACGTATTCCTCGTTATGCACTTACTGTCATCACAGGTCTAAGCGGCTCCGGCAAATCCTCGCTGGCATTTGACACTATTTATGCCGAGGGACAACGACGCTACATGGAGACTTTCTCTGCGTACGCACGCTCGTATATCGGCAACATGCAGCGCCCGGAGGTTGATAAGATCACTGGTCTCTCGCCTGTCATAAGTATTGATCAGCGCACTACGGTTCGTAATCCCCGATCCACGGTTGGGACAATCACGGAAATATATGATTTTCTGCGACTTCTATACGCGCGTGCAGCTGATGCATATTCTTATGTCACCGGCGAGAAAATGGTTCATTACACCGATGAGCAGATCATCTCGCTCATCTTCGACAACTATGCAAACAAACGCGTTCTTCTTCTCGCGCCTGTTGTCCAAAACCGCAAAGGTCATTATAAGGAACTCTTCGAACAAATCCGTCATAAAGGTTTCATTCAGGCACGTGTCGATGGCGAACTCGTGGAGATCACCCAAGGCATGAAACTCGATCGTTACAAGAATCACACAATCGAGATTGTTATCGACAAACTTAAGCTGTCAACCGAATATACTGACGACACACAAAAACGTCTATATCAATCACTTGACAAGGCAATGCAGCAAGGTAACGGGATGATCCTTGTATGCGAAGCTGACGGCAGTAACGCGCGTTTTCTCTCGCGCAACCTAATGTGCCCGACTACCGGCATTTCCTACCGCGAACCGGCGCCACACACCTTCTCATTCAACTCGCCGCAAGGCTGGTGTCCGCGATGCAAAGGTCTCGGACGCATCAAAGCTTCTGAACTTAACGAGGCCACGCAAACAGATGATGAATTAATCGACATCGTTCACGATGATAGCGATTGGTACAAACGAATGCTCGAATATATCGACAAAGCCAAGGATACCGAGGAGGACGACCCCAAACAGGAACAATATCTCATTTGCCCTGCCTGCGGTGGCAAACGGCTGAGCAAGGAATCCCTGTCCTACCGCTTGGGAGACTACAATATTGCAGCCCTCTCTGATATGGATATCAATCAGTTACTTGATTTCATTGTTTCCCTGCAAGACGCAGAGCACTCCCCTATCCGACTCACCCAACGCCAAGCGGCCGTTGCCTCTCCTATACTGCGCGAGATAGAAACACGGCTGCGTTTCATGCAGCAAGTCGGACTAACATATCTATCCCTCTCCCGTCCCTCTGACTCGCTTTCCGGTGGCGAGAGCCAACGTATTCGTCTCGCCACACAGATTGGTTCCAAACTCGTCAATGTCCTTTATATTCTTGATGAACCCTCTATCGGTCTGCATCAACGTGACAACCAGCGGCTTATCAACTCGCTCAAGCAACTGCGCGATATGGGCAATACGGTCATTGTCGTCGAACATGACGAACAGATGATGCGCGAGGCGGATTATATTCTCGACATAGGCCCACGCGCCGGACGTCTGGGCGGCGAACTGATCTTTTCCGGCACACCTGCCGAGCTCCTCAAAGCCGACACCCTTACTGCCCAATATCTTCGTGGCGAAAAATCTGTCACTCCATCAAACAGCGAAGCTGTCCAACAGCGCAGCGTTCAAACAGCCGAAGACGCTCCAACAGCCGTCAGCCAATCTTGGCTGAAATTATCCGGATGCACCGGCAACAACCTCAAGCACGTCACTCTCCGCTTGCCCTTAGGCCAGATGGTGTGCATCACTGGCGTTTCCGGTTCGGGCAAATCCACCCTAATCAACCACACCCTCTACCCCATCCTCTCGCAGCATTTCTATCGCAGTCTGACTGCACCTATGCCCTACGAAACCATCGAGGGTTTGGAGTTTATCGACAAGGTCATCAGTGTGGATCAAAGTCCTATAGGTCGCACGCCGCGCTCGAATCCTGCCACATATACCAACGTCTTCACCGACATTCGTGAACTCTTTGCCTCGCTGCCCGAATCAAAGATCCGCGGTTGGAAACAGAATCGCTTCTCATTCAACGCCAAGGGTGGGCGTTGTGAAGAGTGTTCTGGCAATGGCTACAAGACTCTTCGGATGCATTTTATGCCAGACATCTTCGTTCCTTGCGATGTGTGTGGTGGCGCACGGTATAATCGGCAAACTCTTGAAGTCCGTTTCAAGGGAAAAACCATCAGCGATATTCTCGATATGACCGTCAACCAGGCTGTGGAATTTTTTGAGGCACAGCCGTATATTCTGCGTAAGATCAAATCGCTGCAAGAAGTTGGTTTAGGTTATATCAAATTGGGGCAATCTTCCACTACCCTCTCGGGCGGTGAGAGCCAGCGTGTGAAACTCGCAACCGAACTGGCTCGTCCCTCTACCGGCAAGACAGTCTATATCCTCGACGAACCTACCACCGGTCTGCACTTTGATGATGTACGCGTACTCATGGGCGTACTCCGCAAACTCGTGGATAAAGGCAATACAGTCATCATCATTGAGCATAACCTTGACGTTATTCGTGCCTGCGATTACCTCATCGACCTCGGCCCGGAAGGCGGCAATGCCGGTGGGCAGATTGTTGCCGAGGGCACTGTAGCCGAACTCCGCAAACAAACTGCTCAATCCATTACTGCCAATTACTTGTAATCGGCTGTCTATTTCCAAAAAACAGAAGTTATGTCGTGTAGTGTGTACACGGCGGGAGATGAACCGGCGTCATCGCTCTTGATTATGCGGTAGAAACGCTGGTTGGTAGTCTTGGACTTCAACCCGCCAAGAGATTCGATGTATGGTCCGACCTTAATAAAGTCGAAATGCTCCAAGTGCAGGTCTGCGGGAATCTGCTTAAACCCTGTGTACCAACAGGATTTGAGATGATGCTTGTGAATCCACTCAGCGAGACGTTCCACTTCATGGTAGTCACGGTCGCCACCCTGAATACTCATGCAGGTCAGGTACGGATAGCGATTGAGCAATCCTTCCAACCACTCTTCCGTCAACTCATCGCCAACGGGCTGCCATAGATAAGCACTATGGCAGCCCGGACAATGGTGAGGACAATCGGAGATATTCAACGCAAGCGTTGTCTCGTCCGGAACCTCTTGAAATACTATATCGTAATCAGCTACTAACAAGCCTCTTTCTCCTTGTTAAGGTTGGCGTAGTAGCGGCGTGCGGCTTCACGCTGACGCGGCTCGCTGAAGTTGCTTACGCGTTTCAGATAACCGATGATTCGCGTCAGGTAGTCAAGATCTTTGCTGCCGCACTCAGGGCACTCCTTCAGATAACGCTTGTCAATATGTCCGCAACTGTTGCAAACCGTATTGGGGATATTGAAGGTGAAATAGTTCGTACCCTCCTGAGCTGCTACACGTAGCAGATTGCGATACTGCTCCTTGCTCAAGTGCTCCTCAAGGTTGCAGTGCAGAGCACTACCACCGGTGAGGTGCTCTACATAACGGCGACCGTGGAGTTTGAACTTCTCCATTACATTGAGGCTCTGATCCTCAACGATATAGAAGTACGAGTTGTAGCAGTCGCGCGGAACAACATAACCGTCTTCCTTATCCCACTTGGCGTGCTTTACGCCAACGTTCTCAGCCGGGATCATCTCGCAGTTGAACATCACATCCTTGGTGCGATACTCTTTGTTCTTGCGTTCGATGATACCAAGCACTTCCTGTACGTAGTTAGCATAATCGTCGTTGTCGGTGATCTTGATGCCGAGGAACTCTGCACCCTCAACCAGACCGTTCACGCCGATAGTCAGATACTGACGTCCCAGATTTACAAATCCCGAGTCGAACAGCGGCAACATGCCTTGTTTCTGCAACTCATGGAGATTGGCATCGTAAGCAAGTTGTACCTTGTGCATCAGGTCAACCACCTGCTCGATATATGCGGGATAGGCCATTCCCTGACGTACAGCGTACTGGATAGCACGGTTAAGGTTGATGGTCAGCACACTCTTCGAACCGGTGCTCACACCACCTGCGCCCAGCGTATAGCTGAACCCGTTGTCGGTGATCTCGTTACGGAGTCGGCAACATGAAGCCAATGAGTCGGCGTTGTCGCTCAGGTAAGTGAAGAATGAGTGACCTTCAGCGTACATCTCTGCGGTGAAGTCAGCGTACTCTTTGTCCTTGACGTCACCGTTCTCGCTCAACAGTGCCATCGTCTCTACAGGGAACGTCAGCACAGCTTTGGTGCGCTCCTGGTTGAACCATTTCATGAAGCGCTTCTGCAACCAGTTCAGGCTGTCCCAGTGAGGTTTCTCGCCATCGGGGAAACGGAAATCACCGAAGATCGACTCAAAGTAGTAGCGGTCATAGTACGAGATATTCCAGAACACTGACTGATAGTTACGTGCACCGGCAGGCTGGTTGATCGAATAAACAACCTGTTGGAAGCAGTCGGTCAGGATCTTGTCAATCGTGCGGTTCTTCAGGCTCAATTCAACCACCTCGTCGGCACGCTTGTAGTAATCCTCGCCGTACTCCTTCTCGCAGAAGTAGTTCATGTACATCAGGAACTCCGGAGTAGCGCACGCGCCGGAAAGCATCGAGCTGACCATGAACACCATGTTCACAAATCCGCCGCAAAACGCCTTGAGGTTCGTCGGAGCAACAGCATTGCCACCGATGGCCTTCGTTCCTTCCAGCAGCCACGGGTACATCGTCACCGATGCACAGTAGTTAGCCAGCGATGTCTCGTCATTCTTATATAGTACGTGCGTGCGCAAGAGGTGCATATACTGGTCTGCCACCTCTTTGCCAAACATCTTTTCGATGCGGTTCGTCAGCAAACGACGATTCAGACGGATGTAGTTGCTCTTGGGTAACTCACCTATAAGCGTGGCGATGTTTTTCTTCTCCACATTGGCGTTGGCGTCGTACTTACTGCCGGTAGCGGCGTTCGATGCCGAGCAGTAGTCAATCAGGAAGTTCAACTTCTCTAAAGTCTCGCGATCTTCCGAGTGACGATAGCGATACACCATGTAGTTCTTGGCTACCTGATAGTATCCTTCCGACATCAGAGCAACCTCTACTTGGTTCTGAATGTCTTCCACGCTCATTCCGCTACGGATACGTAAATGTGATAATACTGCGGTCAACGTTTCCTCTGTTGCAAACGTTCCCGATGCGATGAACGCCTTACTGATAGCGTCCTTGATTTTGTCGATGGAGAAGTTCACTTCCTTTCCATCACGTTTAACAATTTTGGTTTCCATTAATTAATTGTACATTTCTTTGCCTTGCGGCACGATTATTCTTTCCACAAGCTGACAACTTTCGGCATCACCCCATAGTGCAAAGTTTTCTTTTTTGGACAACTTTCGCACCCCATCCAAAACGCTACTTGCTTAATTGTCAAGCCTGTACGTTATTTTTTCGGGAAACTTTCGTGTTTTTCTCGCGAAATCGATTGCAAAAATACAACAATTTTGTGACATTTGCAAATTTTCTTAAAGAAAAATTTTTTTATTCTCATTTTGTCATATCGAGACACAATTTTTGAGAATTTTTGGAATATTTCATTGCTGGCACAGAATTTGCCGTTTTAAGGGTGATGAACAAGTTTTGTCACATAGTGACAGTTCTACTGGGCTGCATGCTATTGTTATCCACTCCTATGCAAGCACAGTTGAATACCGATCGAATAACCTCTATCGGCCGGAATGCGTTGTACTTTGAGGACTATGTGTTGAGCATCCAGTACTTCAACCAAGTAATCAAACTCAAGCCCTACCTTGCCGACCCCTATCAGTTACGTGCTATTGCGAAGATTCAGCTTGGTGACTACCAAGGAGCACTCCGTGATTGCAACGCGGCTATCGAGCGTAATCCCTTCCAGCCTGGTGCATACTACACGCGTGGCTATGTGTATCGCCAGTTAGGCGAACACGAGAAAGCCGAAGCAGACTTCACCGAAGCCCTCGTTTTTGCACCGGAGAACAAGACGTACATGCTATTACGTGCCGACACCCGTGCGCAACTCAAGCGTTATGACGAGGCGAGTGCGGATATTGACCGGCTTCTTCGCCGCGAACCGGAGTCAGCCTCCCTGCATTTCGAGCGAGGTGTGATATGCATCCAACAGCAAGATACTGCTTGCGCCCTGTCGGAGTTCACCTCCACCGTGCAATACGATTCGCAGAATGCGCAAAACTGGTCAGCGTTAGGCGTTGTAACCATGATGACAGGTGACGACGAAGCAGCGTTTGCCAGCATCAGCAAGGCCATCAACCTCGGATCAAAATATGCCGGAGACTTCATCAATAGAGGTATCATCTACTACCGCAAGCATAACTACCGTGCCGCTCTGGCAGACTATGACAAGGCTATCGAACTATCGCCCCGAGAAGCACAATGCTTCTTCAATCGCGGTGTACTACGGCAAGAAGTTGGCGACTACAACCGCGCCTACGATGATCTGAGCAAAGCTCTGGAAATGATTGAACTGACACCATCAAACACATCTTCCTCCGAACTGCTGGGCCCCATCCTGTATCAGCGAGCAATGGTTTCCATGCAACTGCAGCAATGGAAAGACGCCATCACGGATTTTGACTCACTAAGTGTACTCCACCCGACATTCCTGCCGGCATATTATATTGCTTCGCGCGCGCACACATCGTTGGGCGAGAAAAAGAAAGCACAAGCCTGCCTACAAAAAGCATGGAAGATAGAACAAGATCATAACAACGGTATTGATAGTGTAAATACCCAAAAACAGCAGTTGAACACTGATGCGCAGATGGCACGTACCGAACAAGGGCGGCGTGACTATCGCAAACTCTTCTCACAACGCGCAGCACAGAACGGCGAAGCTGACAGCCAAGAGCAAAAGTATAGTTCGGACACACGCGGACGAGTGCAAGACAAGTATCAGGATCTGGTAAATGAGCCGGGCGTCAGCTTGTCATATTACTCGCAATCGGCTACCAAATACAACTACTCGCTGGCGGCATTCAACCAACGGCGTTTACTACCCGATGCCCTGAAAGCCACCACGCATGAGTTGCCGCTATCCGCAGAGATGGTATCACACCACTTTGCACAGATCAGCCAACTATCCACAACGATTGATGCGTTGCCATCGGATTTACGTTCCGTACCCGAACGCGAAGGCGAATATGTTGCCAAGACGTTATTTGCACGGGCGATGGAGTTTGCCATCGTACAAGATTACGCCTCGGCCATCGAAGACTGTTCACGAGCGCTCACACTCTCCGGACTTGACAATACGATGGAAGCCATCATGTATTTCTGTCAAGCAAACTGGCGCTATCGTCTGCTCGAATACCAACTCGCCAACAACGAAGGGCCGTACGCTGAACACGCTTCCCGCTCACAAGATCACGCCAACATCAATGCAGGCCGGTTCACACTGATGCTCATGGATTACGACCAGGTTATCCGCCGCTTGCCGGATTTCGCATTTGCGTATTATAACAAGGCAAATATTCTATGTCGGCAGAAAGACTACGACGCTGCAATCCGGCACTACGATGATGCAATTCGCATGGACAGTGAGTTTGCCGAAGCGTTCTTCAACCGAGGCTTGACATACATCTACATTGGCAAACATCACGAAGGGCTACGAGATCTGTCACGTGCCGGCGAGCTCGGTATATATCAGGCATATAACATCATCACACGACTGCAATGAAACGCAAACTGTTGTACATAGTAATGCTTATCAGCATGAGCATGCAGGCACAAGTGTTGTACCGTGTATCAGGCAACAGCGCTAAAGCGCCCTCGTACATCTTTGCAACGAACAAGATAGTGGGCATCGAATTTCTGGATAGTGTTCCTAATCTGCTACAATGTTTTTCCCGTTGCTCGGTCGTCTATACGGAGTTTGCCATGCAGGACTACGAAGCACTCGCCACGTTGCGCATAGCGGCTCTCCTACCCGACTCCATCCGGCTGAATCGATACTACACGGACGAGGAGTACAAGCAGATTGACGAGACAATGCAACTAACCCTCGGCATGGGGATGGATAAACTCTGCCGGATGAAACCGTCATATCTGACCGCGATGTACAGAAACGAGCTTTTGCACAAGTGGTTGGATTACGATGACCAGCGTTCGATGGAAGCATTCTTTCAGGCTATAGCTGCAGATAAAGGAATACCCGTACATTCGATTGACGAGATAGGCGAGACGATGTACATGCTCTTCGACCGAGAACCGTTTCACTGGCAATGCAAAGAACTGCTACAAATCATCGAATACCCTGAACGGGAAGTTCGTCAGGAACGTGCACTCGCCGAGATGTACCGCATGGGGCGTTTGACAGACATGTCATATCAGATTCTCTCACCCGATAACCAAAGCACGCAGTCGTACTCTGATTACCAGATATACGCTGCGCGCAATAAAGAATGGGTCAAACGTCTGCGCGAACCTCTCGTTGCAGGCGGTGCGTTCATCACACTGGACGCCATCTATCTCGGTGGCGAGAAAGGTCTGCTTGAGCAACTACGTGCCGCAGGCTATAAAGTTCGCTCCGTAAACAAGTAACTATCTGCCATTGCGCTGCCGCACCGCCTCGTAGATCATAACACCGGCAGCCACAGAGACGTTCAGGCTCTCTATCTTCCCGTTCATTGGGATGCGCACCTTGTCGGTCGCTAAATCAAGATTCGCTCCAAAGATTCCATGTTCCTCGCTGCCCATGATGATAGCGAGCGGTTGACGCATATCTACCTCGGTGTAGTTCTGCGTGCTATGCTCGGTTGCAGCAACAATACGCAGCCCGCTCTCACGCAGATAAAGCAACGCTTCCTGCATATTTGCCACTTTACAAACCGGCAATGTATGTAATGCGCCGGCCGAAGTCTTGATGGCATCGCCATTGACGGCTACGCCGCTACGCGCAGCGATAACTATTCCATCCACTCCGGCACACTCGCAGGTACGAGCAATAGCGCCGAAGTTCCGAACATCGGTAATACCGTCAAGCACCATCAAGAATGGCACTTTGCCCTGCTCAAACAACGTCGGCACAAGCGATTCCAGCGGTGTGAACTCTACCGGCGAAAGAAAAGCTATAACACCCTGGTGGTTCTTGTCGGTAAACTGGTTGAGTTTCTCTACCGGCACACGTTGTATCTGCGTCGGTACATCTTTGAGCTTGGCTATCAGTTCACGCCCGATGGCGGACGACATATCGCGACGCAGAAGCACCTTATCGAGTGTCTTGCCGGCATCTATAGCTTCAATCACTGCACGGATACCGAAGATCATCTCTTTCTCCGGCGGACGTTTGGTATCATAATTGCGTTTTTGTATCATGTTGAATTCAATTTATTTAGTCAAAGCACCATTTGATACCCAGACACGGGTTGCACATAAATCCTTTACCTGTTGAACCGGAGAAATTGTAACTGAACTCTATCTCCGTGCCCACATTCAGGTTCGGGCACTTGAACCAGCGTCCCACGTTGTACCACAGTTGCGGTTCACTGATCATTACCCACGATTGTCCACCGGCAGTGCGTTGTCCCCAGATATCCAAGAATCCCGAAAACCGCAGTCCGGGAGCCGTGCAAAAGTCATCGCATCCCCACACGAACGTGAACTGCACAGGAACCATATTCCTGAACTGATTGAAATCATCTACAATATACTTATATAGTAGTTCGATGTTGAAGATATTTTTGTAATCGGCTGTGTGCAGACAATAGTTCAATCCGAGCAATGCAGCGTGGTTGATTCCATAACCGTGGAGAATATTGCTCCCCTGCTCTTTCCACACACCTACTCCTCCGTTGTACTCGATCTGTACACTAAGATCTTTTGCCGGGCTGTTCTGCCAGAAGTTCAGGCAGCGGGCGATCTCCATATATGCCATAAATGGCGTGTTGTTCGGATCATTGCTATGAATAGCATAATCCAAATCAATGAACGAGAACGTGTTTCCCCAATTATCGGGATAAAACAACTCCAAAGTTGTCGTCACCCTGTTCGAACGTTGGTTAGGGCAAGCTGTTCCCTCAGAACCGAAATCATAGTATATCTGCATGTTCGTGCCGGCATTCACAGCAAGTGAGCATAGACATATACTACATAAAACTAAAAGTGTCCTTTTCATGGTCTTAATTTAAAACAAAATAAGGTGTTTCCCACATTGTCAGGGAAACACCTTATTTCTGCACATTCTTATCCGACGGATTTCTTCGCCTTGGCTACGATAGCCTGGAATGCTTTGGGCTGGTTGACAGCGAGATCGGCAAGCACCTTGCGGTTGATGACGATACCGGCTTTCTTCAGTGCACCCATCAGCTGGCTGTAGCTGAGTCCCTCCAGACGTGCGGCAGCGTTGATACGCTGAATCCACAACGCGCGGAAGTTGCGTTTCTTGTTTCGACGGTCACGGAATGCATACTGCAAACCTTTCTCCCATGTGTTCTTGGCAACTGTCCATACGTTTGCACGGCCACCAAAATTGCCTCTCGTGAGGCTCATGATCTTCTTACGACGGTTGCGCGAAGCAACGTGATTTACTGATCTTGGCATAATTCAATACTCAATTTTGATGGTTAGACATTAGCGCAGCAACAGCAGCTCGCGGATCGAGCGCAGATTGCTGTGATCGACAAGGGCAACATGCGTAAGGTTACGCTTTTGCTTTTTCGTTTTCTTCGTCAGAATGTGACTCTTGAACGCGTGTTTGCGTTTCAATTTACCCGTTCCGGTAAGCGTGAAGCGCTTTTTGGCACCGGAATTAGTTTTTACTTTTGGCATTTTGTTAAATATTTAATTGTTAATAATCGGCATAAGGCAGCACAAAAGCCTTAAACCATTTTTCATCTATACTCTTGTCATTTATTTCTTAGGCGAAATATTGACAATCATTCGTTTGCCTTCAAGCTTTGGTACGGCTTCTACTTTGCCGTACTCAGCCAAATCGTTGGCAAATCTTGCTAATAGCAACTCACCCTGTTCTTTGAACAGAATCGAACGCCCGCGGAAGAACACGTACGCCTTCACCTTGTTGCCTTCTTTCAGAAACTCCTGCGCATGTTTCAACTTGAAGTTGTAGTCATGCTCATCGGTCTGCGGTCCGAAACGGATCTCTTTGATGACAACCTTTGCCGAGTTGGCTTTCTGCTCTTTCTCTTTGCGTTTCTTCTGGTACAGATACTTCTGGTAATCCAGTATTCTGCATACGGGAGGCTCGGCGTTTGCCGAAATCTCCACAAGGTCAAGGTTTTGTTCGTCGGCTATCTGCATCGCTTCGCGCAAACTGTAGATACCTTGCTCTACATTGTCACCCACCAGACGAACCTCTGCCACACCGCGTATCGCATCGTTGATGCGGTTTGGCATTTCCTTTTCAACGCGCCCACGATTTCCACGAGGCGCACGGGGTAAATTTGTTGCTATAGTTTTGTCCTCCTATAAGGGTTTGTTTCCTCCACAGCCCAGCCCTATGCCGCACACACCTCTCGGCACGGCCATAGCACTTGCTATGAATTCGACCACAAAGTTACGATTTTTTTATTGCTTTAGCAAATGTTTGCGCTATTTTTCTTCAAAAAACTGCATTTTGATAGGTAAATATGCAGTATTGACAAGGCTAATGCACGATTTTTGAAAAATGTTTGGCAAATTATTTGCATATTTCAATTATTTTTTGTATCTTTGTAGCCGAATTGTGAGATTAATCCTTAAAATATATCTAATATGACAAAATCATTTCGTCACACTATCCTGCTCTTGGCTGCTATCACTTTTGTAGCCGTATCATGCAAGGATAATGCCATCCCGTCTGACACACTTGGCACAGACGGCATCCAACAAAGCCGTGTCGTTTACGACACCGTTTACAACCTCCGTGCTGCTACTGGTGACACTATTGACATCGAAACAGCCATTCAAGTGGCTACTGATTTAGGCCCCGGAAAGACATCTACCAAGGATTACTATATTATTGGAGCGGTCAAAGGGCACGACACAAGAACTAATTATCAATTTGATCCGAAATATGGTAATTTCTATGTTTACTTGGGGAACAAGATCGGCAACCGCTCGTTCTATTGCTACCGTATTTTTGGATACAATGGCGCCAAGTTTACTGATTTGAGGCAGATGAGCCACGGAGATATCGTGGTCGTATGTGGCAAGATCCAGAACTACTATGGTACTGCACAATTGTCACAGGGAGGTAAACTTATCACATCGGATAACCCGCTTGCTGCCGGAATACCCGAAGAATAAACAACTTACAAGATATCAAACAGTATAAACTGAAAAAAACATTTATCATTGCCATTGTCGCATTGGTATGCGGCACAATGGCGTACGCTCAACCACGTGCAATCGGTGCACGTCTTGGATGGAATGAGGGTTTTGTGTATCAACACTCGCTCAGCGACAAGACCTTTATCGAATTGAACGCCGGTGTGATTGACCTCTTTAATGGTACACACGTGGATTTCCTGCACGAGTGGATCTGGCTTACGCCTGACTGGACACCTAAAGGTGAGTGGAACTGGTTTGCTGGCATAGGTGCCAATGTAGGATGGAAGTGGAATGACCCGCACACCGTAAATGGCACAACGTACACAGGCTACTACGATTGCAATGGCAACTGGCACCGTGCGAGTGCAATCATGGTTGGTGCTATTGCCAACATCGGTCTGGAGTACCACTTTTGGTTTCCTTTGTCGCTGGCTGTGGACTATCGTCCGACATTCGGTGTACTGATGGGAAAGAACGCCGGCAC
>Ga0310786_10001807_pt1 | contig 34037 bp, 35 predicted proteins | sample AusTroGonzalo_MG_FD_203881 | JGI IMG/M metagenome (GOLD analysis project Ga0310786, IMG submission 203881) | Bovine rumen microbial communities from tropical cattle in Woodstock, Queensland, Australia - Gonzalo_03 (v2) (version 2) | ecosystem: Host-associated > Mammals > Digestive system >... | reverse complement strand
CATATATTGTGGGAGTAATGGGGTTCTTAAAACTCCGCTGCATCTCCCGACGAAGCGAAGAGGTTTGCCTATAGGCTTTCTTATTACTAACTTTACTGCTTTGTAATATTATTTCTTCTTTGGCTGATTGTTGAACCGATAGACAACATGTAGCAGAGCATAACGAGGAAGGACATTGGTGTAGGTCTCGGTGCGGCCTTGGGCATTGACAAAGCGCGTGACATTGTCGAGCTGGCCAAGGAGGTCGAAGCCGTCAAGCATCCATGTGAGGCGACCTTTGAGCATGGTGTATGACAGACGGGCATTCCAAATGAGGTTGTCGGTGTTCATGCTGCTGCCCTCGTAGCCGCGCCGGCTGAACAGGGTGAGGTCAGTGGACAACTGGAGATGCCACGGCAGTTGGATGGTGGCGATGGCTCCGTAGTTGAAGTTGAAGGCGTTGATGCGGTTGAAGTCGGTGCGGTCGCTGTTGGTGTTGTACCATGCGAAGTTTCCTTTCAGTCCGACGGTCGAGGAACTGCCAACCTTATAGTTTAGACGGAGGTCTTCGCCGAGGTGGGTGGTGTGGACGGCGCTCTCCACAGGGGAGAAATTGCCGCCCGTTGTGCTCTCGCCGATGAGGTCGACGCTGTTTCGGTATTCGGCACGGGTGTTGGTGGAGAGCGTCAGACGGCGCTTCTTGTCGAGCGGCGTCTCGTAACCTACGGTGGCAGCGGTCATCCAGTTGCCGTCCACGTTGTCGGCGCGGTAGGTGCGTATGCCAGTGGCGGCATCGTAGCTGTAGCCCATGGCGAGGGCGTTGGCCGTGCGGCTATACTCCAGGCGGAGCGATTTCGTGGTCTGCCGTTGTCGGTTGCTCTTGCGGATGAGTCCCTTCAATTCATAGGTCTGCTGGTTGTGCAGGTTGGGGTTGCCAAGGCGGATGTTGAGCGGGTCGCTGTCGTCGATGATGTTGACCATGTTCACGAGGTCTGGTGTCTGGCTCTGCACGTTCAGCACCAGTTGGGATGAGAAGGAGTAGTCCTTGCTCGTCCAGTTCAGAATCCAGTAGGGCAAAGCCCATTTCACGGAGTTGCGCACGATGGTGGTATCCACGTCGCCACGCTGATAGTCGAGCCGCTGGCGTGTGGGCACCATGAAGATGCGGGCGGTGAAGTAGAGTTTTCCTTTCTCGTACTGCTTCGACCATTCCATGGCGGGGATAATGTTGTGCGTACCCTCGTCGTAGGTGCTGGCATAGCTGTTGCGGCGGTCTATCTGGCTTTCGTACTCGGCAACGGAGGACAACACGCCAATAGCCGAAGTGGAAAGTGTATCGAGCAGATAGAGCGACGAATTGCGCTCATGGTGCTGATGCTCGTAGCCGTAGCCAATAGAAAATTCTGTGGTCTGGCTCATGCGGAAGTGATAGGTGGCAAAAGCACGGTAGCCCAGCTGGCGGTCGGGATGATTCTTGAAATACTGGTTGGCCGCATCCGATGTAAGCCCGTCCGAGCCGTAGCGGATGGCGTAGCGGTTGAAGTAGTCATCTTTTTTGCTGCCTCCCGTAATGCCCGCCGTCAGGTTGAGGTAGTCGCTGCTGCTCTTAAACTTGATGGTGCCCTGTGCCGTCAGTCCACCGTTCAGGCTATACCCTTTGTTGAGCGTCTCTTTGTTGTAGCGGTTGATGAGGGCACGGCGGATGGTGTCCTGTGCATCGAGCGAATAGAGATTGTCGAGCAGGCTGTGGCTCACGTCGTGCTGCATGGCCGAGAAGACTGCGCTGACCGACGAACCGCTGTGGTCGTAGTGGCTGTAGCTGAATGTAGGCTCGAAGTGTAGATAGACCTTCTTGCGCGTCAGGTCGATGTTGTGCGAGGTGCGCAGATTAAAGTCCTTGTTGCGGGCTGCGGAGCGCAAGTATTCGTAGGTGTCGCCCTGCGGCAGGAAGTTCACGCGGTCTTGGTCGGTGGTCAGGTCTTGGTCGCTGTGGCTCACTTGCACGTTGCCGTTTACCTCGAAGCGTCCATTGCGGTCGTTGATGGTGTAGTCGATGCCCGCTTGCTGTTCGCGGCTTTCGCCCTGTCCCATCTGTTCGGGTGTCCAGTTGTTGTCCTGCCCTGGCTTGCGGCGGTCGTTCAGGTTGTTGGCATTGCCATAGAAAGCCAGTCGTGAGTGGTCGGTGTAGCGCATGGCAAAGAGACGGGCCAGCCAACGCTCCTCAGTGCCGTAGCCGCCTTCGATGTTTGCCAGCGTGCCAATGCTGTACTCCTTTTTCAGTTTCACGTCCATCACATAACGCTTGTCACTCTCGCGCCGCTCGCCCAGAAAGTCGCTCATCTTGCCGTATTTGTCATAGACCTCCACCTGCTTTACGGTGTACGATGGCAGGTTATCAAGCATCACGCTGTTGTCGCCCTTGAAGAAGTCCTTGCCGTTCAGCAGCAGACTCTCCACAAACTGGCCGTTGTGGTAGATGCGTCCGTCGCTTTTGATTTCCACGCCCGGCATCTGACGCACCAGTGCATCGAGCATCGACCCTTCGGCCAGCACGAAAGCGTCGGCATTATAGACGATGGTGTCGCCACGGTTGTAGAATTTCACCTTCGAGGCCGTGACTGACACTTCTTGCAGCATCTTGGAATCTTCGCGCAGGGCGATGGGTGGCACGTCGCGGGAGAACTCGCGCCGCTTGATGTCGCCGATGGTGTACTCCACGCAAGCAGACTTGTAGCCGAGGTAACTCGCCCGCAGTATGTACGTCGCGTTTTGTTTCGGCACGGAGAATGAGAAATCGGCACTGTAGCCCTCCTGTCCGTTCCTCATCCAGTGATGGCTTGGCGCTTGCTGGTCAATGATGGTGCTGTCCGCTGTCATCAGTTGCACCGTAGCCCCCGGCAAGTCCTTCCGGGTCTTTGCGTCGATGATGCGGCCTTTCAGTTGGATGGTCTCTTGCGCATGGGCATAGTCCATGCTTATACTGACCAAAACGGCCAGTAGAAATACTGTTTTCTTCATCATGTAAGGGGATTAAAAGTCTATTCTTTCAGTCGGGAAATGCTATCAACTTCATGCCAGTTATATGGAATAGCCAAGTCACATGGCTTGTCTGGCTTTTCAACATACAGGACGAACACGCGCCCGTCTTTCAGCCGACGCAGGCAGAAGACATCTCCACTCCACTGCTTCCCGTATGCTATATTCGCATCATTGCGTGATAGTGAGCAGGAAAAGAAATCCTGTGTTTGCCCTGCTTCTATAATAGCAGCAAACAAACGCTGGTAACAATCGCTGGCTTTGTCCTTAGGAACTTCTACTCGTCTTCCACGACGATGCACATAACCATAATGACTATTCATATATTCCCAATTACCATTTCCATTACCGTCGTTTATATCGTATGACACAGGCACTACTTTCGATTGGCTTTCTTGGGCAATTTCATTGAAGATTTCAAGGAGGGTTCCATGATGAACTGCCGTTGGTGCCCAAATACGCCCGTTTACTTTCCCAATCTTATTATAGTGGAAACGAAGTGTCTTGTTTTCAATGTCAAGTGCAGCAGCTGCCGTGATACATTGGCTATAATGATGGTTCATTACATTCAAACGGGACTGGGTATCTGTCGGATTGAGCGTACCATTATAAGCAAGGGTATATGAAAGAGTGTCGCCCTGTTCGCTATGCTTTTGGTAGCGGTCGCTCTCCGTGGCAAGAGGTAGTTCTTTTTCAAATGCTGTGATAAGGCTATCTACTAGCCAGGCGGGAATCATTTCTATGGGTACGTTCTCAACTACCACAGAATAAAAGGGGGCCTCATACTGTGACCAAGTGCCATTATCAATAGATTCTGTCACCTTGACATTCTCCAGCGTAGCGAAGGCTGGAAGCAGCCGTTCAATGTTTTGCTGGGCATGAGCCGAAAGAGTGAGTAACGTTGCCCAAACAACGATAGTAAGTCTTATCTTATTCATAATTCTACAGTATTTTGTGCAATGAATATGGTGTTCTGCTCGAATGTTGCTTCTATATTATTACGCATTTGCTCTCTATGAGAAGAAAGACTATGGGAAAGGCTACGGGTAGGCGAGCTTAGCTCGGGAATAAGGCTACGGTCGGATTGCGAAATGTCAGGAAACTGTTCAGCCTGTGTGATTGGAATTGCCTCTTTCTTTGATTTTCTGACACGATGTTTTTGCGTAGTTCGCTCAGTAGGTAATTCTGCTTGGACTGACTCTATCACACCTGTCTCGTGTTTGGGTTCAATTATATTATGTGTGTAGGGCTCATCGACATATGCAACTGAGTCTGATGGCTTGGTGATGGTTTTATCTTGACGCATCAGAAACAATCCCGTTCCAAATATTACAGTGATGACGGCTGCTGCGGCACTCCATTTCAGAACAACATTTCTATGTGACACCGTTGCCATGGGTTCATATTGCTTGATACCTCTGAACAGGATGGAATAATATCGCCATTCAGTAGGAATGTCACGATGACTACTGAAATAATCAGAGAGAAGTTTCTCTTCCTCTTTGGTAGTTTCAGCAGACATATATCTGTTGAGCAGTTTTTGTATGTACTCTTTTTCCATCGTCATGTCAATTTATTTATTAGTTGTAACAGTCTTTGTCGTGCTTTCGACATCATGCCTCGGCATGAAGATTCGCTTGTTCCAAGCACTTGTGCAATCTCAGCAAAACTCATATCTTCTTTTTCGCGCATTTCAACAATTTTCCTCCAGTTGTAGGGTAGCTGGATCATTGCCCTTCTGAAGATGTCGCCTGCCTCTTTGCTCTCAATGTATTGCTGAGGCGTATACAAGTCTGGAATGTCTGTGATGCTGTCTGTTTCTTCAACATCACTATCCTGCTTGTGGAATATTCGCAAGATGGGGTACCGTCGTCGATGTCGTAATAAGTCCAAAGAAAGATTCCTTGCCATCGTATCGGCATAATGCATAACCTCGTCGGCCTCGTCACGCAACAGTCGGTGTCTTTCCCATAGCCTTAACATCACCTCTGCGGCCACGTCCTCAGCATCTTCCTTATCGATGAGTAATACCAAAGCCCTCGCCACAGCAATCTGCCGCAGTTTGGTTACCAATGATATGTACTTTGAACGTTCCATACTTATAATACGATGAAGATGTCTAAACGCTACGCAAAAACACACTTTTTTGTGGGAAAACTAAATAAAACAGACCCTGCGAAGCGCGTTGAGGGGGTCTTGTGGCCTCGCAACAGCGTCGCGGAGCACCCCGTGGCACTACTGTTTGGTTACAGGAGGCTCGCTGAACAAAGTTTCACATTTTTGCTGCGAAGTTATACAAAAAGGCACGAAAAAACCCCAACACGGCCCGGAAATCGGGTGTTGAGGGCACAACTCTAAAACTAGTTTGAGAAATTTCAGGTATTTTTCTGCCCAAACGTCATTTCTTTGCGCAGTTTGCTCAGGTAGTAGGGCGTGATGTTGAGGAACGAGGCGATGTCCTTGAGCGAGAGCATCTGCACCACCTGCGGACAGCGTTCGAGCAGTCGGCGGTAGCGGCTGCGGGCGGTGTAGCGGTAGTGGTCGAGGTCGCGGCAATAGACCATCTTGAACAGGTTCTTCAGGATCTTCACGTCCATCTTCGCCATCTTCGGGTCGTTGTCGAACAGCGCCTGCAGCTCCTGTCCGCTGATGACGCGCACCTCGCACGGCATGTCCGCCTCGATGCTCACCTCCGACACGTCGCCGTCGAGGCAATAGGGGAAGTCGGACACGAACTCGCCCTCGAAGGCGAAGCCCGTGCAGTAGTCCTTGCCCTCCTCGTCGTTGTGAACCATGTACTTGAAGCAGCCCCGCTCCACGAAGGCCACCCACTGCGCAGGCTCGCCCGCCTCCTCCAGCGTCTCGCCCCGCTCCATCACGCGCCGCTCCCCGTGCTCCATGCAGTACTCCCGCAGGAACTCTAAATCGAGTCCCTCCTTGTAGGTGTTGAATTGCTTGTTTGGTGTCATATTCGGAACTATTGCCACAGTGGTTCACACTCCCATCCACGGGGGAAGCCCATCTTCTTGACGTTAATGTGTGGATAAGTTTTGAACAGACTCAATAGTCGGTCTTTAATCTGACTGTTGGGTGTGATGCTTTGTTCAAGGTAGAGCAAAGTACAAAGCTGGGCATATAACTTCATGGGGCGTATGTGCTGTGTGTCAACCCATGCAAGCGGCAATCGGCTTGGCATCTGGGGCATGGCAGGATAGCGGCGGTTCCATGCACGGCCATGATGAGCACAGCAGTTACGGAGCACCGTGAGGCTACGCATCCAACTCTCCAGGTAAATATATTGTGGTAGACCGACACTCTTTGCCACCTGTTTCTTAACTGCAACATCTTTCATGTTGGCGTAAAGTTTGGAGAGATTGCCGAATGAAACAACCTCTAACGTCTTCCAAACGGGTGGCATGGATGGGGTGTCGTACTTAGCGAAATGTTCTTGTAGAAAATCCTCCTTAGAACGATCTAACTCAGCCTTGATGCTGTCGAGGCACGTCTGGAAGATGCTACGGCTGTTGAACTTGGACGCTTCCATAAACCAAAATGCGCCATGTGCCATTGAAAAGAAATGGATGATGCGAGTGCGTAAAGCCACCTCTATATCTTGTATAGCCGTGAAAATGATGGAGCGCAGTTCCTTGTCGAAGTTATAGAGAGAAATGACATCCTCCAGTCGTGTGCCGCTGGCGAATTGATGTGTAGTCTCGTCTGTCTCAAAAATTTTCCAGTAACTTGCCAAGCGGAAGTAACTGATGGAGGCAAGTTGTTTCAGTGCGTTGTCATCATCAGTAACAATGAGACCACGCTGTTTCAGCATGGCAAGCTGTGTGGTGATGTCTGTTGGACGTTTGTTATAAATCATACCCATATAAATGACGAAGTCCCGCCGTGGTACGCATTGTTAGGAGGCGTGGCGGGAACTGTTGGTGCAAAGGTACGGCTTTTATTCGAAATGGCAAAACATTTTGAAGGAAAATGCGGAAAAGAGGCACATTTTTATGTCTTTTTTACAGTTTTTCTCCAAATAGTTTTAGAGTTGCACACTTGAAGGGCTGTTTTTGATGTTCTTCGGAGTTCTTTTAGTGTTGGCAATTGTAACTTTGTGCCCCGGCAGATTTTTCGGTAGCGGCGGCAGTGTCCAGACCTCCGACGGCACCTTCCGCCTCACCGCCGATTCCGATTCGGACAGCGTGAACGGCTACACGTTCTAACCCTCTATCAACTTCGAGAGCCGAGGCTACTGCGCCCCGGCTTTCGTTGTGACAATTCTCTTCTTTCTTCTATCCCCTTCTCTACTTTTCTCAACAAACCATTCGTTTTTATCGTTATATTTAGAATAAATCTGTCACACATGAACTTTTAACAGAACGAACATATTCCAAAAGAATAGTTGGGTCAAAAGCCTTGCCATCCTTTTTTGTTGTCAGATGTAGGTGTTCACCAGTAGATGCTCCTGTATTTCCTGTTAAACCCAACGGCTCTCCAGCTAAGAGAAAGTCGTTGGGCTTTACGTATTGCTCTGACAGATGGCAGTAGCTTACCGTATAGTTTGCCGTCTTTACAGTCACATATTTGCCAGAACGATTGTCATACCCCACTCTCAACACAGTGCCAGGCAGTATTGACAGGACATCCTCATTTCTGGCATGTAAGTCAATGCCATTGTGCATGATATACTTATGATATATGGGGTGCATCCTCATTCCGAACTTCGAGTTTATCTGTATCTTCTTCAGCGGAAAAGACACACTGAGGTACTGCCTCATTCTGTCTTCTTTCCCTTCCGTCTCTGTAGGATTAACCGAAGTAGTATCTTCTTGAATACTATCCTTGGGAGTCTGTATTTGTTCCGAAGGATTCCGCTTTATTTTGGCTATGCGGTGACTGTTCACATCACCAATGGTATTGAACTGCGCAAGGCAGATTGTCGGTACAAATGCCGACGTGAGAAGTATAAGTATTGCACGTTTCATGGTGCAAAGTTACCAATCTCGTTTCACTCGGAAAAGCAGGCGCAAACATTATGTGCTCTTTATAACATTTGATAAGTTTTGAGTATGATTTCTCATGCAAAATTATACTCAAATGTTATCAAGAATCAAAATCAGCCTCTTTTAGTTTTTTCTTCAGCCAAGACGAATAAATATGGTGTACCTTCGCAGCCGAATTTGATTCATTAACGCATAAAATTTGAAGAAAATGCAGTTTTACGAGAACGAAATCCCATTCCAGACCCTCGAAAGATTGGGTCTTACCCGTGAAATGATTGAAGACCTCCCTGTCAGGATTACCAATAACATTCTCGAAGGACGACGCTCGCCCCTTCTTCCCATCATGGTAACAGAACAAGACGGCCATGAGGTCAAGAGCCGTAGCCGCTTCAAGCTCATCCGCAAGGAAGACGGCAGTGTAAACGCTCTCTTCTATCCTGAAATTGAAGAAGCGGATCTCAGACTGTTCTCAGAGCAGAACCGCTCTCTATTAGAAAAAGGTAAGACCATCATTGCCACCATTCCAGACAAGAACGGCAATATGGTTAGTTCCTTCGTCCAGATTGACCAAGACAGTCAGCAGGTATTGTCTGCACCGACACAGGTAATTGCCCGTAACCTCCAGTTTATCTCCGAAGACATCCATCTGAGCCAAGCAGAACTCAACAACCTTCAGAACGGTGAACCTGTCACCTTCGTCCGTGAGGAGGATGACGAACCCATCACTGTAGGTATCGACCTCCACAATCGCACTGGAGTACGTGTTTCCCCAGGTGATGCAAAGATGTGGAGTGAGCAGCGTACCCGTGACTGGGACAAGTTCACCTTCGGCATCTATGGCTGTTGGGTCATGGGCGATGACGGCAACCTTGATTACGTCAAGGAGGAGGACTATACGGACGAACTCTGGAATGAGCAGAAGAAAGCCGGAATCAGAAGCATGGGACACATGCGCTAATCAGTAATGTAAAAACAGAAAGACAATGGCTACAAACAAGTATTATCCCGAAAGCGAGTTGGTTCAGAAGAAACAGAGCGGCGAGTTTGGCTGGCTCGACTATGTGAACCATCACTCCAAAGAATGGCAGGACGAATATGCTGAGTTCTGCAAGGAACACAACCTTTCTGTTGGCGATGAGTCGGCAGAGAAGTTTGTGGACTACAAAGGCGAAGAACTTGAAAAGGCAGTCGCCGACGGCGAAGCCTGATTATAAACCCAAAACATCACAACTATGTCGATACGTTCCAATTCATTACGCATGAGAGGCGATTTGTCGCCTGAACTGCAAGACATCCTCAGACGAAATGGTATGCAAGCGCACATCATCCGTCAGGGCGAAGGTTTCCAGTTGGCAGTTCAAGGCCATGACTCTCCGCTTCTCACCTATCCCATATCTGCCCAGCAGATGAAGGCCATGACAGATTGGGGTACGAATTATGCCAATAAGAATGCCTACAACACTTTTGCGGCACTTGTCGGCAATGACTTTTATGTTCCAAGGAACTTCGTTCATGCCCGTAATGCCAACGGACGTGTTGCCATGGGACTTCATGGCTATAGGATTGGTGTCGGTGAGTATGGCCGTATGGCTTGGGACAGACGTGGGCTGCATCCTATGTGGGGACTGCACGACCGTTTCTTCTTGGGCTGGACACCTCGACAGCAAGCAGGATTCCACATGCGACGTGTCGGCGGTGCGCTCTTCATGCAGGGTGCGCCGATTGTTCCTGACCGTCCAGACGGACGCATCAAACCAGGAGAGTTGCAGAATGGCGGCTACGGCTTCTATTACAAGGGTCAGCAGAACACAGTGCAGCCACCGAAGCAGGACGTGCTGGCAGACCTCCAGACGGCCATTACTCCCATTCAGGTGGCTCCACGAAAGACTGAGCCAGCCAAGCCGTATAACGAACTCATCACCTCCAAGGTCTATTTCTCCAACGAGAAGTTCAAGGAGTGTCTTGACAGTCACGGTATCGCGATTGATCCTGACAAGAAAACCCTTAGCATTCAGTCTTCAGCTACCAAGCAGGATTTCGTCTATGACCTGACAGAGGATGAAGTCAAGAAGCTGACCAGCAATTCCATCAAGGAAGTGCCTGTACAGCAGCGTCTCGACATCCTCAATAATGTCATCAAGGGCGACTTCAGCGAGAAGATCACGATGGATATGCTCAATTCCAAGGAGCAGATAGGTATCAAGCTCAATCCAGAGGTCGAGGCAGAGTTGAATGCCCGACAGACGCAGATTCTGGAACAGACGAATGTTGCCCTTCCGATGGATGGCAGAACGGTTCAACTGGAGCCAGAAGACCGTACCATTGCCCATGTGGACGGCAATACGCTCTATGAGCTGAACGAAGGTAAGGCTTGGTTCCGTGAGGGAAAGCATGGCCGTGAAGTCAGCGTCGATGACATCAAGGTAGAGCCAGTCAGGAATGAGGAAGGTGAAATCGAGAAGGATGCCAAGGGAGAAGCCAAGTACCGCATGACGGCGGTCATCAACGGCGAAAGCATCAGCCATGAGATTACGCAGAAGCAGTACGACAAGTTCATGGCCATCGATGACTATCATCGCATGAAGCTCTTCTCCCACATCTTCCATGAGGTGGATATGAAGAATATCCCCGGAATGCACTCGAATCTGGGTGCCCAGATTGGTGGAGCCTTGCTTGCAGGGCTTGCTGTTACCCATGAACTGACTCACGGTTTTCATCATCACAGTGGGCCAGCCATCTTCATGGAACAACATGGGCCTGAAAGACCCCATGTATATTTCAAGCCAGGCGTTGACTCCCCACAGGAGTTGGCGGCAAGGGCTTTCGATGCAGGACTGAATGCAGGAGAACACGGCGTAGGTTTAGGACATACAAGGTAAAAAGATTATTCAGGATAACAAATGGCAGAACTCACCTACGACGATTTCAAGAGAAAGCTCAGTATTCAGGATGTGCTGATAGATGCAGGCTATACGTTGAACAGACGTGATGGCTTGCGCTATCCGTCGTATGTAAGGCTGGACAGTGAGGGCAGACGCATTCGTGGTGACAAGTTCATCGTCACTGGCAATGGCCTTTGCTGTTTCCAGCCGCCTACGAGGAAGAATTACAACGTCATCAGTTTCATCAAGGAGCATCCAGAAATGTTTGCCGATTACACGGTAGGCATGGATAAGAACCGACTGGTGAACCTTGTCTGCAACAGGCTTCTCAATAATCCAATCGAGGAAAGGGAAAAGAAGATTGTGAACCCACAGCGTGACCTTCCTCCTTTCAATATCGAGAATTACAGGCTGCATCGTTTTGACGGCAATGACAGGGAAACGCAAAAGCCGTTCTATCCCTATTTCCAGCCGAGAGGCATCAATCTCAGTACGCAGTATGCCTTCCACCATCATTTTGTCCTTGCTGAACGTGATGCGCCAGACGGTCAGGTCTATAAGAACCTCTCCTTCCCCATGACCATTCCTGGTTCCACTGACGGAAAGATTGTCGGTCTGGAAGAAAGAGGAAGAAAGAAGCAGGATGGCAAATCATATAAGGGCATGGCTAAAGGCTCCAATGCCAGTGAAGGTTTATGGATTGCCAGCCCTTTCGATACGAAGCTTCAGGATGCCAAACGAGTGTTCATCTTTGAGAGTGCCTACGACGCTATGGCCTTCTATCAGATGCTGGCTGGCAAAGACAGTTGTCTCAGCCCACAGGAAAAGAAGGAACTGGTCAGCGGAGTCTTTGCCTCTACTGGCGGCAACCCATCTTCCAAGCAGTTTGAAGGCTTGCTGAAGACAGCCAAGGAAGCCACTTTCCACCTTGGCTTTGACATGGATGAAGCAGGAATGAAGTTCGCAGAACTGTTCAAGGAGCTGGCTACGAAGGAGAATATACCAAGTAGCCGTGTCATCCGTGAAGAAACCAACGATGGCTATAAGGACTTCAATGAAGAGCTGCTGGCCATGATTGAGCGTAAGAACCATCCGCTTGCCAAAGGCAATGTACCAGAGGAATACAAGGAATACGTGGATTCATTCAGGAAAGGCACTGATGACATCCCATCAGTCAAGGACGTGCTGCATCCTGCTACTGAGCAGATAGACCTCTTGCCTAAATCAGCCCAGAAACTCTATGCCAAATATGAATCCCTGTATGAGGATGCCTACGAAATGCGTTCTTCCAGACTTGTTGCACCTTGCGACAAAGAGGAAGCCGTCAACAAGGCTTCTGACGCATACAAGGCTTTCAAGGAGAATCTTTGTCAGGCACTGAACATCAAGGAGGATAACTCGGCTCTCGACGTGGAATCCGAAGATGTAGGCAATGACAAGAAGATTCAGCACGATGTGGACTATACCACAAGTGTTGACGAACAGGGTAACGTGGCCATGGAGGTAGAAACATCCGATCAGGAAGAACGAAGACATTATCATCGATAACTATGGAACAGGTAATCAGACGCTTCAATATCATCACACTCCGTCCCCATTGGGCGCAGTACATCATCAGCCAGGGCTTTATGTTCCTCGTCAGTCTTGTACTGTTCCTTGTTGCCGGTCACGAAACCATCACATTCAAGGCACCGTTCCTGATTCTCGGCTCTGGCACCACGCTTATGATGCTTTACGGCTGTCTGTACCAGTGCAAGCTGAGATTCATCATTTCCTCAGAACAGCTCATCATCCAGCATGGCATCTTCCACAGGGCAAGCGACTACATTGAGCTTTACCGCATTGTGGACTTCAGCGAGAACAGGGATATACTGGAGCAGTTGTTTGGTCTGAAGACCGTCAGCATCTACAGTGGCGACAGAACCAATCCCAAGCTCGACATCTACGGCGTGAAGGAAAAGCTTGATGTGGTGGCCATCATCAGAGAACGAGTTGAATACAACAAACGCAGAAAAGGAATATATGAAATCACCAACAGGTAATATCTATTCACTCAACAACGACCGATGGCACTTTGACCACCGGTGGTGGGCAGTCGCTGTCATGGCGTTTGTCCTTTTATGGTTTGGATTCAGTAATGCCCATGCCCAGATTGCATCGAGCAACCCTTTGGAGTATGTGGCTCTGGCAGAAGGTAACGAACTCATCAATGGTCAGATCAAGACACAGATTGATGACCAGCAGAAGACCGCACTCCTTCAGAACGGCATAGCAGCGGAGTTTACCCAGATTCACAAGTGGGAAAAGAAGTACAACTCCTACTTGAAGACGGTGGACGGCTATGCCAGTACGCTGAAAGCCTGTACCACACTCTATGATGACGGTGTACGCATCTTCATCAATCTCTGTCAGCTGAGAAAGGCGATGGCCGACAATCCACAGGGCATCGTTGCCACCATGTCGATGAACAACCTCTACATTGAGACTGCCACTGAACTTGTGACCATCTACACTACATTGAGGGATGCCATTGCAAAGGGCGGCACGGAGAATATGCTTACTGGAGCAGAACGGAGCAAGACCCTTTGGGCACTCAATGACAGGCTCGATGCTTTCAATAAGAAACTAACAAAGCTTTATCTCTCCATCCGCTACTATACCATGACGGATGTCTGGAACAGTGTGACTGCCGGAATGCTCGACAGAACCAATGGCGAAATCGCGCATCAGGCACACCAGCGATGGATAAGATGTGCAAAAGCGGCTTACTAAAACAAGATGACTCATGCTGAAAAAATTCTTTGTTTGTATCATGTTGTTCACTCTCGCCCTCCCCTTTGGGGGAGTTGGTGGGAGTCTGCTCCATGCCCAGGGCAATGACCCTGTGCTGGCAGGAATGATTGTGCTTTACACAGACAAAGCCAAGAAGGAACTGAAGCAGCAGGAGAAGATGATGTTGCTGGAAGCCACAGGACATATATGGATTACAGAGGAAGTCAATGCCACTACTGACCTTCAGAAGGAGTTCAACAAATACCTTGATGACTTCCATAACATCATATCCTATGCAGCACAGATATACGGTTTCTACCATGAGATAGACAGGATGGTTGACAACCTCGAAAGTCTCAGTCATCAGCTCAGTGCGCATCCTACCAATGCCCTTGCGGTGGCACTCTCTGCCAACCGAAACAAGATATATCGTGAGATTATCATGGGTAGCGTGGATATTGTCAATGACATCAGGCAGGTCTGCCTCTCCGATACCAAGATGACTGAGAAGGAACGGTTGGAGATTATCTTCGGCATCCGTCCCAAGCTCAAACTCATGAACAAGAAGCTTCAGCGGCTCACTAAGGCAGTGAAATACACGTCACTTGCCGATGTGTGGGCAGAGATAGACTACAATGCCAGGAGTGAAGCGGACAAAGCCAGTATCACACGGCAATGTATGGAACGATGGAGGCGTAATGGACGAAGATAACCAGATGTTGAACTAAAAAAGAATAGAATATGGGTTGGGGATCATTACTCAAAGCAACTTTCAGGTACGGTGGCCGTGCAGTCAAGGCTACGGCTTCATCCGTTGGCGGTGCTGTCATCCATCCTCAGAGAACCATCAGAGGACTGGGTACAGCCACCAAGACCGCTGCCGTCGGCGGTGCTGCCGCATACGTCGGCTGGGAAAAGCTGACCACAGACAAGAGTGTCGCCCGAATCGTCGGCGATGCAGTCGTTGGCCCTGAGACCATCGATAATGTCAGCGACAAAGTAGATGGCGTAGCCAATACCGTGACGGAGCTGAAGGAATCCGTCGGCGGTGCTGTCGATACGATGAACAATGCCATGACCAGTGTTGACAGTAAGTGGAGCGGTATGTCAAACTTCCTTCGAGGTATCTTCTCCGGCAACGGTGGGGATATGTTCGGTAACTTCTTCAGCAACCTTGGCAAAGGCAATGTGTCAGGTCTCAGCCTTGCAGGACTGGTTCTTTCAGCCTTGCTTGTGTTTGGTCGCTTCGGATGGCTTGGCAAGATTGCAGGAGCTGTCCTTGGCATGATGATGATTGGCAACAATGCCAATATGAGTCAGGTTTTGGGAGGCGGTCAGCAGAAACAGTTGGCCCAGGACAATACTCCCAAAGAGCAGCCCAAGCCACAGCCACAGGTTGTACAGGTGGAAGAACCGCCCAGAGAACAGATACACAGAGGCAGATAGCATACAATGACAATTTATCAAGGATAACAATATGCAGTTTACACATGAAATGATGCTTCAGTCGGACAGCGGCTACTGTATGCCGTTCGAGGAAAAGAACAAGGATGTAGAGATGTCGCTCGGCTACGGCAAGCAGAAACACCCCAAGACGGGAGAGAATTTCTTCCATCATGGCATAGACTTCAATGTCAAACACTACCTCCTTTCAGCAGTTGCTACAGGCAAGGTGTCAGGATTGGGCAATGATGCTATTCACGGCATCTATCAGGTCATCCGATACGGCAACTATGAGGTGACGTATTCCCATCTGAGCAACGTATATGCCAACTACGGACAGGTGGTGAAAGCAGGTCAGATTGTCGCCGTGAGTGCCGACATGCTCCACATGGAAGTCAAGTACAATGGCGAGGAAATGAATCCGTTGGAATTTCTCACGATGGTCTATGGCAACCTGAAAACCATGGAACAGCAGGGACAGATTGGCGGTGTACCCCAGTTTGTCACCATTGACATGGACGTACATACCATGTACGACAAAGACCAGAAGGAGATTGAAGACCTGATGATGCGCTTCTTCCCGGACTACATGAGTGACATGAGCAGCGGACTCTACGCAGTTCCTGAACACACGGAGCTTGCGCTTCGCAACATCTTCACGATGTCAGCGATGAAGAACTACTTCTACGAGACTCTGCCAAGCATGGCCAATCCTTTAGGAATGGGTGCCAGAAGCATCCCTCTGGCTGAGAAGGTGCAGAACCTGCTGATAGCCGACTTCCTGAACTATCTGGCTTTGAAGCATCATGTCTTTCTGAGCACGATGTCCGCACTCGAAAAAAAAAAGCCGAAGACAGAGCAGTAGCCAGTAGTGGACTCATCGATCCGCTTGCAGAACTGGAGATTGACGTACAGAGCTTCGATATACCAAGGCTTGTGAGTGTCTATCCAGACAAGAGCGGAATACGATGGTGGACAAAGGCATGGTTCAACAACAGCGAGGCTGGTGAGGCAGCCATAGAGATTGACCGTATGCTGGCAATCAAGTTCATCAACGACAATATTGACAAGGATGAATGGCTGGAAGAATACTTTCCGAAACAGATGGAAGTCTATCATCACGCCATTGAGCAGACAAAAGAACAGATATTAAATCAACTGAATATATGATTACGAAACGACTATTTTCAATATTATGTGCCATGCCAATGGCAGCATCCTCATTCGCAGACAGCGGTTTGTCTGGTTTGAGTGATGCTGCTGACGGCGTTGGTTCCTACCTGCCTTATGTTCAAGGAGTGTGTTATGTGATAGCTGCCGTGATAGCGGTGGCTGGTGCCATGAGCATCTATCTGAGTATGCAGACCAATCCTAACCAAATCAGGAAAAGAATGGTGATGACAGTAGGCAGTTGTATGTGTTTCGTCTGTATGGCAACAGCTCTGCCTCAGTTTTTCGGTGTCGATGGAAACAGTTCTTCTGGAGGAAGCAGCACGACTACATCAGGAGGCGGTTCCTCTGACGGTTTCCTTGCCTCAGACAAAGGAGGAATCTCACAAAGTGGAATCAATACAGAGATACCTTCTTTCAATGACAGAAGTGGTAACTGGATAACATTCCCTCCCGGAACGAACATGACAGTGGCCAATCATCTGATGGACATCTATGACCATTTCGGTTCGGGACAGACTGGCTCATACGGACGCACTTTGGCTTACATCAACAGTGCCTATCGTCAAGGTCAAATTGACCATGATATGTATGAGCAGCTGATGCAAATTTCGGGTAATCTTCCACACAACTAATACATACCTCAACTTAAAGTAATGGCAGAAACAAGCAACGATAAACTATTCAGAACGAGAGTCTTGCCAATTATGGATAAAGTAATGCACGACCTTCGTTTGAAGCAGTCTGAAGAGATTGCCGTGCATACCAGCAGCTTGCCGTTTATCATGGCTGGAGCGGCTGGCCCTGATGGTGGAATGTCTGCCCAAGCAGCCAGTCTCGAATCTCTCAGATATACGGGAAAATGGAACTCCAAGCATACGGAAGACTACATACAGATGGTGAAAGATGAGCTGAAAAAACAGCACATAACCGTCACGCCAGAGATAGAAAAGATGATGATAGAGAAGATGATCAAGGATGAGATTCCCAAGTCATCCATTGACTATATTCTCAGAAAGGCAGCCACGAACACCATCTTCTATCTTCCCCAGGCACTTAACAAGTCACCCTTGGAGAATCACATCACCGAACAGGCAGAGAAACGGTACAACCCATCTGCTTTGGAGAAAGGTGCTGGCTATGTCTTGGGGGCAACAGCCGACTACCTCACAATGGGTGGCATCGGTGGCAGTTGGTCTGGTGCAGCCAAGTTTGTTGGCGTTGACCTTGCCCTGAATGCAGCCATTGACAAGGCTGGAGCCACAGAAACGGATGATGTACCTTTGATTATTGCCCCAGAGCACAGAGCCGAATACAAGGCAGCTCAGGCAAAGAAAGTACAGCAGCCCAAGGCAACACCAAAGCCAAAGGATAATCCTCCAACAGTAGAACAACAAAGAGAAACAATGACTGAACCTGTTCAAGAGCATAGAGAGGTCAGTCCTACCCCACAGGGAAATCAGCACGAACAGCCACAGCAGACCAACCAGAACGGCTGGAGTGGATTACTCAGTTCTTTCGGCCTTAACGGAATCTCAGATATTGGTCACAATCTCGGCTATGTTCTGGCTATGCTACCAGACTTGCTTGTAGGCATCTTCACAGGCAAAACCAAGTCACTTGGTCTGAAGGACAATATGCTACCATTGGCAAGCATTGTAGCCGGAATGTTCGTCAGGAATCCTATCCTGAAGATGGTGCTTATCGGAATGGGTGGACTCAACCTACTGAACAAGGCTGGTCACGAAGCCATTGACAACCACAATGGAGTAAGTCAAGGCAACGGTGGCAATGCCATCAGCCGAGGCAACTACAAGGTGTATGAGGAAGAACCTCTCAATGCCCGTATCTCCCAGCCACAGATTAAGGGAAACTGTCTGATAGCCACTATCGACAAGGTTCCCTGTACCATTGCACTGCCAGATAAGGTGGTGGATGCCTACAATCAGGGCGCACTTCCCTTGAACACCCTTGCCAATGCCGTACTTGCCAAGAACGACCAGATGCGCCAGTTGGCATCAGAGAACTATGCAGCCAGTGAGCAGCAGACGCAGACCAGGACACTTGCTCAACGATAACAAACCCTATAAATCATTAGCGATATGCAAGAAAAGAATCCACAGGAGAAAGCGGCTGCCGAGAAACAGGCAGAACTTCTCATCAATGCAATGGAACGAGCCAAGGAGAATGGCGGTGTTTGGTTGAATCCAGCACAGAAGACGGCACCACGTTTCTATCCCAGAGGTGTCAACGTCTCAGCCTTCAATGCCCTTACAATGGCTCTTCACAGTGACCAGAACCACTACAAGACCAACGAGTACACACTTTTCAGCGAAGCCAAGAAACGTGGTGAGTCGGTACAGTCAAAGGAGAAAGGCGTACCCTTCAACTGGTACAACTGGAAGGAATATGTCAACAGGCATAATCCCGAAGATGTCATCAGCCGTGAGGACTACAAGGCACTGGACGAAAAGCAACAGGCAGACTACAAGGGCGTAAGAACCCGTGAAGTCCGTGCGCTGTTCAATATCGACCAGACAACACTGCCTTTCGTCGATAAGGAGCGTTATGCCGAGGAGGTCAAGACCAATGGAACCTACGAGGATCGTGAGCACTCAAAATCCGAGGCAGACCATTTGACTATCGCCGTCAATGACTTCATTCTGAAGACACGGGACAACCTTGTGAATATCCGTCTGGATGGCAGTGGAATGGCTCATTACGATGCCAAAAAGGACACCGTGTATATGCCGAGTGAGAAGGATTTCGAGTCTTACAAGGATTATACGAATGAACTCATGCGTCAGGTGGTCAGTGCTACTGGCAATCCCCAGCGTCTTGGACGCAATGGCATGACCAACGGCAATACCTCTCCAGAAGATGCTGCCAAGCAGGAACGGCTCATCATGGAGCTTGCTGCTGGTAGCAAGATGCTTGAAATGGGACTTCCTGCCAAGTTCTCTGCCGACAGCATGAAGATGATTGACTACTGGCAACGTGAACTGAAAGAGAATCCCTGTCTCATCGATGTCGTAGAGATGGATGTCAATAACTCTCTGGATATGCTTCACAAGGCAGAACGTGGTGAGAAGGTCGAACTCTCGACCGTACAAGGTCATCAGCAGAATAACGATGCTCAGGCAGAACTGCCCAAGCACTATTATGTCGCCGATGAACTCAAAGACCTTCCCAACAAGGACACCAAGGAGTTTGTCGTGGTAAGGGACACGGAAGCCAAGAAAGCAGACGTGGTACTCCCTGCCGGTGCTTCACTGGAGGTGGATAACGAGATACCAGGCATGAACAAAGGCCGTATCGAAAAGGCACTTCGCAAGGAAGGCTTCGAGAGCGTTTCCTTTTATAACATGGATGGTTCGTTGGGCTATCGTCCTGATGACAGTTTCTTCGCTGGCAAGGATGTTTCCGTTTCAAAGCTCAACAATTGGGAACTCAGAGACCTTGCCAAGCTCGACGTGGCAGAAGCAGTAAGCCGTGCCAACTCCGTTGCCTTTGACAAGGTGCTGATGCTGAAAGATGATGCTGGCAAATGGGCTATGTTCCTGAAGCCAGAGAATGAACCATCCTTTGCTGTCTATGCTGATAAGGCAGATGTCAACCGTTTCTTCGTGACCATGAAACAGGGCAATGAAGAAGCGAGTGACCAGATGCGTCAGGAAATGGCCTCCAGATATTACGCTATGGCTACTGAGAAGCCTAAAATGAAGGTTGACCTCTTCAAGAGTCAGGCTTCAGCCGAACAGCTGGACAGAATCGAGCGTGTGAACATCTTCAAGACCAAAGCAACCGACAACAAACCGAGTGTCATCCTGTGCGTTCCTACCGTTGACGGTAAAAGACTTCAAGCCCGTGAGGTCAACCAACAGCAGTGGCAGCGTATGTGGCTGGCAGATGACCGTCAGGACTACAAGACTCATCTTGCCGCTTCACTCTTTGCAGACGTGTTACGCAAGGAGCGTACCGATGCAGTAGCCGTTGGTACAGATAAGACTGAGCAGGAAGCACAGTCAGATACCAAGGAACAGACAAAGAATGTCGAAGTCCATGAGGAAGAGGACAAACAGGAACAGAAGGAGGAACAGGCTCAGAACGAGAAGAAGCAGGAAGAGGAAAAACGTCGCAACTCTCCTGAGCAAAAGGAGAAAGAGCGTCGGGAGGAGAAAGCCAAGGAGGAAGCTACCAAAGCCGAGACCAAGGCTGTTGCTGCCGTTGTCCTTTCTCCAATAATGAAGCAGTATGTAGATTTGAAGAGCAAACATCCCGATGCTATGTTGCTGTTCCGTCAGGGAGATTTCTATGAGACTTACCAAGATGATGCCCGGAAAGCCTCTAAGATTCTGGGTATCACGCTCACCAAGAGTACCAAGCAGAAAGGGCCTGATGGAAAAGCCATGGAAATGGCTGGTTTCCCATACCATGCCCTTGACAGCTATCTTCCGAAACTCATCCGTGCCGGAGAGCGTGTTGCTATTTGTGACCAACTGGAGTCACCTCGCCAGAAAACGGAGGCATCAGCTCAGGCTGAGCCAAAGCAGGAAGTCAAGGAAGAAGTCGCTGCCAAAGGTTTCCACAGATAAGGTTTAGAACATCAAACAATAAGTAACGTGACAGCATCAAGACAACAATACATTGAGCAGTATGCAGAGTATGCCATGGAGCAGATGCGCAGATATGGCATACCTGCATCCATCACGCTTGCCCAAGGCATCATCGAGTCTGCCGAAGGAAAGAGTATGCTTGCCAGAACCGCCAACAACCATTTTGGCGTGAAGGGTGAGTTCAACGGCGCATACGTCCGTGCTGACGATGACAAGCCCAATGAGAAGTTCAAGAAGTATGATAACGTAGGCCAGAGCTATGAAGACCACAGTAAAGTCCTCATGGGTGAGCGTTATCAGAAGTTCACCAGGAATCTTTCTGCTGATGACTACAAGGGATGGGCTGCTGGCATCAAGGCTGGCGGCTATGCCACGGCTAAGAACTATGTCGGTACCATCGTTGGAGTCATTGAAGGTGCAAACCTGCAGAAGTACGACCAGATGGTGATTGAGCAAGCCAAGCGCGAAGGTAAGAAGATTGGCACTACAGACTACCGAAACGGAGCCGTGTCTGCCACTCCAGCACCTGCCGCTACGGAAAAGCCCACTCCCAACGGTCTTTATTCCCTGCCGTTGAAACGAGAGGAGTTCATGCTTGTGACTTCGCCTTTCGGCAATCGTCGTGACCCGATGAACCACAGCAAGACGCAGTTCCATAAGGGCATCGACATCAGTTGCAAGAACGAGACTCTTCTTGCTACTGAGAACAACGGCAAGGTCGTTGGTGTGAATCACAATGCCAACACGGGCGGTGGCAAATCGGTAACGATTGAGTACAACCGTGAGGATGGCAGCAAGTATCAGACCACCTATATGCACATGTCAAGCATCGACGTGAACGTGGGCGATACAGTCAATGCCGGACAGAAGATTGGCGTGTCAGGAAACACGGGAACCAGGACAACTGGCCCACATCTGCATTTTGAGGTCAAGACCATTGCCAGTGACGGCACGAAACGGAACATCGACCCAGCAGCATATATCGCTGAGATAAGCCAGAAAGGTGGACTTTCACAACAATTACTCCATAATGGTAAGGATTTGCTGGCCAGTTATAAGGCTGCCAATCCTGTTGCTCAGGAAACTGTCACTACCCATCAGCAGATTGATACGAATATGTCACCTGATGAATGGATGAAAAAGATCCTTTCTTCAGAGGACAGCGGAATGAGTATGAATCCGAATGGCGATCCTGTCATAGAGATGGCCATGACTCTTTTCACCTCATTGATGGCACTGGCAATCCAGATTGACAACAAGAGTGAGGAAGAAAAGATGCAAGCCGTTACCGATGCTGCTGCCAACAGACAGATAGACCTGACAGTTCTCCTCCCCCACCTGAAAGTGTGCAATCTTCTCATCGGCGACAACAGACCGATTCTTCAGGTGGATAACGGCACTGTGAGCTTCAATCATGAACTCAGCAATGCCGAAATGACAAGGCTTCAGCAAGCATTAGGTAACAATAGCCTCTCTGATGATGACAAACGACGTGCGGTGGCCAGTGTAGTGAACGGCATTGTTGTGTCACAGCAGATGTCGCAGAACTACCAGCAAGGCTTGGACGCTCAGCAGAATCAGCAGGAAGCCGTACAACGAAAGTAATCTCAACTTTATACTAATTTCAAATTTCAGCTTTTATGATTAAATGTAATGTAACAGTTTGTGGTACCATCTCACGCGCAGCGCAGATGCGTACAGGTAAGGAGGGCAAGCCCTTCATGTCATTAGGTATTAACGTGGTCATACCTGCAAAGTCAGGTATCAACAAGACCGTAGAAATCAGTGTTGCCAAGGATGGCGGCTCTCAGGAGGAGCTTTCTGGCTATCCTGTCGGCTCCCGTGTCGAGGTGGTAGGAACACTCACTTTCCACAAGAAGGGCGAGGCTTTCTATCTCAATCTCTCTGCCACTGGCATCAATACCTTCAGTGCTGGCTCAGAGGACAGCATCAAGGGTGATATCGAGTTCCGTGGCACGCTTGGCAACAAGATTGAGGAAAAGAAAGACAAGAAAGGCAATCCTTTCTGTGTATTCTCAGCCTTCAGCAGTGAGAAGAATGGCGAGAACTACGATTACACCTGGATCCGTTTCCTCCAGTTCAGCGAAAGCAGAAAGGACTGGATGCAGCCTAAGTCCGGCATCAATGCCAAGGGCGAACTCCAGATGTCTGTGTACAACGATAAGCTTGACATTGCCTGTCGTGTCAGCGAACTGTCACAATGGGACAAGTCAGCCACTAACGCCTGATGCCTATGGCCAAGGATAACAAGTACAATCATGGAGGGCCATCAGCCGAGGACAGGGCTTTGGAAAAGTTCGCCGAAATGATGATAGAGAAAATCTCGACTCTTCAGGGCGACTGGAAGAAACCGTGGTTCACGGAGGGTGCCCTCACATGGCCTAAGAATCTCTCAGGCAGAGAGTACAACGGCATGAATGCCATGATGCTGATGATGCACTGTGAGAGAGAGGGCTTCAAGATTCCTGTCTTCTGCACCTTCGACCGTGTGGTTGGACTCAACTACGGAAAGGACAAGGAAGGTGGCAAGGTGCAGCTCACCGATGCAGAGGGCAATGAACTTCCCAAGGTGTCTATCAACAAAGGCAGCAAGTCCATTCCTGTCTTCATCACCACCTTCACTTGCATTGAGAAGGAAACGAAGGGGAAAATCAAATACGAAGACTATAAACGGCTGACAGAGGAAGAAAAGGCGAAGTATAATGTCTATCCGAAACTGTCTGTTTATAATGTCTTCAATGTTGACCAGACCAACCTGAAGGAAGCACGGCCAGAACTGTACCGTAGGCTGGAAGAGCAGAACCAGCAGGTGCGTCCGCAGGTGGCAGAGGGAGAAGAGTTCTCCTTCAAGCCTGTTGACCACATGATTGAGCACAACGAGTGGATATGTCCCATCAAGCCTATTCATGGTGACAATGCCTATTACAGTATTTCAAAGAAGGAAATCGTCATACCAGAGAAATCACAGTTCAAGGATGGCGAGTCTTTCTACGGCAACCTCTTCCACGAGATGGCTCACTCGACGGGTGCTGAAGACCAGTTGAACAGGCTCAAACCCACCTCCTTTGGTAGTAAGGAGTACAGTGCTGAGGAGCTGAAAGCGGAAATGACCGCTGCACTTGTCTCACAGCGTTATGGCATGACAAAGCATCTGAAAGAAGACTCTGCTGCATACCTTAAAGGGTGGCTGGACAGTCTGAAGGAGGAACCCACCTTCATCAAGACCATCCTGACGGATGTGAAGAAAGCCTCACAGATGATTACCCAGAAGGTCGATGCCATCCAGCTTCAGCTGAACAATGGTACTCAGGAAAGCCAAGGCGAAGACAATAGCGTGAAGATTCCTGAACAGGAAAACCACGAAGAAGCTAAGGCAAATACCAAGGTGCCAGAGGCATTGGCAGCCAAGGAGCCTCCCAAGCAAGAGGAAAACACTGGTTACAGGTTTCATCGTTGAACATCACCTCTGAACAGTTTGAAGGGCACTACTCTCACGAGCGGTGCCCTTCTATCATTATGGGGTCGTATGAAAAAAGAAATTCCAGTCTCTAAATTCTGGTCACAAGCACATAGCAGTCAAAGCCAGGCACGATTTCCTTCCTACGGTCGAAGATACGAGAGAAGTCACGCTTCTTCTCTCTGAGGCACTGACGGCACAGGAGTTCAAGAACCATACGAAGTTTGGCAATGTTCACATCGAAGGTCTCGACATAGTGCTCAATGGCCTTTTCGTCCATATTCAGTTTCAGCTCATTCCGTTCCAGGGCTTCACTGATAAAGTGAACACTGTCCTTACCAATCCTTACCTTGTAAAGGTATGGATGTGGAATGCGAATGAGATCCCCGACAAGCAGTGGTTCACCGTCCTTAGACAATGATTTACCTCCAATCAGGTTTCGACGCAAACGGTCTGCATTCTTGAACAGTTTGGTACACAGGATGTCAACCATGCGTTTAGTGGCATTTTTGTTGCCAAATGTGTGCAGATACTCATCGACGGGCATCAGCAACAGTTGTTGTGGTGTGATAGTTTCAATATCGATCATAATTATTTGTTTGGTGATGATTATAAAGATTCTTTAGAAAGAGAGCACTACGCAGGTGTTTCGGTTTGCTTCAGATGGAGAATACATATCTATTCCTCCTGCATAGATGGTATATATCCGACTGTCATCTACACCTCTGTCAAGCAATAGACGGCGTATATACTCTGCACGTTTTCGGCTCAGATTATCATTGATGGCCTCAGTACCAGTAGCACTGTCAGCCGCTCCGATAACCTTCACCTGAAGACCGTGTTTGACGGCCACCTTTGCTATTTCGTCTATGTTCAGTAGCTGATTGGTTTCCGTCAGGTTATCCGTACCCAAATGGAAGAAGAAATAGATGGGAGCACCGATATGTTCCTGACCATTGAGGATTGCTGTCAGATAGGCATTATAGGAAGCATCAGAGTTGTTGAAAAGACTATCCATTGTTCCTTCACCATCTGCCTCCAATTCGCCGTTGCGCTTCTGCATTGCTCGTGGCATGGTGTTGGGATTGCCGTCCCATCCACGGTTGGCCAGACGCGCACGAAGGCTGTTCAAGCCAGAATAGTCATTCTTTGGATAGAGAGACTTTGACTTGGTACGACCTTTGTCTGTCAGACGGTCTTTGTAGAGGTCAAGCAATCCTTCAATCTCCAGAATCTTACGGTATTCAGCCATACACTGTTCATCCTCATGGACGCGCTTTGTCAGATACTGGTTACGGGATGAAAGGTTATTTGCATACACCTGAAGCCATTCGTTCTGTGCCATATAAGGCTTGGCATCGACGATTCTCTTGTGTCCCACCTTGCCCACTGTCACGGAAAGTCCGGCAGACAATGTAAGCATATTTTCCCCGAAGCGACTGGAATTTCCGATGGCATCAAAGCTCTTCATGGTTGACATACCGCTCAGTTCCGCGAGTATATGCAAACGGTTATTGACACGGTATCTGGCTTCCAAGCCGTAGGCAAAGGCGAAGGGATGGTTGGTGCCGACCTTGCCACTTGCCTTGCCACTTGACCAATCTGAGTTATGCGCCATGCCGATACCCACGAATGGAATGACATCCCATCGAGATAGACCCAATTCATTCTGACGGATGAAAGCGGTCAGGTTATACATGAAGTCTGCATGGATGAACTGGTACTTCATAGTGGCAAACTCCGCATTCTTGAACTGGAAACCTTGGAACTCCACACGGCCACCTACAGCTGGAGTGAACCATTTGCCGACTCCCACCTGTAATGCTGGAGTGAGACGATCAAACAAGTCACCGCAACCGACGGGTGTTCCGAGGAAGGCAGAAGCTCCACCCTTAACCTCCAGGAACCAGTTCCTGTCCCAGCCAGAACCTTCAGTGACGTTCCTGAGATAAGTAGGCTGCAACGGTTGCAGCATCATGTCAGACGTAGTGACTGGCTCTGTGTAGAACGAGTCAACTTCATTTGATTGTCCAGATGCCGAAGCAGTCAGTGCCAGGCACAACATGGACATGAAAACAATCTTCTTTTTCATTCTTGTTTTACTTTTTGGATTACTTACTTTGAGCAATGTATTGACTGTTTATTGAATCTTAATGTGGCACGAGCTATCGCTTCAACTTACGTCCAGAACCAGACCGCATCATCTTTGTGGCCATCATCGCACATCGACGCGCCCACTCACGGTCATCATCCTTGGGGTCACGTCCCCAACCAGAAGAAGGGCCACCGCCACCACCTCCATGGCCTTTGGCGAACTCTGTCGCCTGATCGACATATCCGGCAAACAACATCATGGCACAGGCCACGATATGGTTCCCATGGTCGGCTACGTCCATCAGTACCGAGTCATCCAACTGGAGCTGCACGGCATCAGGCATCTGAGGCAGTCGCAACCTGAAATCACTGACCACATTCTCGTAGAGTGCCTTGGTCACTTCCTCACGAACCTTTTGCTGTACTGTAGTAGCCGCTTGTGTTGCTTCGCTCCGAAGTTCATCTGTGCGTTCCTTTACGGTATCTGCCTCTTCCTTCAGCTTACTGAGTTTTTCTTCTGCCTCAGACAGTTTCTGTTTTTTATCTGCCAGTTTTGCATTGATGTCTTCGAGCTTGGCATGGAGTGCCGTAATCTTCTCCTCATTGGAGAGTTTGCCATCCGCATTATCCAGTACGGCAGAAGCCAGACTATCCAGTTCTCTCTCAACGGTCTTTCTCTCGTTTTCGAGATTGACCACCATCGAAGTGAGTCCTTTCACTCGACGCTCTGCCAGTGAAATTTCCTGTTGAAGACCTGACAGTACCTTACGATGGTTCTCTATCTTGTCTTCCAGTGTGACACACTCCTCATCGAGCAAACGGCGGTACTCCTCTGTTGAACGGTGTCTGGCTCCAGTCTCGGTAATGCTTGTGCCACGATAGAGTCCCCATTTCTCATTCACCTTGGCAAAGGCATCGTGCATGGCCAGTGTCCTTGCCTTGAACTCGAACTTGTCCTTTCCTGCAAAAATCTTCTTGTAGGCGAAGCGTCCATTCTGGTCTATGGGCAGAAGAGTCAGATGCACATGGGGATTCATTTCGTCCAAGTGTACGACGAAAGCAGCGATGTTCTCTTCACCGTATCTGTCACTTACGAAGTAGTACATATCCTTAGCCCATTGTTCAATGTCACGGTTGCGCTTCAGATGGGAGTTGTCTGCACCTTTTGCCAGATTCACCTTCTGGTCACCGAAAGCTAATTCCAGCATACGTTCACGGCTTCCTCCAAGGATGAAGTTCACGACTGTTCTGAACCGAGGTTCTTCAAGTCCTTCATTCGGATCCTTGATACCACGAGCGGCAAGATTGGCAGCAATCCTTTGTGGAATGCTCCTGGTCTTATCGATGGGCTGTATCTTGCCTCCTTTGGTAATCTCAAAGTTCAGATGCTCACGAGTCAAGTCATAGTTACCTGTCGCCAAAGCGTGATTCTGGCTCTTCTCAGATCGGACTCGTAGATGTTCGTCACTTTGAGCTTTCGTAAAACCTTTGGAGGTTCTGAAATCTATTACCTGTTTTGCTGCATTCATACGCTTCGTATGGTTTCTTTTTGCGTTATCTGTGTCCTTAGCTTGCTAATTCATCTGGACACCTCTCCCTCGTCCTTTTAGGTCGAGGGGTATTAGGCTGCCCTTCCCTATCGTTAAGTGGACAGCAGGCAAGCCTGATGCCCCGATAAGGGCAAGCCCTTCGCGCTAACGTTTCGGTCAGCCTATGGGCTTGCCTCGGCTTACAATGAAAAAGCAAAAAACTGTTTACTGACTAAAAGCATCATTTATTCTCTTTAGAAGTAAGGGAAGAAGAATCGCCTTTTGCTTCCGTTTTTGAGGGAGCATCTGCATGGTCTTTCTTCTTCATCTGGTAGAACAGTTCACGAAGCAGACGCATGTCCTGCTGTGTGAAGTCATAGACAAAGGCATTGTCCTTCAGGGACTCTTTATCAAGGGTGTCGATTTCAGGGAAGTCATCACCCATAAGTGTGAAGTCCATATACATCAATGCCCTCATCCATTTCGTCCAAGACCATTGTCCTTCACCTTTGAAGGTGGATGCTACCATCTGGACAATAGGCTCTTCAAATTTGCAGTCATTGATGACCGAAAATTCCAGATGAGTGAAAGCACCTAAAATGGTATTTGCATTATCCTCTTCCATATTCCAATCAGGTTTACCTCGCATAATCTTATCCATAGTGGTAGCGTATGCTTGGAAGTAAGCTGCCAGGAACTCTGGATCCAGATTATATTCATCCCAATGCTGAAGAAGCAAGTAAGCGATTTCAAGCACGGTGTCGTAGGTAATAATTGGAATAGAGAGGCTTGCATGAGTACGCAAGCTGAAGGTGTAGTCACGACCATCCAACTTACGGGTGATGATATCGAGTGATTCCAGTCCATCGAGGAACGAGCGTACAGTGGCACGATGCCAATGCCAGTCCTGTGCCAGTTCTGAGATTGAGCCAGTGAAATAGCCATGACAAAGTGGTGAAACTCCTTCTGAGGAACAGTCTTTGTGAGCCTTTGCTTGCTCAGACATTCTGCCAATCAAATCACAAAAGGCATCAAGCTTGGTAAAGCGGTCAGAGGTCTTTGAGCGAAGGAACTGGAGAAGAGCCATGTCATTCTCCATACCATACAATGTTACATTCGTGTTATCCATTTACAATCATTTAGTGGTGAATACCTGTCTGCCCTTTGCAGACGTTGTTTAAGTCATCGAATGTCCACTTGCAGTGGTGTTATGAGTAGTAGTTCTGAATAATGTCATCCTGAAAGTCCTGATAGGTCGGGAACTCCTTATGAGAAGGCTTCTGTCCCTCCAACTTGCTTGCTGGATAGAAAACGGCTGCCAGTAAGATGTAGCCCAGCGTAACACCGAGACTGTACATGTGTGGAGTGAACAGCAGTGCCAGTGTCACCGTGAAGACAAACGCCATGACACCACGACTGTTGCGGATGCCATTAAGCAGGGCGAGTGTGCGTTTTGCCGAGAACAGATAGAATAGCAGCACTGTGGATAGCGTCACTCCATATTCGCCTGGCTTCATCCAGTAACAGACAAAGTGAAACAGGATGACAGTCAGTAGCAGGATCTTGGTGTAGAACTGTCGGCAGTTGTTACTGTAGGACATACGCTGATAGAAGAGAATCATCCGACGTGAACGGTTCTTGTAGAGGAACGAGGGTGCAAGGAGTATCACGGAGATAAGCACCAGATGGATAATTGAGAATATCATACTTACAAGTTTTTAGGGTTTAACATTATAAAAAGTATTCATCGAGTTCGAGCTTGACGATGCCGTAAGTGGCATCAAGGATGAGACGTTCCACGTCCTGACAGTTCATTTGACCTGTGACCAGACGTTGCCAGAAGTCTGCATCTATGGCCTTTATCTTTCTGGCAGATTTTTCCAGCACGACTTCCGGGATTATCCACTTCTGTTTTTTTCGGTAGCCATTTCGTGCGTCGAGGACTCTGAGAACCAGAGAGCAACTGTAGCATACGGAAATGGTTCCGTCTATGGGAGTAAGATATGGAGTCTGTTTGGGACTGAGTTCTGCGGCTATCCATGTCCTTCGTTCATTGATGATGTCTGCTATTCGTCTGATTAAAGCAAGTTCCATAGATTAGCAGAACTCAACCAACAGGTCTTCCTTTGGAAGCTTATGAATGAACTTGCCATGATTTTCATGGCGGTCAAGGTCTTCCATAAGGTCTATACACATGGCATCCAAGGAATCGTACAATGTGACTGTCAGACTCTCCACCATGCCTGAAGCATTCGTACTGGCATGTATCTTGTACATGTGGCCGAACTGAGTGTCTGAGTAGGCACAGCACTGATGACCAAAGTTTGTCTGAAGGGATGGGATGAAATGATAGAGGATGGTCAGTTCCATCTGATCCTCAAATCTGTCCATCACATCTTCCAGTTCAAACTGGTGTGAAAGCGTGTAGGAAATTGTTGCTGTTTCGTCGTCGATGTCTGTCTCTGCTATGCTTGCCTTGTCAAAGAGTTCTGGCAAAAGAACTGGAGCAAGCATCTTGAAATTTTCGATTGATTCTTGTATCATCGTTTTTAATGGATTATAGACCTGAGATATAGAGTTTGAGAATGAGATTACTCATTTCTGAAAGTTTCCTATGGTTCCTGCCCAGCTTATGGGTCTGTTCCATACGTTGAATCTCGTCAGCGTATGTAAGCAACAGATTCTCCTGCTCTGGAGTAAGCACAGCCATCCCAAAGGAATCTATGGCGATATAAGGCTGGATAAGCATCCAATAGTATGCCTCCTGCTGCTTGTCTGTCAGTTTATCACGACGCTTGACGCTTTCTATACAGGATTTTGTATTGAGTACCAGGCGGCGGTTGGTGCGCATAGACATATAGACCATCACTTCCTTTGCGTCGAGTTGGCCGTCTGTCGCATATTCATAGACTGACCGGCACATACGTTCTGTACCTTTGGTAATATCAGCAAGTGAAATATCAGCATATTCATTGATATGAGTAAGGAAAGTACGGAAAAGCCTGTCTTCGGTACGGATGACCGATGTAAGGTCATTGAGCGACTTAATCTCGACGCCGTTTATATCAGAAAAGAATTTTCTATAAAGGACAAGCGTTTGCCCCTTGTCTGCCTTGAAAGCTTCAAGGCTGTCAAGTGAGGCAAAGAAAGCCTTGGCAGAATTAAAAGTGGTTTGTATGTCCTCCCCATTATTATATTGTGAGGTGGACTTCTTGACTCGAAGAACGTCTTTGAGTGTTCTGTCTTGTCCTACGGCAAGTCTGAACATCTCCGTTCTGATCGAGTCATGTAAGCTATAGAACTTTGAGGACAGATAAGTATGAGCATAGAAAGCAGAATCTCTACTGATGAAATTATAGACACTATCACGCAACTCAGTCCATGTGCTGATAGTGGCCACGAACTCATCCGAAGATAAAGACTTCTTATTTTGCAATTCTGACAAATAAGAATGATAACTGCCGAGTGCATCTTCATTGGTATGAAAATGGTATTTCGACTTGTCAGTGGCACATGATGCCAGACAAACAATGGCAATAATAGTGGCAAATAATGCCAGTATAATGCGAGTATGATTACACTTTGTTTCATTTACTTTCCTTTGGTTGACTTTCAACATGGAGTAAAACTTCAAAGTATTCATGTAATTTGTTGATTTTGCCCTATACATATACGTTTATAATTGAAATTCGGCTGCAAAGGTAAGTATAATAATCCGAATAACAATCACACTCGCTGTAACTTTAAGTATTATTTCATTTGATACTTAATGATGCAAAATATCATACTCGAAAGCAAAACTATGTGCGAGTATCAAGTATTAAAAATGCACAAATATCATTTGAGTATGATTATTATTAAAAATAAAAGCGTATCTTTGCATCATAAAACTGGGAAAAACCCATGTTTTACCCTCATTTTAACTGAAAACGAACATGGCAAAAGTAGGTTACATCTTTCTGGCAGAGGCATACGAATCCATCGAGTCTGACAGGGCATGGATGGAAAAGTTCGGCTGTGTTAGAATTGTCGAAGAGAAAACCGAGGATGAAAAGCTACGTCCTGAATGGAAAGCACTCCTCATGAGTCTTGAACGAGGTGACGAACTGGTACTGAGCAAATTCAGCAATGCGCTGCGAGGCACCAGAGAACTGTCATTCTTCCTCGAACTATGCCGTATCAAGGTGATTCGCATTATCTCTATCAATGACAAGATTGATTCAAAGGACGAAGTTTTCCCTGCGATGAAGACTTCTGACTTCCTCGACATGATCGGTTCTTTGCCAGCTGAAGTTGCAACACTTCGCAAGGCATCCACCCATATCATGCGTCTGCGTACTGTCAAGACAAAGACCAAGGCAACCAAATCCCGTCAGGAACGTGAAACCACCATCGTCAATATGTATAATGGCGGTCATTCGATTGACGACATCTGGACTGTCAGCGGCTTCAAGAGCAGAAGTTCCATCTTCAGGATTCTGAAGAAATATGGAATTGCCCTGAATCGTGGCCCACATTCAGGCCCAATCAAGAAATGGAGTGAAAGAAAGAACCCGATTATCAAGGAAGACAAACAATGACACTACAAGAAGCTATTGAAGCCCGGCACAGTGTAAGGGCATATAAGGAGCAGCCTTTGAAAGAGGAAGTTGCCAAGGTGCTCGAAGAGCAGATTGCGGTTCTGAACCGTGATGGAAACTTGCACATCCAACTTATCCAGAACGAGACAAAAGCATTTCAGGGAACTATGGCAAAATACGGCAAGTTCCGTAATGTCAGCAGCTATATCGTCATGGCTGGCAAGAAGTCAGAAGACCTTGATGAGCGTGTAGGCTACTACGGGGAACATCTGGTTCTTCTGGCACAGACACTTGGTTTGAATACCTGTTGGGTTGGTCTCTCCTACTCGAAGGTGCCAGGAACTTATGTTCTTGCTGACGGCGAGAAGATTGCTTGTTATATTGCCATCGGCTACGGTGAGACACAGGGAGCTGGTCATAAGATCAAGACCGTCGAGCAAGTGAGCAATGCCAGCGACATCACTCCGTCATGGTTCAAGAAAGGAGTTGAAGCAGCGTTGTTGGCTCCAACAGCCGTAAACCAGCAGAAGTTTTCGTTTGAATATGCTGGCATGAGCAACAATCGCCATAAGGTACATGCCAAGAAGGGATTCTCCATGATTGGTTATACCCAGATGGATTTAGGCATTGCCAAATATCATTTTGAGATTGGTGCTGGAAAAGAAAACTTTGAATGGGTTTGAACATCGAGCAAGTAAGAGATAGTTTTGACCTTGTGATGTTCCCCATAGATGGGCGAATTGGCAATGGCTATACTCTTGGTGGCCGACAGTTCATCGAGCGGTTCAAGGTCGGTATGTTTGTCCCCATGCACTTCGTCGCCAGTGGTTTTGAATCCTCATGGCGAATGAAGGAGTTTACAGATGAAAAGTTCATTCCTTTCTGGGAGATAGCCAAAGAGGGAGAGACAATAGAATTATGACAACAAGACAGATAACAGCAGCCAATGCTGATGAAAAGATAAAACAGCTCTACGAAACGGCATTCCCCAAAGACGAGCAGATTCCATGGAATGATCTCATGCGACTCGTTGGGGAAATGCCGCTGGACTTCACCGCCTATTATGATGGTGAAGAGTTTATAGGCTTCACCATTGTCTATCCTCGTAAGTCCTTCAACTGGTACTGGTACTTCGCTGTTCGAGAAGAACTGCGAGGAAAAGGCTATGGTCAGCAGATTCTCACTCAGCAGATAGAGCACTATAAAGGACAGACTTGTGTTCTCGACATGGAAAGTACAACCCAAGTTTGCGATAACCTGGAGCAACGAAAACAACGCCAAGCGTTCTACATCCGTAATGGATTTAGGGACACAAATCTCTATCGCACCTACAACGACATCACCATGACAATCATGATGAGAGGCGAAGGTACGTTCACCATGCAAGATTGGGATGACATCATCCACGAACTGCAGAGGTTCTGGTGGCCTGATGACATCAAGGAAGAATAGCGTATC